>Ga0194126_10000608_pt1 | contig 59843 bp, 48 predicted proteins | sample TA2KigC150mmetaG_FD_148641 | JGI IMG/M metagenome (GOLD analysis project Ga0194126, IMG submission 148641) | Freshwater microbial communities from Lake Tanganyika, Tanzania - TA2015035 Kigoma Deep Cast 150m | ecosystem: Environmental > Aquatic > Freshwater > Lake | place: Tanzania: Lake...
TCCCGCCCCGGCAGCTCCCAAGCCCGCGGCTCCCGCGCCGGCGCCTCTGAAGCCTGCGGCCCCCAAGCCCGCGGCTCCCGCCCCGGCAGCTCCCAAGCCCGCGACTCCCGCGCCGGCGCCCCCGAAACCTACGGCCCCCAAGCCCGCGGCTCCCGCCCCGGCAGCTCCCAAGCCTGCGGCCCCCAAGCCGCGTGCCCAAGTCCGGCTCAGGGAAGGGCTGCGCCTCAAGGAAGCGGCCGAGCTGATGAAGATCAAGCCCAAGGATCTCCTGGAAAAGCTGAGGGCCAAGAGCTTTGCCGCCGACCTCAGCGAGTTCGTCGACGCCGAGCTGGCCGCGGCCATCACCCGCTCAACGAGCATCGACGCCGAGTTCGTGACCCTCGAAGAGGGGATGCGGCGTCAGGGCGAAGGGCGGGCCGAAGACCTCGTCCCGCGCGCCCCCGTCGTCACCATCATGGGCCACGTCGACCACGGCAAGACGACATTGCTCGACGCCATCCGGTCTTCCAATCTCGTCGACAAGGAGTCGGGAGGCATCACCCAGCATATCGGCGCCTACCGGGTCGCGGTCAAGAACCGGTCGATCACGTTCGTCGACACTCCGGGCCATGAAGCCTTCACGCAGCTCCGGGCGCGCGGAGCGAAGGTCACGGACATCGTCGTCCTGGTCGTGGCCGCCGACGACGGGGTCATGCCCCAGACCAAGGAAGCCATTGACCACGCCAAAGCCGCCGGCGTTCCCATCATCGTGGCCATCAACAAGATCGACAAGCCGGAAGCCAACGTGGACCGCGTCAAGCAGCAGCTGTCCAAGGAAGACCTCCTCGTCGAGGACTGGGGCGGCAAGACCATCAGCGTCGAAGTTTCGGCCCGGGACGGGAAGAACATCGGCGACCTGCTGGAGATGATCCTCCTCCTCAGCGACATCCTCGAGATCAAGTCCGATCCCCGCGTCCCGGCCCAAGGCGTCATCCTCGAGGCGCGTCTCGACAGCCAGAAGGGCCCGATCGCCACCGTGATCGTCCAGCAGGGGACCCTGGCCGCCGGTCAGGCCTTCGTCTCGGGCAAGACCATGGGCAAGGTCCGGGCCCTTTTCGATGAGCACGGACAAGGGTTGAAAAGCGCCGGCCCGTCGATGCCGGCCGGCGTCATGGGCTTTTCCGAAGTCCCGGCCGCGGGCGATCTCTTCCAGGTCCTGGAAAGCCTGCCGGCGGCCAAGCAGGTCGTCGACTACAGGAGGTCCCTGTCCAAGAGACAGGAATCCGGCATGCCGGGGACGTTCACTCTCGATGAGCTCTTCAAGAGGATCGAAGGCGGCCAAGCCAAAGAGCTGGCCCTGATCCTCAAGGCCGACGTCCAGGGGTCCATTGAGGTCCTGACGGAAACCGTCCCCTCCTTGAGCACCGAGAAGGTCACCATCAAGATCGTCCATGCCGCCTCCGGGGCCATCACCGAAGCCGACGTTCTTCTGGCCTCGGCCTCCAAGGCCGTCATCATCGGTTACAACGTCAAGCCGGGCCCCAAGGTCCTCGAGTTGGCCAAGGACGAGGGCGTCGAGATCCGCGTCTACAAGGTCATCTACCAGCTCACGGACGACATCAAAAAGGCCGTCATCGGCCTGCTCGAACCCGTGATCAAGGAGACCTTCCAAGGACGGGCCGAGGTCCGGCGGGTCTTTCAGATCCCCAAGATCGGGTCCATCGCCGGCTGCATCGTCAAGGACGGGAGGATCGTGCGCAACGCCGAGGCCCGGATCCTCCGCGGCCGGCAGGTCATCTTCCAAGGGCGGATCTCCTCGCTCAAGCACCTCAAGGAGAACGTCACCGAGGTCAAGAAGGACTATGAGTGCGGGATCGGCCTCGACAAGTTCGGGGACTTCCAGCCCGGCGACGTCATCGAAACGTTCATCCTGGAAAAGATCAAAGCCGTCTAGGGATACGGGAGGGCTCCCATGGTCGTCGGTGTCCTGGTCCTCGAGCTGTTCTTCCCCCACGCCCGGTCCCTGAAGGACAAACGGAGCGTGCTCCGCGGATTCAAGGACCGGGTCCGGAGCCGCTACCACGCGGCCGTCGCCGAGATCGACCATCAGGACAAATGGCAGCGGGCCCTGGTCGGGGTCGCGACCCTCAACAGTCAGCCCAAGGTCGTCGAGGACCTTCTCGCCAGGGTCCTCTCCGACGCCCGGAGCCTCGAGGGGGCCGAGGTCGCCGGACAGGAGATCCGCTATTTCTAGCCCGAAGACCCCCCGCACGACGATGAAAAGACCGGGCTTCCGCACCCGCCGCGTCGCGGAGCTGATCCAGGAGGAGCTCGGACGCCTCCTCATCCGCGACTTCCAGGACGCCTCTTCAGGGCTCCTGACCGTGACCGCGGTGGAAGTGACCCCCGACCTGCTGACGGCCCGTGTCCTCCTGAGCGTTTTCGGGAACCAGGATCCGGAGGCCCTTCTCGAAAAGCTGGAAAAGAGCAAGGGGGCCCTTCGCAAGGCCCTTGCCTCCCGGGTCAAATTGAAGTATAATCCGCGACTATTTTTCGTCCTGGACAGGAGCCCCGAGCTCCAGGACAGGATCGACCGGTTGATCGATAAGGTGAGGGAACATGACGACTGACCCCCGGGAGCGCATCGCCGCGAGGATCAAAGCGTCCCGGCGCATCGCCGTGACCTCCCACCTCCGGCCTGACGGCGACTCTCTGTGCACCGCGCTGGCTCTGGCCCGGGCCTGCGAGATGCTGGGGAAAGAGGCGGCCATCATCAACCGGGACGAAACCCCCGTGCCGTTCACCAGTTTCCCCGAGACGCACCGGATCCGGATCGGACAGATCGACGCCTCGGAGTTCGACACCGTCGTCCTTCTCGAATGCGCCGACGTTTCCCGGTCGGGACAGGAGGGCCTCCAGGGCGCCTACAAGATCAACATCGACCACCACTACTCGAACACCCCCTACGCCGATATCAACTGGATCGATCCCGAGGCCCCCGCCGTCGGGGAAATGGCCTTCGAGCTCTGCCCTTTCCTGGGGGTCACGCCGACCCCGGAGATCGCCGAGCTTCTCTATTGCGCCATCGCCTCGGACACGGGATCGTTCCAGTTCTCCAACACGACGGCCCGGGCCCTGGGCGCCTCGACCGAGCTCGTCCGCCTCGGCGCCAGCCCCATCCGGGTGTCGGAGAGGCTATTCAACAACAACCCGCCGGAAAAGATCCGTCTCCTCGGAAGGGTCCTCTCCACCCTGACCATGAACGAGCGCGGCAACCTCGCCTGCATCAGCATGTTCAGGGGCGACGTCGAGTCGCTGAACATGAGCGCCGTCGACACGGAGGACATGACGACCCTGGCCAGGTCCATCCGAGGCGTCGAAATGGTCCTTTTTTTCAAGGAGATGAGCCCCGAGACCTTTCGGGTCAGCCTGAGGTCGAAGGGCCGGGCCAACGCCGCCCGGGTCGCCGAACACTTCGGGGGGGGCGGACATGTCCACGCCTCCGGATTCACGGTCTACGGACCCTATGAGCGGCTCATCGCGGAAATCCCCAGGGCCGTGGAAGCCCTCCTGTCCGACATGTCGGACAAAGACGGCCCGGCATCGGGCTGACCGCCCCCCGAAAAGCCGTTATGGACGGCCTGATCATCGTCGACAAGCCCGCCGGGCCCACCTCCCACGACATCGTCCAGAAGGTGAGGAAGCTTGTGGGCCTCCGCCGGGTCGGACACGGGGGAACGCTCGATCCCGACGCCACCGGCGTGCTGCTCGTCACCGTCGGCCAGGCGACCCGTTTCTTTCCCTACCTCTCCGGGCACGACAAGTCCTACGAAGGAGCGATCCGGCTCGGTTTCGCGACGGATACCTACGATTCCTCAGGCCGGCCAACATCCCCCGAGAGCCTGGATCTGCCAACCGCCGAAGACCTCTCCAGGGCCATGAAGAACATGGAAGCGAAGGTCTTGCAGACGCCTCCCGCCTACTCCGCCAAGAAGGTCGACGGGACACCCGGCTACAGGCTGGCCAGGGCCGACAAAGAGTTCACCCTGAAGCCGGTCCCTGTCCACGTCCGGGTTTTCGAGGCCCTCGAATATCGCCCCCCGCTGGTCATCTTCAGGGTCGTTTGTTCATCCGGCACCTACATCCGGTCCCTGGCCCACGACTTGGGACGGGATCTGGGGTGTGGGGCCCATCTTCACACCCTCCGCCGGACATCCGTCGGGCCCTACACGCTCGAAATGGCCAATCCCCTCGTCCGGATCGAGGAAACGGCCGCCGCGGGCGAGCTTTCCTCGGTCGTCCTGCCCCTGGAAAAGCTCCTTCTCCACTTTCCGGCCGCCGTCGTCAGCCCCGAAGCCGTCCACCGGGTCCGGAACGGCGCGCAGATCTCTCCGGTCCATCTGGCATCGGGCTTCCCGGAAGGAGCCGCCTCTCCGCCGGGATCGGCGCTCTGCCGGCTGCTCGACGGCGACGGCCGCTTCCTGGCCCTGGCCAAATTTTCCCCTGACGGGGAAAGCCTCCGGCCCATCCTGGTCATCGGCTAAGGCCCCTCCGCCGGGCCAGGAGTGGCCGGCTGTCTTCAAATCGTCCTTGAATTTTCGGCAAACCTATTGTATTGTATTCAGGTTATGCGGCTCAACAAGAACCAGATCGAGCATCTCGGATCGATGATCCTGCGCAACCTGACCAAGGAAGCCAAGCTGATCATGGAAGACAGGACCCGTCTGCTCGAAGAGATCACGAGCCTCCTCACCGAGGAGTTCCAGAAGGAGGACCGCCTCGATCAGGAGGTCCGGGAGCTGCTCAGCAAGCACATGGAGAAGATCCGCCGGGAGAACATCGAATACCAGCAGATGTTCAAGATGATCAAGACCAAGCTGGCCCGGGAAAAGGGGATCGTTCTATGAGCGGCCGGCTGTCCCGGGAGAAGATCAACTATCTCTCGCGTCAGATCCTGTCCGTCCTCGAAAAGGACGATCTGGTCGACTTCCTGGACGACCCCAACGAGATCCGGCTCATCATCGTCAAGTCCATCGAAGAAGAGATGAAGCTCTACGAAGCCCTGGACAGGAAGGCCATCGACAAGATCCAATCGCAGAAGAAGGCCATCGAGGAAGGCTCCCGGGAGTGGGAGATCCTCTACCGCAAGTATTACAACGACGAGCTGGCCAAGCTCGGCAAGTTCAGCGACTGAGCCCCGCCGGCTCAGGGACGCTCCTCTCCCCGCTCACCCCCGTTCGTTCGGCCATTCTGAAACCAAGGCAACCCGGAAACGGGAGATGAACCAAAAAAAAGGGCCAGGGAACACGCTCCCTGGCCCTCGGTCAGATCCGATCGAAGGGGTTCGATCAGAACACGAAGCGGAACCCGATGCCGCTCTTGTAGTTGTGATCGAAGGACCGCCCCACCGGCGCCCGGAACTCGAAGAAGATCGAGCCCTTGCTGGTCCAGTTGTCGAAGACGTTGAAACCGGCCTGGCCGATCAGGTCCAGGCCCGACTTGTGGTTGTCGTCGGTCGGCTGGGTCGCGGGGCTGAAGCCCAATCCCGTACCGAGGTAGTACTGCTTGAAGTGCCCGTTGAACAGGGCCTCGACGGTGTACACGAACTTCCAGGGGTCTCCCTTGAACGGGATGCCGCCGCCGCCGGTGAAGGTGAGGCTCCACTTGTCGGGGTTGAGCCAGTAGAACAGGCCCGCCCTCAAGAAACCGTAGATAGCGGTGCTGCCGCCGTAAAGGCCCGGGCCGCCGGCGACCTGCCAGAAGAACCTCCTCTGGGTCACCTCGAACGTCACGCGGCACGGATCGGAAGCGGCCGACTGGGCGCCGTCGTTGTCGAAGACCGTGACGTTGATGGTATAGGTCCCGGCCTTGCTGAAGACCTTCTCCCAGAGCCAGGGTTTCCGGGTCGTGACGCAGGTGTCGATGACGTTACCCTGGTCGTCGAGGAGCTCGAAGACGACCTTCGCGATCTGTCCGTCGGGGTCGCTGGAGCCGGAGGCGTCGAACGTGATGGGCCGGCCCACGTAGTCCTCGCAGGGCAGACACGAGGTCCAGAGCTTGCAGATGGGCGGGAAGTTGATGGACACCTTGGCCTCGCAGGGGTTGACGGAGGCGACGCCTTCCATGTTGACCGCCGAGCCCTTGAAGGAATACTCGCCGGGCCGGTCGAACTTCGTCTGCCACTTGGGCGACTGCGGGGTCAGCTCCTGGGTGGCCATCTTCTGGCCCTGGGCGTCATAGACCTCGACGGTCATGCTCTTGGCGAACTGAGTGCCGCTCATGTCGACGGTGATCGGGTCGTTGGCGTTGGCCCTCTCGGGGACGACGACCAGGCTGCAAACGGCCGGCGGGATGGCATCCTCGACCCCCATGAGGGCCAGGTTGCCGCACTCCTTGGGGATGACGAAATGGTAGATCTTCCAGTCTTTCTTGATGTCGATCTTGAAGATCGGCAGGGCCTCCTTGCCGGCCCACTCGATGTCGCGAGCGACCTTGACCTGCCCGTGGGACTTGAACAGCATCCACATCAAGCGGCCCCCGACGGGAAGGGTGGCGTCCTCGAATCCAACCGTCGGCAGCTGTTCCATGAACGGCTGGTAGAGGTCCGGGTGCCCGGCCAGGTCGAAACCCGTCTTCACGTCGGAAGAATAGCGGGCGAACAGCGTCCTCATGACTTCGGGTGTCGGGACCTGACCCTTGACCTCGACGAATGTATAGAGCCCGATCCGTCTGAGCTTGGTCGTCTGGGCGAAAGCCGTGGCTGTGACCAAGACCAAAACGGCTAAGGCGAGGAAAATCACCACATTTCTTTTTCTCATTATGGTCCTCCTCGATGATGAACTGGCATCTCTTCTTATATGTGAGACCGAGCCCCTCTGTCAAGCAAAATCAACGGGTTCCGCCGGTCCCGGGCGGATCAGCCAAGGAAGGCCCTGACGATCCGGGAAATGAACCCGGAATCGCGCGGGAGGGACGATAAAGCCTCGAGGAGGGCTTCCCGGCCCTTGAATCCGCGGTCGATGAGATCCCCGAGGAACCTTACGCCCGTGGCGATGTCCACTTCGGGGTGGCATTGGAGCCCCCAGACAGGCTTCCCCCTTACCCGGAAGGCCTGCACGGGACAGGGATCCGAGGAGGCCAGGACCTCGAACGATCCGGGGAGATCGCGGACTTCGTCATAGTGGACGGAGAACGTGAAGAATTCCCCCGGGGGGCCCAGCAGGTCGTTGCCACGGACGACACGGACCGGGATCCAGCCGATCTCGGGACTGGCGCATCGTCTCACGTGGCTTGGCCCGGCCAGGGCGAACGCCAGGAGTTGATGGCCCCAGCAACTGCCCAGGACCGAAGCGCCTTTCCGGACAGCCTCCCTGACGACCGCGGCCTCCTCCTCCACCCAGTCCTCGCGCTCGAGGATGGAGGCTTCAGAGCCCGTCAGGATCAGGTGGGTGTACGCGCCCGGGTCCGGGAACCGCCCCTCCCGGGCCGTGAACGCATCGGCCTCCACGGGCAGGCAGCGGTTCCAATGCTCGACGGGACGGTAGAGCGCGGGATCGATGGAATTGTCGATGATGGCCACCTTGCGGCTCTGACTTTTGTCCGTCATGCGGGTCTCTCCCCGGCGATCCTCCCGGAGCTCTTATTGTAGGCTAACTCGCTCCTTTTGTGAACGGGCCAGGCCGGCGGAGCGGGCCCTTGGAAATCTCACGTGTCTTTTTTGCAGGGAATCTGGTATAATCCGGCATCTTAAAGGAGAACACGCCGTGACATCTGTCAACGAGGATACCGAACTCATCGTCAGCACGCCCGACGAGCCCGGCATCTTCGGCCGGGTCTTGGGCACGCTGGCCAACGCCGGGGTCAATGTCAAGGCCCTTTATGTCCGTTCGGAAGAGAACACGGGCCACTTTCACCTCGTGACCTCGGACCCGAAAAAGGCCCAAACCGCCCTGCGGACCCTGGGATTCAAGGTCAGGACGAAAAAGGTCATCACGGTCCTGGTCACGGACCGGATCGGCGTCGGGGCCGAGATCGGCGCCCTTCTCGGCAACGCCGTCATCGATATCCGCTACTCCTACGGCTCTTCGTCGGGAGAGGGCAAAACCCTCCTCGTTTTTCAGACGAGCCACAACAAAAAGGCCTTCGAAACCCTGAAGTAGAGAGGCCGATAAATCCGTTGACAAGACCGGCCCGTTGTCCTAGAATATCTTCTTAGTGTTGTATCAAGGAGGCTCGTATGTCTAAAGCCGAACCCAATGTCGTTCCGTTGTGCGACATCCTGCTGGTTCTTCTCATCATCTTCATGGTCATCACGCCCCTCGTCCAGAAAGGCATAGATGTCAAGCTGCCCGAGACCCAAGCCGATTCGTCCGGCGGCGGCCAGCCGACCGGGCTGATCGTTCTGACCATCAAAGACGGCGACGCGATCGAGATCAACAACATCAATTACGAGATGCGCGGCCTTCTCGAAGAGCTGCGGCGCCTGTACTCGACGCGCCAGGACAAGACGATCTTTATCCGCGCCTTCGCCAAGCTGTCCTTCGCCAAGGTCATGGAAGTCCTCGACATCGCCCGCGGCGCGGGTGTCGAAACGCTGGCCCTCATCCCCGAGTATATCGAGTAGCCCGGCTTATTCCCTACCGATTGCGGATCGGGCCGATCACTTCCCGCGATATCACCAATCTCTGGACCTCGTTGGTCCCCTCGTAGATCTGGAGCAGTTTGGCGTCCCGCACCAGCTTCTCCACCGGATAGTCCTTCATATAACCGTAGCCGCCGTAGATCTGAAGGGCCTCCAGGGCCGTCTTCATGCCCACGTCCGAGCCGAAGCACTTGGCCATGGCTGATTCCTTCCCGCAGGGTTTCCCCCGGTCCATCAGCCAGGCGGCCTGCCAGACGAGCAGCCGGGCCGCCTCGACCTCCATGGCCATCTGGGCGATCTTGAAGGCCGTGGCCTGGAGTGTCGCGATCGGCTTGCCGAACTGGATACGGGTCTTCGAGTAAGCCACGGCGTACTCGAGGGCCGCCCGGGCGATCCCGACGCCGGCCGCGCCGACGGCCGCGCGCGTCTTGTCGAACGTCTTCATGGCCACGGTGAAGCCCAGCCCCTCCCGGCCGAGGAGGTGGTCCGCGGGGACGCGGACGTCCTCGAAGAAGAGCTCCGTGGTGTTCGACGCCCGGTGCCCCAGCTTGTCCTCGACCTTGCCGACGGTGATGCCCGGGGTCTCCCGGGGAACGAGGAAGACGCTCAGTCCGCGCGCGCCCTTTTCCGGGGCCGCGTTGGCGAACACGACGTAGAGACTGGAAACGCCCCCGTTGGTGATGAAGCACTTGGAGCCGTTGATCACGTAGTGCGCCCCGTCCTTGCGGGCCGTCGACTTGATGGCCGTCGTATCGGAACCGGCCTCGCGCTCCGTCAGACAGTAGGAGGCGAAGGCCAGGTCCTTGACGAAGGGCGCGAAGAACCGCTTTTTCTGGTCCTCTGTCCCGAAGAGAAGGATCGGGGTGAAGGCCAGGGAATTGGCCATCATCGTCGTGTACATCCCCGCGCAGCCCCAGGACAGCTCTTCGCTGACCAGGACCGTTTCGAGGTCCCCGAGCCCTCCTCCCCCGTATTCGGCCGGGACCGTGCACGTCAGGAAGCCGACCTCGAAGGCCTTTTTCATGACGTCCTCGGGGAAATCGTGGCCGCGGTCGTACTCGGCGGCCCGGGGGCGCATTTCCTTCTCCGCGAATTCATGGGCCATATCCCGGAGGGCGATCTGATCTTCGGTCAAGCTGAAATCGATCATGGCTTATTCTCCTAGGTTCAACGAAGGTCTGTGGAGTCTCTTGGGGAAACGTCCGCAAGTTTACCGGATTCGAGGAGGACTGTCAATTCGGGTCCGCCCTGAGGACGATCTCGTCGCGCCTCAGGAGGAAGACCGGGTCGTCGATACCCAGGACCGCCCGGACGACGTCCTGGGGGCGGGGGCCCCGGCCCGGGGGGTCCAGCCGGAGATACACGCGCCGGCGACGGACATCGAATTCCAGGTTGCCCGCGCCCGGGGTGGAGTCCCGGTATCCCTCCAGGAGCGGTTTCAGGTCCGCCCGCCCGAGGCCTTCGGCGTCGAAGGAATAGATGAACTTGACCATCGCGTCGTGGAGAGACGGCGCCGACCGGTCGAGCCGGGTCAGGCTCGCGAAACGGACCCCCTCCGGCAGGGCCTTGTTCACCCGGGCCAGGAAATCCGCCTCGTCCATGATCCGGGCGGAACGGAACTCGAGGACCTCCCGAAGACCTTCCATTCCCAAAGGAAGGGCCGGCCCGTAGGAGAGGTCCATTTTGGGATGAAAGCCTTCGGTTTGGCGGACCTCGATGCCCGCCCGCCGGAAACCTCTCTGGAGGACGTGGATGAGGTCGATATGGGACAGGTAGCGGGACTTGCGGCGCTTTGAATAGACGGCCCGGTAACGGGACATCTCTTCCGAAGGCTTTCCGAGCCGCGGCTCCGGCGCCGGCAGGGCGCTGATCCGCGCGGGCCGGTCCGGCTTTTTCCAGAACCGGAGCTCGCACCCCCCGCACTCGGCGCAGGACCTCTCCAGACAGGAAGGCGAGGGCTCCCCCCGGAGGGCCAGGTCGAGCTCGCGGGAGAGATGGGCCTTGGACAACCCCGAGTCGATGTGGTCCCAAGGGAGCCTCTCCTCCCGGCCCAGGGCCCCGAGATAATCCCGGAAATCGACGCCCTCCTCGTCGAAAGCCTGTCGCCAGAGGCCGGGGTCCAGGCGGTCGTCCCAACCGTCGAACCGGGCGCCCTTGGACCAGGCCCGGGCAAGAACGGGCCCGAGCCTTCTGTCCCCGCGTGAAAAAACGGCTTCGAGGACGGACGTCGCGACGGGGTGGCGCTTGACCTCCACGGAGCGGTGCCTGCGGAGCTCGGCCCGGACGTAGTCCTGCTTCTCCAGAAGGCGCCCTTCATCCTCCATCCCCAGCCACTGAAAGGGCGTGTGCGGCTTGGGGATGAACGAGGACAGGCTGACGTGGATGCGGGGGGGCGCCCCGAGGATCGACCGTCCGAGCTCAAGGGCCTTCCGGACGAGGGAGACGACGGCCGCGAGGTCCTCATCGGTCTCGGTGGGCAGCCCGGCCATGAAATAGAGCTTGACCAGCTTCCATCCCCCTTGAAAGGCGAACGTCAGGGCGTCCTCGATCTCCCGGTCGTCGAGCTTCTTGTTGATGACCTTTCGGAGGCGCTCGGTCCCGGCTTCGGGGACGAGGGTGAACCCGGTTTTGCGGACCCTCAGGATGTTCTCCACGAGGTCCCGGGACAGCCTCCCCGGACGGAGCGAAGAAAGGGACAGGGAGATCCTGTCCTGGGCCAGCTCGTCCATGAGACAGCGGACGGTTCCCTCGAGATGGGGGTAATCGCCGATCGACAGGGCCGAGAGGGAAGCGTCCTCGTATCCCGTCCGCCGGAGGCTGCGGACGACCGTTCTGTGAACGACATCGGGATCCTTGGCCCGATGGGGGAAATAGACGCTCGCGGCCTGACAGAAACGGCAGTTCTGGGGGCAGCCCCGGGCCGCTTCGACCGCGACGCGGTCGAACACCACGCGCAAGCTGGGGACGACGATCTTCTCCGGGAAAGGGGACCGCCCGAAGCCCCTCAGGACCCTTTTCCGGATCCGGGAGGGAGCGTCTCCCCGCGGCTCCGGGACGACGAGCGGCGACGCCCCGTGAGCGACCGGATGATAATGGGACGGGACATAGACTCCGTCGATCCCTGAAAGCTCGCTGAGCAGCGAAGACCGGTCGCAGCCCGCTCTTTTGAGCGCCCGGACGGACCGGACGATCTCCGGAAAGGCCTCTTCGCCGTCGCCCAACAGAAAGAGATCGATGAACGCGGCCAGCGGCTCGGGATTGAAGGCCGCGGGCCCTCCGGCGATCACCAGCGGGCATCCCTCCCCCCTTTCAAGGGCCCGGAGCGGGATGCCGCCCAGGTCCAGCATGGTCAGGACGTTGGAGTCGTTGAGCTCGTAGAGGAGCGAAAACCCGACGATGTCGAACTCCCGGAGGGGGATGCCGTTCTCGAGGGTGGTCAGGGGCATGCCCGCCGCCCGCAGCTCCCGTTCAAGATCCGGCCAGGGGGCGAAGACGCGCTCGGCGAGAACGTCCCGGTCCCGGTTCAGCAGGGAGTAGAGGATCTTCTGCCCGAGGTAGGACATCCCGATCTCGTAGACGTCGGGAAAAGCCAGGGCCACCTTCATCAATCGGGCGGACGGCCTCTTGCGGACCTCGTTCCATTCCCCGCCCACATAGCGGCCCGGCTTCTCGACCCGGGACAGGATCTTCCGCAGCTCGGGGTCCTCAGACATTCGCGAACCGCCTCATCCTCACGTTCAGGATCAGACCGCAGGCGACGTAGCTCGCGAGGAGGGAGGATCCCCCATAGCTCAGGAACGGGAGGGTGATGCCGGTGACCGGGAACAGACCGATGATCATCAGGATGTTGACGAGGAACTGGAAGGCGATCAGCAGGGAAGCCATGAAAACGATGTAGACCCCGGCCCGGTCCCTCGCTTTTGTCACCGACCGGAACATCCGGAGAAGCATGAAAAAATAGAGGGCGATGACCGTGAACACGCCCAGGAACCCGAACTCCTCGCCGACCACGGAAAAGATGAAATCCGTGTGGCGCGCGGGCAGGAAGCGGAGCTGGATCTGCGACCCGTTCTTGAAACCTTTCCCGGTCAGGCCTCCGGAGCCGATGGCGATCTTGGACTGGATGACCTGGTAGCCCGATCCCCGAGGGTCTTGATGGGGGCTCACGACGGTCGCCAGCCTCCTTTTCTGATAGTCCTTGAGCCCGTAATTCCAGCCGCCCACGCCGATCGCCAGGGACAGAAGGAGAAAGACGGCGATCGTTCTTTTCTTCATCCCGGCCAGAACGAAGGCCCCGCCGGCGACGGCCGAAAAGGCCAGGGCCGTCCCCAGGTCGGGCTGAAGGACGATCAGGAGGCCGGGGACGGCGGCCAGAAGCAGGGCCAGGGCCGTGAATCGGGGCGTGAGATAGGCGCTCTTGTATTCGGCGAAGAGCCGGGCAAAGAGGAGGATCATGACGATCTTGGCCATCTCCGACGGCTGGAACCGAAAAGAGCCGAAGGCGATCCAGCTTTTCGTCCCCGAGATGAGCCTGGCGAAGACCAGCAGCCCGGCCAAAAGGGCGACCGACAGGCCGTAAAAATAGGGCGAAAAGGCGACCAGGAACTTGTAGTCGACCATGACGACGAGGATGAGCGCGATGAGCCCGGCGCCGACCCAGGCGAGCTGTTTCAGGTAGTATGCCCCCGGCACGAAATGGGAGGCGCTGTAAATGAAGAGGACCCCGACGAGCGAGTTGATGAGGACGAGCCCGATCAGGACCCAGTCCACTTCCTGGACCAGACGCCGATCGATCATCATGGGCCTTGAAGCTCCTGGAAGAGGGAGAAGAGCCGGCCGGCCAGAGGGGCGGCCGTCGCGCCCCCCCCTCCCCCGTATTCGACCAGGACGGTGACCACGATGCGCGGGTCGTCGCGGGGAGCGAACCCTGAGAACCAGGAGTGGGTCTTGATCTCGATCCCGGCCTTGGCCAGTTTTTCGGCGCGCTCCCGGCTCATGACCTGGGTCGAGCCCGTTTTGCCGCAGACGTCCATCCCGGCGACGAAGGCCGCCCGGCCCGTCCCCATGTCGTTGACCGATCTCCACATGCCCTCGATGATCGGACCGTAGACGGCCGACTTGAAGGGGGCCTTCGCCCCTTTTCCGGCGTCCTGGTCCGCTTTGAGGAGATGGGGGCGGATCCTGGCCCCCCGGCCGGCGATCAGGGCCGTGAAGGCCGCGACCTGGAGAGGGGTCATCTGGAGCTGTCCCTGGCCGATGGAGACGGAGATCGTCTCGCCCGGGAACCAGGGTGTTTTGAGGGTCTTCGCCTTCCACTGGGAGCTCGGGATGAGCCCGTCCTTCTCCCCGGTGAGATCGATCCCCGTTCGGACCCCGAGGCCGGCCCGTTCCCCGGCCAGGGCGATCATGTCGATCCCCATGCGCCGGCCGAGCTGATAGAAGTAGATGTTGCAGGAGTTCTTGATGGCATCGGACAGGTCCATGGACCCGTGTCCCGGCTGGAACCAGCAGGCGAAAGGCGAGCCGTAGATCACGGTCGAGCCGCCGCAGAAGACGGTCGTCCGCTCGTCGACGTAGCCGAAATCGAGCCCGCCGAGGGCCATCAGAAGCTTGAAGATCGAACCGGGGGCGTACAGCCCGCGCACGGCCCTGTTCTCGAGCGGCGATAGAGGGTCGTTGACCAGCTGAAGCCACTCGGCCGGCGTGAACCGGGTAATGAACCGGTTGGGATCGAACGTCGGGAAGCTGGCCATCGCCAGGACTTCCCCCGACCGGGGATCGAGAGCGATGATGACGCCCTCCCGCCCCTCGAGGAGCTCCTCGGCCCTCTCCTGGAGCCGGGCGTCCAGGGTGAGAACGACATCCTGTCCCTGAACGGGGTTTCTCCTGTCCCGTTCGCCGTGACCCCGGCCGAGGCTGTCGACGATCTCGATGAGGTAGCCATCCTCTCCCGTCAACCGGTCGTCGTATTGCCTCTCGATGCCGGTCCTGCCGCCCATATGCCCCACCTCCGTCCGCGCTTCCCGAAGGGCTGACGCCTCTTCGGGCGTCCGTTCCTGCAGGTATCCGAGGACGTGGGCGGCCAGCGGCCCATGGGGGTAGAAGCGCTGGGGCTCGGAGTCGACGACGAGCTCGGGGAATTCCAGGCGGCGGCTCTCGATGGGGGCGACGTCATAGGGCCCCAGACCGTCCTTGACGACGATGGGCTCGAACGCCGGGAGGCTCTTGAACGCATCGATCCGGCCCCGGATGGCCTCCTCGCCGGTCTCCAGGAGCCGGCCGACCGCCGCGTAGGACCCCTCCATGTCGACGACATTCTCCCGGACGTAGGAAACCTTGAAAGCGGCCCTATTGTCGGCCAGGATGACGCCGTTCCTGTCGCGGATCAGTCCCCGGGGGGCCGGCAGGGCCCGCACGCGGGTCCTGTTCGATTCGGCCAGGTCCCAATATTTCTTGTGCTCGAGGATCTGGACGTTCCAATAGTAGAAAAGCGCCAGAACGATCAGGACGGCGATGATCCGGAAGACCGTGTTGGCCCTGCCGACCACCGTCGACAGGTCTTCGTAGATCTTCCCTTCCGGCATGGCCGGCCTCAGGTCTCCCGCCGGCGGGCCAGGATGCGGCGCTCGGCGGCGATGAGCGCGACGCCCAGCAGCGCGGTAACCGGAGGCTGCAGGAGGATGAGGCCTCCGTGGAGGTTGACGGGCTCCTGACGGACGACCGCCGAGAGGAGCATCCACGCCCCGAGCTCGAGGGTCGACACGACCAGCAGGAAGGCGCCCGCGCGCGGGAACGGGGAGATATCGATCCGCCGCGCGACATAGCCCGTGAAGAAGCCGAGCAGCGTCTTGGTCAGCCCGGCCAGGCCGAAGACGCTGAGCGAGAAGGCGTCCTGGGCCAGGCCGCAGGCCGTCCCCAGGAAGGCCCCGAAGACCTCGCCGCGTCGGACCGAGAAGGTGACGACCACGACGGAGAAGGCGTTGAGAACGACGAGCACGGACGGCCCGGCGGAACCGGCGAGGGAATATAAGAGGACGGCGGCCGACGTGCCGAGCACGGCCCGGAAGATATCCTTGAGAACCGTTTCTCTCATTTGTCGCCTCCCTGGACCTGGGGCAGGACGGCCACGGCATCCAGGGTGTTGAACCGGAAATGCGGCTGAACGAGGATCTTCCTGAACAAGGGCAGGGACGGGTCTTTCTGGATGGACGCGATCCGCCCGACCCTGAGGCCCGCAGGATAGATGCGGTCATGACCGGTCGTCTGGAGATCTTCCCCGACCGCGCCTCCCGTCGTGCTGGCCAGGACGTAGCGCAGCTCGCAGACCGAACCCGACAGACCGGTGATCGAGCCGACCAGCCTGTCCGTCCCCGAAATGACGCTGACGCTGCTTTCCTTGTCCGTGATCAGCTGGACCATGGCCTCCCGCAGGCTCACCGGGTCGATCGTCCGTCCCACCAGGTTGCCGAACTTGTCGCAGACGGCCATGTTCTTCTTGACCCCGTCCAGGCTCCCCTTGTCAAGGACGAGGGACCGGAAGGGGTTGGAGCTGTCGATCCCGATGACCCGGGCCGGGATGAGGCCGTCCCGGAAGCGTTCGAGGCTCTCCCGGATCCGGGCCTCGGACCGGAACAGTCCGAGCCGGTCCTGGAGGAAGCGGTTCTCCTGTTGGAGAAAGAAGTGGTCCTCCTTGAGCTTGCGGTTTTCCGCCCTCACACCCCGGAGGTCGAAATAATCGAGCCAGAAGGACCGCACTCCGCGCACGGCCCCGACAGCGGCCCGCTGGACCGGCGAGAAGACGAAAAAAACGGACTTTTCGAACAGCGACTTGTCCTGGCCCCGGGGGATCTGGAGGGAGATCAGGATCAGGTGGAATACAACGAGGGCCGTCAAGAGCAGGATGTTCTGTCTCTTATCCCAAAGGGGCATGGAACCTCACCAGCCCTCGAGGCCCCGGGCCTCAGATGAGGGAGATCTTTTTCAGGAGGTCGAGGTCGTCGAGCATTTTCCCGGCCCCCAGGACGACGGTCGTCAACGGATCTTCCGTGATGAAAACCGGCAGCTGGGTTTCCTCGCGGATCCTCTTGTCCAGGTTCTTGAGCAGCGCCCCGCCGCCCGTTAGGATGATCCCCCGGTCGATGATGTCGGCCGACAGCTCCGGCGGCGTCCTCTCCAGGGCGATGCGGATGGCGTTGACGATGGCGGCCACGGTCTCCTCGATGGCCTCGCGGATCTCCTGGTCGTCGACGACGATGGTCCTCGGGATCCCTTCCCGGAGGTCCCGGCCCTTGATCTCCATGGTCATCGGCTCGTCCAGGGGGTAGGCGGACCCGAGCTGCATCTTGACGATCTCCGCGATCCTCTCGCCGATGAGCAGGTTGTATTTCTTCTTCAGATAATGGATGATGGCGTCGTCCATTTCGTTGCCGGCGACCCGGATGGAATGATTGAAGACGATCCCGTCGAGGGAGATGACGGCGATGTCCGTGGTCCCGCCGCCGATGTCCACGATCATGTTGCCCGTCGGCTCGGAGATGGGCAGGTCGGCCCCGATGGCCGCCGACATGGGCTGCTCGATGAGATAGACCTCGGAGGCCTTGGCCCGCATGGCCACGTCCTTGACGGCCCGCCGCTCGACCTGGGTGATGCCGGTCGGGATGCCGATGACGATCCTCGGCCGGAGGAGGAACCCCCGGTTGTTCATGGCTTTCTTGATGAAGAAGTCAAGCATCTTCTCGGCGACCTCGAAGTCGGCGATGACGCCGTCGCGCATGGGCTTGATGGCCATGACGCTCGTCGGGGTCTTGCCCAGCATCTCCTTGGCCCGGCCTCCGACGGCCTCCACCTTCCCCGTCAGTTTGTTGACGACGACGATGGACGGCTCCTGGACGATGATGCCCTTCCCTTTGAGGAAGACCAGGGTATTGGCCGTCCCCAGGTCCACGGCCAGGTCGCAGAAAAGTCTGTCTTTCAACCAGCTGAGAATGGTCATGTTGGCACTCTTTCCACCGGGGGAATATGTAGCACAATTCCCGCCCCGAAGCAAATCACGGTCTTGACATTGGTTCCGGACTTCAAATATACAATAGGAAAATTCCCCGCAAGGAGCGTGCGATGAGCCATCAGCCTTACATCTCCGAGAAGACGGACCTGAGGGAATTCACCCTCCGGGCGTTGCTCGTCGGGCTCGTGTTGACCGTCATCCTCGGGGCGGCCAACGCCTACCTCGGCCTGAGGGCCGGCATGACCATCGCCGCCACCTACCCGGCGGCCGTCATCGGCATGGCCGTTCTCCGGATCATGCGGGGGTCCATCCTGGAAGAGAACATCGCCCGGACCGTCGGCTCCATCGGGGAGTCGGTGGCCGCCGGGGCCATCTTCACCATCCCGGCCTTCCTCATCTCCGGGGCCTGGCTGAAATTCAACACCGTCGAGGCCTACATCAAGTCCTCGGCCCTGATGTTCGTCGGCGGTCTGCTGGGGATCCTCTTCGTGACCTTCCTGCGCCGGGTCATGGTCACCGATCCCGACCTCGTCTTCCCGGAATCGGTGGCCGCGGCCGAGATCCACAAGGCCGGGCAGAAAGGCAGCCAGGGCGCCAAGTTCCTCTTCCAAGCCATGGGGCTCGGGGCCCTTTTCTACTCCCTGGGCGTTGTCCAGCTCTTCGCCGCCAGCAAGGACTTCATCATCCGTGTGGGCAAGATCGGGGCCAGCTTCGTGCGCCTGGGCGCCGAAAAGGAAGCCCCCACGCTCGGCGCGGGGGGCACCGTCGCCGTTTCGGGCCCGGGCATCTATCCGGCCTATATCGGGGTCGGCTACATCATCGGGCCCCGCCTGGCCGCGCTCAACTTCGCGGGCGGTGTCCTGGCCTGGGGCCTCTTCGCCCCCCTGCTGATGTATTTCCTCGGCCCTCAGCTCATCGAGAGGTTCTACGGGCCGGGCGTGGCCATGGCCGACGTCAACTGGCCCGACATGGTCACCAACGTCTGGAAATTCATCATCCGCCCGATCGCCGTCGGCGGGATGCTCGTCGGGGCCGGGTACACTCTTTTCAGGATGAGAAAGAACCTGGCCGCCGGCATCAAGAGATCGATGGGCGATATCAAGAAGGCCGCCGGGCAGGCCGAGGTCTCCTCCCGCCTCGAAAAGGACCTCAACATCAAGGTCGTCTTGGCGGGCCTCGCGGCGACCTTCGTGCTGATGATCTTCGTCTACAAGGTCTTCGCCGGCAGCTGGCCGCCGGCCGTCCTGGCCGCCGTCGTCATGGCCATCGCCGGCTTTTTCTTCGCCGCCGTTTCGGGCAACCTGGTCGGGACGATCGGCTCCTCCAACAACCCGATCTCCGGCCTGACCTTGTCGACCCTGATCATCGCCGCCCTGCTCATGGTCGTCATCGGCGCGTCGGGGATGAGCGGGGTCGCCGCCGTGCTCGGTGTCGCCGCCGTCGTGTGCGTCTCCTCGGCCGTCGCCGGCGAGATGCTCCAGGACCTGAAGGTCGGGCACATCCTGGGAGGCACCCCCTACAAGATGCAGGTCGGGAACATCTTCGGGGTCCTCCTCTCGGCCCTGGTCATGTACTTCCCCCTGATGCTGCTGCACGGGGCCTTCACCTTCGGCAGCAAGGAACTGCCCGCCCCTCAGGCCGGCCTGATGGCCGCCCTGTCCCAGGGCATTGTCGGCGGCGAGATGGCCTGGCCGCTGGTCATCGTCGGCATGCTCATGGGTTTCGCCATGATCCTGGTCCAGGTCCGGTCCCCCATGCTGGTCGCCGTCGGGATGTACCTGCCTCTCGAAACGACGTTCGCCATCTTCGCCGGCGGCATGATCAAGGGCGCCGTCGACAGCTTCAGTGTCCGGCGCCGGCACAACGAGGCCCAGAAGGCCCGCGTTTCGAACGTCGGCATCCTGCTCGCCGCCGGCCTGATCGCCGGCGAGGCCCTGACGGGCCTGGTGCGCGCCGCCTGGAAGTTCTTCTTCCTTCAGGACATCCTCCGCTTCGACATCCCGGAGATCTTCAAGGGCGCGGCCTATTTCGGGGTCGTGGACCGATATATCGGCGGCCTGATCGTTCTCGCGCTCATCGGCGCCTACCTGATCCGGGTCCCGCTGCGGAACGCCGGCGCGGCCGACGAGCCTCCGCCGCCGTCCGCGGTCATCTAGCCGTTTGTCCGCGGGCCGCGTTTCGGCGTATAATGGCCCCGGGAGAACGACATGGCCGTCCGCGAGATCATCACTATCGGCCATCCGACGCTGGCCAGAAAAGCGAGTCCCGTCGAGGCCATCGACGAAGAGATCGTCCGCCTGGCCACGGATATGGTCGAAACGCTGCACCGGGCCCCCGGGATCGGCTTGGCCGCCCCCCAGGTCAATGTCAGCAAGCGTTTGATCGTCGTGGACCTGTCGGTCGGAGAGAACACGGACGACTTGATCGTCCTGGTCAATCCCGAGATCGTCAGCCGGGAGGGCGAGGTGGCCTGCGAGGAGGGATGTCTGTCCGTACCTGACATCCGCGAGAAGGTCGCCCGGCCCTATCGTGTCCTCGTCCGGGGCCTGGGGCTCGACGGCCGGGCCGTCGAGATCGCGGGGGAAGATCTCCTGGCTCGCGTCCTTTGTCACGAGATCGACCACCTGGACGGGATCCTGTTCGTCGAGAAGCTCTCTCCCCTAAAAAGGGCCCTCATCCGCAAAAAGCTGCAAAAGAGCCGCTCCGCCGGCGCCCAGGCATGAAAGTCGTCTTTTTCGGGAGCCCCTCCGCGGCCCTCCCCTCCCTTGCGGCCTTGATCCGGGCGGGACACAGCGTCGAGCTCGTCGTCACCCAGCCCGACAGGCCCGCCGGCCGAGGGCGGAAACCGGCTCCCTCGGAAGTCAAGAAGTTCGCCGCGGACCGGGGCATCCCGGTCTTCGCACCGGCCAGGATCAGGAAGGACGATTCCGCCCTCGAGCGGATCCGCTCGGCCGCCGCCGACGTCAATGTCGTGGTCGCCTACGGGCAGATCATCCAGGACGCCGTCATTTATGGGCCCCGGCATCGGTCCCTCAACGTGCATTTCTCTCTCCTGCCCCGCTATCGCGGGGCGGCCCCCGTCCAATGGACGATCCTCAACGGCGACCCGGAGACGGGCGTCACCATCATCGAGCTCAACGACCGGATGGATGAAGGCGATATCCTGGCCCGGACACAGGTCCCCGTCCGGCCCGGGGAAACGGCCCCCGAGCTCCAGGCCCGGCTGGCCGATGCGGGCGCGGAGCTTCTGCTCGAGACCCTCGGCCGGATCGACCGGATCACACCCGTCAAGCAGGACTCTGCCCAGGCCTCCCTGGCCCCGAAGATCAGCAAGGAAGACGGGAGGATCGACTGGCGGGAACCGGCCGAGGCCGTGGACCGCAAGGTCCGGGCCCTGGCCCAGAACCCGGGGACCTTCACCTTCCTGAAGGGCCGGAGGCTCCAGATCCATCGGGGGAAAGGCCTGCCGGACGGCGATCTCTCCGCGGCACCGGGTACGATCCTGGCCATCCGCAGGGAGGGCCTGGTCGTGTCCTGCGGAGGCAGAACCTCCTATCTCGTGGAGAGACTGCAGGCCGAAGGCCGGGCGGCGATGACGGCCCACGATTTCTCGCTGGGGACGAAGATCGAGATCGGAGAGACGTTGGCGGACGGCCGGGAACCGGCCTGAGGACCTATTCTTCCAGGATGTAGTTCGAGGGATCGACCTTCTTGCCGTCTTTCCAGACCTCGTAGTGAACGTGAGGCCCGGCGGCCTTTCCGGTCTTGCCGATGTAGCCGATGACCTCTCCCCGCTTGACCTTTTTCCCGGCCTTGACGGCGAACTTGCTCATGTGGCCATAGACGGTGGTGAAGCCGTTCCCGTGGCTGATGGTCACGCTGTTGCCGAGATACTTGTCGTACTGGACCTTGATGACGATGCCGTCAGCGGTGGACACGATGGGATTGCCCACGTTCGTCGAGATGTCGACGCCCCAGTGCATCGTCCAGGTCCCGGTGAACGGGTCGGTCCGGTGGCCGAAGCGGGAGCTCAGCCAGCCCGCGGCCGGCAGGACGGACGGCGTCGAGGCCAGGCGCAGGCTTTCGCTCTCGAAGTAACCGACCAGGCTGTTGAGGTTCCTTTCGATGCTCTCGGCCTTCTCGCTCAGGTTCTGGATCGCGAGGGGCGAAACCGCCTGGGGACCGCCTCGAAGGGCCGGGCCCCCGGCGGCCAACTCCCCTTCCGAGGGGCCGCCGCCGAGACCGGCCGGCGCCGTCAGGACGTCCGGCGATTTCAGTCCGGCCATGATATTGATCTTTTTGGCGTAGCTTTCGAGGTTGGCGACCGTTTCCCGGAGCTCGCCGATGGATCTCTCGTAACCCGCGATCAGGGCCTTCTGCTCGACCGTCTCCTCGGACAGGGCCGAGAACTTCCGGCGAACGGAGCTCATCGAAATATAGTCGACCAGGACGACGGTCAACGCCAGAACGAGGATGACCGATCCGGCGCCCAGGGCCCGGAGAGCTTTCTGGGAGAAAGTCAGGGTCCGGCAGCTCGTTTTCGTATGGGGGACGATGATGAGAGAAAGATGTTTCTTGGCCATTTTCCACGACCTAGGTTACACAGGGGGGCCCGGCCTGTCAAGGCTTTTTCAGGGGGAAATCTTCTCCCCCCGAGAGATTAGCCCCAAAAGGTCACCCCCCGCAGAGGACGGCCCCGCCGTTGACGTTGACGATCTCTCCCGTGATGTGCCTGGCCAGGTCGGAAGCCAGGAAGAGGATGGGCCCGGCGATATCCTCGGCGGGGGGGATGCGCTTAAGCGGGATGGACTGGCGGACCTTCTCTTTGAAACCGGGGTCGCTGAAGCTTGGCGTGGACATGTCGGTATCGACCCAGCCGGGGGCGACGGAATTGACCCGGATCCCCCAGGGAGCCAGCTCCACGGCCAGGGACTTGGTCAGGGCGTGAAGCGCGCCTTTGCTGGCCGCGTAATGGGAATGCAGGGCCTCGCCCCTGACCCCGGCCGTGGAGGTCACGTTGATGATCCACCCTCGGCCTTTGTCTTTCATCCGGGGGACGACGGCGTTGGTGGCGTAAAAAACGCCGTCGATGTTGACGGCGACCGTTTCGCGATAGACGGCCTCGTCCATCCGGCCCATCTCGAGGTAGGTCCAGATGCCGGCGTTGTTGACCAGGGTGTCGAGCTCCCCCCACCGGCCGAGGATGTCGCCGACCGTCCGGTCCAGGGCGGACTTGTCCGCCATGCCGGCCTGGTACACGAGGCATTCGCGCCCCAGGGCGGCCACGCCCGCCCTGACTTCCTCGGCCGCTTCCCGGTTGTTGACGAAGGTGATGGCGACATCGGCGCCGGCCCGGGCGAAAAGCAGCGCCGCGGCCCGTCCGATCCCCCGTGAGCCGCCCGTGATGAGGGCCTTGCGGCCGTCGAGCCGGATCATATCCCTGCCTCCCTGATCTTCATTTCCGGCCTCATGGGCCTACCCGGAATATCCCAGGGTGAAATCGCCCATCTTGTGAAATTCCAGATAGCGGTAGATGTCGGCCTCGTAGGGCAGGACCTTGTCCTTCATGACAGCCAGGTAGTCCGAGAACGAGGGGATCTTCCCCTGTATGGCGGTGACGGCCGCCAGCTCCGCCGAGCCCAGGTAAACCCTTGTGTCGTCGCCCATCCGGTGGTCGAAATTGCGCGTCGACGTGGAAAAGACGGTCGTCCCGGGCTTGACCCTGGCCTGGTTCCCCATGCACAACGAACAGCCGGGCATCTCCATCCGGGCCCCGGCCCCGGAGAATACGGAATAATTCCCCTCCCGCATGAGCTGGGCCGCGTCCATCTTGGTCGGCGGGGTCATCCAGACCCGGGCCGACGGCACTCCCGCTTTGTCGAAGATCCGGCCGGCCGCCCGGAACTGGCCGATGTTGGTCATGCAGGAACCGATGAAGACCTCCTGGACCGGATCGCCGGCGACCTCCGAGAGCGGCTTGACGTCGTCGGGGTCATTGGGACAGGCGACCAGGGGCTCCTTGACCCCGGCCAGGTCGATCTCCATCACGGCCTTGTATCCGGCGTGCGGGTCCCTCTTGAGCAGGACCGGGCGCTCCAGCCAGGCCCGGCAGGCGTCGATCCTCTTGCGGAGCGTTGCCGCGTCCTGGTAGCCCTCGTCGATCATCTTCTCCATGAGGGCGATGTTGCTCTTGAGGTACCCCGAGACACGGTCTTCGCTCAGGGAGATGACCGCGGCCGCCGCCGACCTCTCGGCCGAGGCGTCGGTCAGTTCGTAGGCCTGATCGACGGTCAGGTCTTCGAGGCCCTCCATTTCCAGGACGCATCCGTTGAAGACGTTCTTCTTGTTCTTCTTCTCGACCGTCAGCAGGCCTTTCTGGATAGCGAAATAGGGAATGGCGTTGACCGCGTCGCGAAGGGTGATGCCCGGGTTCATCCGGCCGGTGAAACGGACCAGGACGGACTCCGGCATGTCGAGGGGCATGAAGCCCAGGGCCCCGGCGAAGGCGACCAGGCCTGAGCCGGCCGGGAAGCTGATGCCGATCGGGAACCGGGTGTGGGAATCGCCGCCCGTGCCCACCGTGTCGGGCAGGATGAGGCGGTTCAACCAGGAGTGGATGACGCCGTCGCCCGGTTTGAGGACGACGCCTTTGCGGGCGACCATGAACGGAGGCAGTGTCCGGTGCATCCGGGCATCGGCCGGCTTGGGATAGGGGGCGGTGTGGCAGAAGGACTGCATGAACAGGTCGGTCTGGAACTCCAGGCAAGCCAGCTCTTTGAGCTCATCGGCGGTCATCGGGCCCGTCGTGTCCTGGGACCCGACCGTGGTCATGCGCGGCTCGCAGGCCGTCCCGGGGAGGACGCCCGGGAGGCCGCTGGCCCGGGCGACGATCTTCTGGGCCAGCGTATAGCCCTGGCCCTTCTTCGGCTCGGGATTCTCGACGCGGGTGAAGAACCCGGCCTCCGGCAGCCCGAGAGCCTGCCGGGACTTGGCCGTCAGCTGGCGCCCGATGATGAGGTTGAGCCGCCCTCCGGCCCGGAACTCGTCCTTCAGCGTCGGGGGCCTGAACTCGAACCTGGAGAGGATCTCCCCGGAAGCGGCCCGGATGTGACCGTCCGCGGTATCGAGGATGATGATGTCTCCCGTCTTCATCTTGGTGACATCGGCCAGCAGGGGAAGCCCCCCCGAATCTTCGGCCGTATTGAAGAAGATCGGGGCGATCAGCCCGCCGATGACAACACCGGCCCGCCTCTTGTTGGGGACGTAGGGGATGTCCTCGCCGATGTGCCACATCAGCGAGTTGCAGGCCGATTTGCGGCTCGAACCGGTGCCGACGACGTCGCCGACGAAGACCACCCGGTGGCCTTCCTCCCTGAATTTTCGGATGGTCTCGTTCCCCCCGGGGAACCGGCTCTGGCCCATGGACTGGGCGTGCAGCGGGATGTCCGGACGCGTCGAAGCGTGTCCGGCAGGCGAGAAATCGTCGGTGTTGATCTCGCCGTCGACTTTGAAGACCTTGAGAGTAATCGGGCCGCGAAGGTCCGGCCGGGACAGGAACCACTCCCCGGCCGCCCACGACTCCAGGACGGCCCGGGCATGGGGGCTCTTTCCGGACAATCCGGCGATCGTCTCGAAATGGCCGTAAACAAGGATCGTCCGCTTGAGCGCTTCGGCGGCGGCCGGGGCCAAAGACGGATGGCCCAGAAGCTCGACCAGCGGCCCGACATTATAGCCGCCGAGCATCGTGCCGAGCAGGAAGACGGCGTCCTTGTCTGAAACGGAGGCGGACTTTATCCCGCCGTCGGCCACCGAGGCCAGCCAGCGTGCTTTGACCTCGGCCGCGGGGTCGACGCCGGGGGGCACGCGGTTCTCGAGGAGCCCGCGGAGCAGGGCCGCCTGGTCCCCTTTCGATTGTTCGAGCCCCCGACAGACCTCCTCGACCTCGGCCGGCGTCAGGGGCAGAGGCGGAAGGCCGCTATCCTCCCTTTCCTTGGCCTTGGCGATATATGTCTCCAGCATGGTGTCTCTCCACAGGTCGTTGATCATCGCCCCGGCCGGGCGCGCCCCCTATGGTATCGGTATCTCACGCCTTTTGTCAAAGCCGGAGTGGGCCCCGTAAATATCGTTTGCTTTTCACCTGGAAAAAAGCTAGAATTTTTTTCCTGAATTCTTGTCAAAATATTCCACACACGGAGGGAATGAACAACATGCGAAAAAAGATCGCTCTCGTCGGCGGCGGGCAGATCGGCCAGATCCTGGCCATGCTCGCGGCCCAGAAGGAACTGGGGGACATCGTCATTCTCGACATCCCCGAGCTCGAGAATCCCGCCAAGGGCAAGGCCCTCGATCTCATGGAAATGGCCCCCCATGGCAACTATGACGCCAACATCACCGGCACCTCGAGCTACAAGGACATCGCCGGAGCCGATGTCGTCATCGTCACGGCGGGCAGGCCCCGCCAGGCCGGGATGACCCGGGAGGACCTGCTGGCGGTCAACCTCGACATCATCAAGCAGGTCGCCGCCGGCATCAAGGAGCATGCGCCCAAGGCCTTCTGCATCATCGTCACCAACCCCCTCGACGCCATGGTCTACGCCTTCTCCAAGCTGACCGGCTTCCCCCGTCACCAGGTCATCGGCATGGCCGGGACCCTGGACACGGCCCGCTGGCGGGCGTTCGTCGGCATGGAGCTCGGCGTGTCGGTCTCGGACGTCGCCGGCACGGTCCTCGGCGGCCACGGCCCCGACATGGTGCCCCTGCCCCGGCTGACGACGGTCGGCGGCGTGCCGCTCACCGAGATCGCGACCAAGGAGCAGATCGACAAGCTGGCCACCCGGACCCGCGAGGCCGGTACCGAGATCGTCAAGCTCTTCGGCAAGGGCTCCGCGTTCTTCAGCCCGGCCTGGAGCGCCATCGTCATCGCCGAGTCTTACCTCAAGGACAAACGCCGCATCCTCCCCTGCGCCGCTCTCTGTCAAGGCGAGTACGGCGTCAAGGGCCTGTTCATCGGCGTGCCGGTCATGATCTCGGCCAAGGGCATGGAGAAGATCTACGAGATCCAGCTGAACGACGAAGAAAAGGCCATGCTCCAGAAGACGGTCGGCGTCGTCCAGAAGACCGTCGAAGAAACCAAGCTGTAAGCTTACCTGAACTCCTCGAAGGCCCGGCCGGGGGCGGCGACGCCCCCGGCCTTTTTTTTGGTTCTTCTCCCGTTTCCGGGAGATGAACCTTTTTTCCAGCCGTTTGACAAAAGCGCGCCGTCCGGGTATGACCTAATTGGACATTGTTTAGGAGGGACCCTTATGAGATCGATCTTCGCTCCTGTCAAGCGCATCCTCCCGGTCGCTCTGACCGTTCTTCTCCTCGCCGCGTCGGCGTTGCTTGCGGCCGGTCAGACCGCCCCCGCCAAACCCGCCCAGCCGGAGGCCCCGCCGCTCGTTGTCGAGGCCATCGCCGGCGGCCTCCATCTCGTCAAGGGCGGGTCCGGGGCCAACACCGCCTTCTACGTCACGGAGAAGGCGGCCTTCGCCGTCGACGCCAAGATGAGCGTCGAGTCGGCGTCCGCCATGTTGGCCGAGATCGCCAAGCGGACCTCGGCGCCCCTGACGACGGTCATCATCACCCACAGCGACGGGGACCACATCAACGGCCTGCCCGGGTTCCCCAAGGGATTGACGATCGTCGCCCACGACAACTGCAAGGCCGACATCGAGAAGGCCGCCGCCGACCTGCCGGCCATCAAGGATTACATCCCCAACAAGACCTTCGACCAGGCCCTCCTCCCGCTCTTCAAGGGGACCGACGGGCGGATCGACCTCTTGTATTTCGGACCGGCCCACACGAGCGGCGACCTCGTCGTCTGGTTCCCGGCGGAAAAGGCCGTCTTCGTCGGCGACCTGCTCTTTGTCGGACGGGACCCGCTCATCCACCGCCACAAGAACGGCAGTTCTTTCGGCTACGTCAAGACCCTCAAGGGCCTGCTCGACCTTGCGCCGCGGGTCGAGGTCTTCCTCTCGGGCCACGCCGATCCCCTGGGCCGGGCCGACGTCGAGGCCCTCATCGCCTCCATGGAGGACAAGCAGGCCAAGGTCAAGGCCATGATCGCCGAGGGGAGATCGCTCGAGGACGTCAAGAAAGCCTTCGGCATCGAGGACCGTCCCGCCGCGGCCGGCGGCCGCCGCTGGCTGAGCCTGGTCGAGACCATCTACCTCGAGCTCACCGGGAAGTGATCCCGACGCCGCCCGTCCCCGGCCATCCGCGCCGGACCGGACCTCCGGGACGAGCGGAAAACGGACAAGGAGACCCCCCATGAAGAAATGCCCTGCGCTCCCCGTCGCAGCGGCCCTGGCCGCCGCTTTCGTCTCGGCCGCGGCCTGCCGTTTCACCTCCGAACCTCTCGGCGCCCGGGTCGAAGAGCGGACCGAGGTCATCCGGACCTACCCGTTCACGGACCCGGACCCCGTGCCCATCTTCGCCCGCTCGTCCATGTGGGGGCAGGGCGAGCGCCTCTATCCCTACTTTTTCTTCGACGGCTTCGCCGCCGAAGGGGCGGATCGGGAGTGGACGGTCGTCCGCCTTTCCAACTCGCACATCGAGGTCGCCGTGCTGCCTCAGGTCGGCGGCAAGGTCTGGGGAGCCGCCGAGAAGGCCACGGGCCGGGATTTCCTCTACTGGAACCGGACCCTGAAGTTCCGCCAGATCGCTCTCCGGGGTCCCTGGACCTCGGGCGGCATCGAGTTCAACTTCGGCGTCGTCGGACATGCCCCGTCGACGGCTTCGCCCGTCGATTATGTCCTCCGCCGCGATCCCGACGGGGGCGTCAGCTGCGTCGTCGGGACCATGGACCTCGCCTCCCGGACGCGCTGGAGCGTCACCATCACTCTTCCCCGGGACGGGGCCGTGTTCGAGACCAACGCTTTGTGGGTCAACCCGACGCCTTTCTCCCAGTCTTACTACGCATGGTCCTGCGCCGCGGTCAAGACGGCCGAGGACCTCAAGTACATCTTCCCCGGCCGGTGGCGCATCGGCCACGACTACTCCGTGCCCCTCGAACCCTGGCCGGTGGACCGCGCGGGCCGGGACCTGTCCCTCTACAGGAACAACGCCACCCCGGACTCCAAGAGCTATTTCACGATCGGCGAATACGAGGACTTCTACGGCGGGTGGTACGAGCGAGAGGACGCCGGCTTCGGCCATTGGTCCCGCTACGACGACATGCCGGGGCGAAAGATCTGGATCTGGGACCTCTCGCGCTCGGGCGAGATCTGGGTCGACCTCCTGACCGACGAGGACGGCCAGTACACCGAGCCGCAGGCCGGACGCCTGCTCAACCAGTCGGACCACGGAGACTTCCCGCCCGGCGCCGCGGACCGCTGGCGGGAGCTCTGGTTCCCCTACCGCGGCATCGGCCCCATGGCCAAGGCTTCGCCCCACGCGGTCCTGAGCGTCTCGCGCGACGGCGACCGGCTCGCCCTGGGCCTCTTCCCTCTCCGGCCCGTCGCCGACGCCCTCACCGTCCGCGCCGGCGGACGGGAGCTGTTCCGCGAAGACCTGATCTTAAGGCCGGAGGAGATCTGGAAAAGGGACGTGCCTCTGGATGGGGCCGCCGGCGACTCCGGGCTCGAGATCCGCCTGGGAGACAAGCTGGTTCACGAAACCGGCCCTGAGGCCCGCGATCTCGAGAGGCCTCTGGATTTCCGCTCGACTCGGGAGGCCACGGCGGAGGGCCTCTTCCTTCAAGCGCGGACCCTCGAACGAGAGAGGCGGCTGACCGAAGCCCTCGATAGATACCTGGCCTGCGTCGCTCTCGAACCGCTCCACGCGCGCGCCCTCTGCCGGATCGCCGAGCTGCACACCCGCCGCGGCGAACCGTCCCGGGCCCTGGAGTTCGCCGGCCGGGCCCTGTCGGTCTCGATGTACGACGCGGAGGCGAACTATGTCTACGCGGTCGCCGCCCGCCGGCTCGGCCGTCTGGTCGACGCCAAGGAGACGCTCGGATGGGCGGCCCGCTCGCCGCAATTCCGGGCCGCGGCCCTCGTCCAATCGGCCGAGATCGCCCTGGTCGAGAGGGAATTCCGGCGCGCCGGGGAATACGCTCTCAAGGCCCTCGAGTCGGACGCCCGGAACGTCACGGCGCTCGAAGTCCTCGCGGTCGCCCATCGGCTGGCAGGAAATAAGGCCGAGGCCCGCCGGACCGCCGAGACTATCATCGAGCTCGATCCTCTCGACCATCTGGCCCGCTTCGAGCGCCACCTCCTGACCGGCTCGCCCCGCGACCTCGAAGACTGCCGGTCCCATATCCGAAGCGAACTGCCCCACGAGACCTGGCTCGAAATGGCCATGTTCTATGCCCGGAACGGTCTCGAGGGGGAGGCCGTGGCCGTCCTCGAGAACGCCCCCGAACACCCGACCGTGCTCACCTGGATGGCTTATCTCAGCCGCGAGGCCGCCCCGCGGAAGAGCGCCTCTTACCTGGAACGAGCTTCGGCCCTGTCGCCCCACCTGGTCTTTCCCTTCCGGGAAGAGTCCGTCGCCGCTTTCTCCTGGGCCGTCGCGGCCCGGCCGGCCGATTGGAAGCCGAAGTACTATCTCGGGCTCATCCTGTGGGGCAAGGGACGGCTCGAGGAGACCCGCGACCTCTTCCAGATGTGCGAGGACGCCGACTTCGCGCCGTTCTTCATCGCCCGCGGCTTTCTGTTCGAGAAGGCCGACCGCGCCCGGGCCGCCGCCGACTACAGGAAGGCCGTCGACCTCGACCCAGGAAGCTGGCGGGCCCGGCAAGCCCTGACGGCCTTCCATCTGCGGCACGAAGAGAAGGCCGCGGCACGGGGCGTCGCCGAACGGGCGGCCGCGGATTTTCCGGATCACGTGGTGCTCAAGGTCGGCCTGGCCGAATCCTTTTTCGCTGACGGCCGCCTCGATGAGGCGGCCGCGGTTCTCGAAGGGCTCGCGGTCCTTCCGTACGAAGGGGCCAGCGACGTCCACGGCCTTTACGTCCGGACCCACGTCGCCCGGGGCCTGGCGGCCATGAGGAAAGGCGCCTGGACGGAGGCCGTCGAGGCCCTGGAGAAGTCGAAGCTCTATCCCGAAAAGCTGGGCACCGGCGCCCCGTTCCATCCCGACACGCGGATGCAGGATTACTTCATTGCCGTCTGCCACGACAGGATGGGGAAGAGAGACCGGGCGGCGGAGATCCGCGAGGGCATCCGGGAATACACGCTGGCCCGATGGGGTGAGCCCCGCCCGCACGGATATTTCGGGGGGCTCGTCCTCGAACAGCTCGGCAGGCGTGAGGATCGGCTCAAGGCCCGGGAATTGCTGAGCCGCGACCGGCCCCCGGCCGAGATCCGGGAACTCATCCGATAATCGCGTTGATCAGGAAGGCCAGCGCTTGTAGGGCACGACGGGAAGGGCCCGGCTCCCGGTGATCCTCAGGATCGGGAAGACCCCGCCGGGCTCAGGCGCGAGCTTGAACTTCCAGTAGCGGATGAGGCCGTACTCGGACTGGGGCTCGAGGAGGCCCGGCACGAGGTTGGCCGCCGGCTGGGCGCCGTCCACGTAGAAATCCCCCTTTTGGGCGACATGCCGGAGGATCTCCGCGAGCTCGACCTCGATCCTCTCGGGAGCCAGGTAGTCCAGCGCGGCCGGGACGATGTCCTTCACATGATAAGCCGCGGCCTCGACCAGGGCGCCCTTCTCGAAGATGTCGACCTCGACGCCCAGGGCCAGCAAGGTCTCGACGAGATCTTGCCGGTCGCTGCGGATGAGATAGCCGCGCGGGCGGGGCACGGACAGAGTCGGTTCGACCTCGGGGAACCAGTTCTTGACGACTTCCTCGACGATCTTGAGCGTCGGGGGCCCCCCGTGAGGCGCGATGTCGGCCATCGTGAGCGTCTCCCCGGCCTTCTTGTCGACCTTGAGGACGCCTCGGATGGGCGACAACGCGCGTTCGAACCTCTTCAGGACCAGTTCCGGTTGCCCCGGATCGCGGGCGTATCTCATCCTCAAATGGACGACGTCGCCCGCGGCGGGCGCCTTGGACCTGTCGAGCAGTCGGGCCCGATGGTCGCGGACCATCTTCAAGACCTCGGCGGAGCGGCCGGCCACGGCCTCGAGGAAGGCCCGCAGACCGTGATACTGCCATGTCGTCCGGTCCTTGAGGGTTTCGAGGTCGTGACGCGAAGCCCCCTCCTGGATGAACGACAGGGTCTCGTAGATCCCCAGGCTGTTCCGGCCGTCGTTGAGGTCGGTCGTCGAGTAGCGCTTCATCTGCTCGCGCGTCCCGGCCGGGTCCCGCCCGTAGGCTGCGCCGGACGAGGTGTCGACACCCAGGTCCTCGGTGATGAGGTATTCGTGGAACGTGATGTTCCTTTTTCTCAGGCTTTTTTCGACCTCGGCCAAGATGGTCCGACGGGAGAAGTCCTGCAGCCCGCGGCTGATATTGACATTGGAGACGCAGCCGATCGACACCCGATAATAATCGTCGCCTTTTTCGTGGACGTCGACGGTCACCTCGGGCATCCAGGCGCGGAAAACCCTGTGGATGGCCCGGACGCCCTCGGTCTCGAGCTTGACGTGGTCTCGGTTCATGTCCAGGCCGAGCTCGTTCGTCCGGACGTCGAAGAAGTTCCCGTAGGGATTGACCTGGGGCATCACCAGGACGTTGATCCTGTCGAGGAGCGGCCGCAAGTCGCCGACGGCGAGGTCACGGAGAAGCCAGAGGACGGCCTCCTTGGCCGACTGCTCGTTGCCGTGCTGGGCGGCCACGACGAGGACCGTGGGTTTGGTCCTGTCCAGGGACTCGGGCCCCGGGCCGGCCTTGTTGGCGAGAACGGCCAGGTAGATATCCCGCGCCCCGTATTCGTCTTTGGACAGCGATCTCCCCACGATGCGGACCGAGACCTCGGGCGCCCGGGCGTCCAGCACGCTCAGAAAGGAGCTCACGCCTTCGCTCTGGGTGTATAGCCGGTAGCCCGCCGCCTCGGCCGGGGTCGGCACTGTGGCTTGGTCCGGCGCTGCGGACAGGGCCGCCCCGGCCAACAAGGACAGGCCCGCGATTACGGATATCCTGAAAGCCCCTCTTCTCATGTCGCCTTCTCCCCTAATCCTTCGGCTCGTTCTTTCCGAATTCGAGGGCGACCTCCTTGACCTGGCCGTCCCTCAGGACCTTGAATGCGACCTTGTCGCCGGCCCGGAAGCGGGCCAGATACGTCCGGATCTCGTTCGTGTCGTCATAGGACTTGCCGTCCACGGACAGGACGACGTCGCCCTTTTCGAAGCCGGCCTTGGCCGCTTCGCCGCCCGTCGGCTTGGGGTCGACGACCAGGTTGGTCAGGTTCTCGACATTCTTGAACCCCAGCCCGATCGACGGGAAGGCCGGCCCGTCCTCCGCGACGATGCCGATGACGTAATCGCCGAAGGAGCGCGAAACGGTGACGGAGCTCTTTCCAGGGGGCACGGCCACGGCGATGACGGTCTTGAACGGCAGGCCGGAGCGCTCGAAGGCCCTCCTGTTAAGTCCTAGATTATAAATAAGATGGCCGGAACCCGTGCAGACGACGACGCGCCGCCCTTCGCTCGCCGCTCCGCGCACGGCGTTGGCGCCCATGACCTCGTCCCAGGCGGACTGCGAGCGGTAAAGACCCTCGAAGACCTGATCGAGCCCGGGGCCCTTCATTTGGGGCGGCAGGTCGGCGCTCTCGAAGATCGTCCGGATGAGCGTCCGGTGGTCCTGGTGGGAAACGTCCGGCGCCGCCGGGATGAGAGCCTTCTCCTCGTCGGACAACGCATCCCAACCTCGCGTCCGGATCTTCGAGATGATCTCGCGGGGGATGTTGAGGGCATAGACGGGCAGGCGGTGCTCCTTGGCGAAGTCGAAGATCTTCTCGTAATATCCGAAGTTGAAGTTCCAGTTGACGTACCAGCGGACCTCGCGGATGAACTCCTCTTTCGTCAGGATGCCCGCGCTCCACTTGTTCAGCGTCTCCTGGACGCTCACCGGGAGCATCTCCATCCCGACCGCCAGGTGCCGGTCCTGGGCATGGAGGGCTTCGAGGACCCGGAACTGGATGTCGTGCATGGGCAGCGAGTCGTGGGTCTCCCCGACGTGGACAAAGCGGCTCGCCCGCATTTCGGCGATCATCCGGTCGAAGCCGACGGCCCGGCCCGTCGACCCGGAAAGGACCGCGCCGGCGGCGACGGCCATGGTCTGGTCCTTGAGCTTGGGGTTGCCGATTTTGAGGGTCAGGGTCGCGTCGGGCTTGTCCTCCCCCGCTTGAGTTTGGGCCGGAGCCTGGGCTCGCGCCGCGGTCCCCAGGACCCAGAGGGCGGCGGCGCCCAAGAGGCATCGATGGGCCAATTTCATTTCGACCTCCCGGTGCGGAATTCGCCCGTATCATATCCCCGGGATTTCTTTGAAGTCAACGCGCAAAAAGGCTAAAATCATGCCCATGGCCGAAGAGCGCAACGGAACGAAGAGAACGATGCGGACATTCGCCGCCGCCTCGTTCCTCAACGACATGGGCTCGGACATCATCTACCCCCTCTGGCCGCTGTTCGTCACTCAGGTCCTGAAGGCCAACATGGCCGCCCTGGGCTTTCTCGACGGCCTCGGCGAGGCCCTCGTCTCTCTCTCTCAGGCCTTCTCGGGCTACTATTCGGACAAGCTCCGCAAGCGCAAGATCTTCATCTGGGTCGGCTACCTCTGCGGCGCCGTCTCGCGGCTCGGGTATGCCGCCTCGGCCGTCTGGCAGCACCTCATCCCCTTCCGCATCCTCGACCGGGCCGGCAAGATCCGCAGCGCGCCCCGCGATGCCCTGGTCGCCGACATCTCGACCGACGCGAACCGAGGCCGCCACTTCGGTCTGCTGCGGGCCATGGACAATCTGGGGGCCGTGGCCGGCGTTCTCGTCGCCATCGCCCTTGTCGACGTCCTCGGCATCCGTCTGCTGTTCGCCCTGGCCGCCGTCCCGTCGCTCGCCGGGGCGGCGCTCATCCTCCGGAACATCACGGAGCCTAAGGAGCCTCGCGCCCGGGTCTTCAAGGGCTTCTCGTTTCGCGACGTCGACCGCAATCTGGCCCTTTATATCGTCCTCAACGGCGTCTTCGCTCTCGGGGCTTTTACTTATTCTTTCCTGCTCCTCAACGCCAAGGCGGCCGGGTTCAAGGCCGGGTTCATACCCGTCCTCTATCTCGTCTATTCGGTCGCCGCGGCCCTTCTCTCCTACCCGTTCGGGCGGCTCTCGGACCGCGTCGGGCGCAAGCCGGTCCTGTTCATGGGCTTCGGCGCCTGGGCGGCCGTCTGCGCGGGGGCCGCGTTCGTCCCCGGAATGCCCGCCGCGGCTTCACTGTTCGTCCTCTACGGCGTCCACAAGGCCGCGCTCGAGCCGGTCCAGAAGACCATCGCCGCCGAGCTCTCGCCGAAGCCTTACCGGGCCTCGGTCCTGGGGGGATTCCAGATGGTCATCGGGCTGGCGGCCCTGCCGGCGTCGCTTCTGGCCGGATTCCTCTGGGACACGGCGGGCCGGCAAACACCCTTCATCGTTTCGCTGTGTTTGACGGCGGCCGCCGCCCTGCTGCTCCTCTTCGTCAAGGAAACCCGGAAGCCGGATTAGTCCTCTTCTTCGGCCTTGACCCGGCCTTCCTTGACGGCCTCGGCGATGATCTTCTGCTGGATGTGGGACGGGGCCTCTTCGTAGTGCGAGAATTCCATGAGGAACGAGCCACGCCCGCCGGTGATCGAGGTCAGGGTGGGCTCGAAGTCGAGCATTTCGGACATCGGTACCTGGGCCTTGAGGACGCGCATGGTCCCTTTCTGCTCCATGCCCTGGACCTTTCCGCGGCGGCCGTTGAGGTTGCCCATGATGTCGCCCATGTACGTTTCGGGCGTGTAGATCTCGACGTTCATGACCGGCTCGAGCAGGGTCGGCTTGGCCTCGCGGATGCCCTTCTTGTAGGCCTTGCTGGCCGCGATCTTGAAGGCGATGTCCGACGAGTCGACGTCGTGGTAGGAGCCGTCGTAGAGGATGGCCTTGAAGTCCACGGTCGGGTAGCCGGCCAGGACGCCCTTCTTGCGGGCCTCCAGGAGCCCCTTCTCGACCGAGGGGATGAAGTTGCGCGGGATGGCCCCGCCGAAGATCTTGTCCTCGAACTCGAAGTCCTGGCCGCGGGGCAGGGGCTCGAACTTGATCCACGTGTCGCCGAACTGGCCCCGGCCGCCGGTCTGCTTCTTGTGCCGGCCCTGGACGTCGGAACGGCCCTTGATCGTCTCGAGGTAGGAGATCTTGGGCGGCTTGAGGTCAACGTCGACGTTGTAGCGCTTCTTCAGCCGCTCGGCGATGATGCGGACGTGGAGCTCGCCGTTGCCGGAGATGAGGAGCTGGGCGGTGTTCGGATCGCGCTCGATGCGGACCGTCGGGTCCTCTTCGGTGATCCGGTGGGTGGCCTGCGAGATGCGGTCCTCATCGGCCCGCGTCTTGGGCTCGATGGCGAAAGAGATCGAGGGCAGCGGGAAATTGATGGCCGGAAAGGCGATCCCGGAGCCCTTGGCGGACAGGGTATCGCCGGTCGCCGTGACCTTGAGCTTGGCCGTGGCCACGATGTCCCCCGCTTTGGCCTGGCCCGCCGCGGCCTGTTCCTTGCCCTGGAGGAAGAACAGGCCGCCGAGCTTCTCATCGGCGTCGCGGGTGACGTTCGCGACCGTTCCGTCGGGGTTGACCCGTCCGGAAAGGACGCGCATCAGGGAGATGCGGCCGGTGTAGGGATCGGAGATGGTCTTGAAGACCAGGGCGGCGAAGGGGCCGTCGGCCGACGGCGCGACGGTCTTATCCTCGCCTTTGATCACGGCCTTGACGGGCCCGGCCTCGACCGGCGAGGGTAGGAAGGCGAGAATGCCGTCGAGGAGGGTCTGGGCGCCGATGTTGGCCGCGCCGGAAGCCGCGAAAACGGGGAATATCTGGTGATGGCGGATGCTCTTCTTGAGGCCGGCCCGAAGCTCCTCCGGCGAAAGCTCGCCCTTGTCGAAATACTTTTCCATGAGCTTCTCGTCCGACTCGGCGACCATCTCCATGAGCTCTTTGTACCGCTTCTCGACCTCGTCGGCGAGGCCGGCCGGGATCTGCGCCTCGCTCATCTTGCCGCTTTCGTCCTTCTCGAAGAGGTAGGCCTTGCGCTCGACGATGTCGACGACGCCGGCGAAGCTCTTCTCCTCCCCGATCGGCAGCTGGACGGGCACGGCCTGGCGGCCGAAGAACTCGTGGAGCGAGGCGAGGGCCCGGCTGAAGTTGGCGTTCTCGCGGTCCATCTTGTTGATGACCATGATCCGGGGCAGGCCCCGCTCCTCGATCATCTCCCAGACCTTCTCGGTCCCGACCTCGACCCCGGCTACGGCGTCGACGAGGACGGCCGCGCCGTCGACGGCCCGCAGGGCGGCCCGGGTGTCCCACAGGAAGTTGCTGTAGCCCGGCGTGTCGATGACGTTGATCTTGTGGTCCTTCCATTCGCAGAAGCAGGGCGTGGCGTTGATGGAGATCTTGCGATCGACCTCCTCGGGTTCGTAGTCGGTGACGGTGTTGCCCTTGTCGACCTTGGTCAGGCGGCTGGTGGCCCCCGCGTCGAACAGCAAGGCGGCCGCCAGGGACGTCTTGCCGGACGAGCCGTGGCCGACCAGGGCGATGTTCCGTATCTTCTCGGCGGAATAGTCTTTCATCCGGAGCCTCCTCGGGTGTAACGGAGAAAAAGAAAGGTCATTTTACCCAAAACCGGCCATTTCCTCAAGCAGATAATTGGCGGTGTCCGGGACATTCCCCCTCAGCTGCGTACCCCTGGCTCAAGTTCCCGCTCGATGACCGCCTCGAGGTCGGGCGGCAGGGGCGAGGCGAACGTCACCCTCTCCCCCGTCCCCGGGTGGAGGAACGAGAGGGTGTGGGCGTGGAGGAAGAGACGGGGGTACCGCCCGCCCTCTTTCTTCCGGCCGTAGATCGGGTCCCCGACGATGGGATGGCCGGCCGCGGCCATGTGGACCCGGATCTGGTGGGTTCGCCCGGTTACGGGCCGGATCTCGAGCAGGGTCGTCTCCTGGAAAACCCTTTGGACCTCGAAGAAGGTCTCGGCCTTCTTGGGGCTCCGGGCCCGGATGGAGATCTTCTTCCCTTCTTTCGGGTGCCGGCCCAGCGGCCAGTTGAGCCGGCCTTCCGGGGCTACGACCCGGCCCCAGGCTAAACCGAGGTAGGTCTTCCAGACGACGCGCGTCTTGAACTGACGGACGAGCTCGCTGAAGGCCCTCGGCGAGCGGGCCGCGACCATGACCCCCGAGGTGTCCTTGTCCAGCCGATGGACGATGCCCGGCCGCTCCTCGCTTCCGATCAGGGCGACCTCGGGGAAATGATGAACGAGGGCGTTGGCCAAGGTCCCCGAGGCGTGGCCGGCTCCGGGATGGACGACCAGGCCGGCCGGCTTGTCGATGAGGACGACATCCTCGTCCTTGTAGATGATCTTGAGCGGGATGGCTTCCGGCAGGAGCTTCGGCTCCAAGGCGGGGACCTCGTAGTCGAAGACGACGTGGTCGCCCGGCCTGATCCTGTGGCCCGGCTTGGCCGCCCGGCCCCCGACCCGGGCCCCCCCTTCGTCAATGGCCTTGCGGACCTGGTTACGGGTCAGAAAGGTCAGCCTTTCGACGAGAAACACGTCGAGCCGCGTCCCCTCCTCCGGATCCGGGCCGACGGTGAATTCCGCTCTAGGCACGCTTCCGCCGCTTGAGGATGACCGCCAGGGCGATGCCGGCGATGATACCCAGGATGCAGTACAGCTGAGGATAGGAGAGGCTCGAGAGGGCCGAGGCCCCGTGGAGAAAATAGACGTTCTCCCCGTGATCGCCCCGGAAATATTCGGTCAGGAACCGGATGACCGAGTAATTGACGATGTACAGCGAGAAGACCTGGCCGTCAAACTTCTTCCTTTTCAGGACGAGGAAGAGGACCAGGAAGTTCAGGAAATTGAGGGCCGCCTCGTAGAGCTGGACGGGATGCACGGGTGTGTTGAGCGGCACGCCCGTCAGGCCGGAGGCGTACTCGTCCCGGAAGACGGCGGACCAGGGCAGGGAGCATTCGCTGCCGTAGCAGCATCCGGCGCTGTAACAGCCGATCCGCCCGAAGCCGTGCCCCAGGGCCAGGGCCGGGCCGATGATGTCCGCCGTGGCCCACGTCGGGATCTTCTTGCGCCGGAAGTACCAGAGGGCGAAGATGACGCCGAAGGTCAGTCCGCCCTGGAACACCCCGCCCGATCGGGCCAGGGAGAACAGCTCCCGGGGGTTGCTCAGGTAGAGAGAAATATCGCCGGCGAGAAGGATGAGCTTGGCGCCGATGAGGGAGACGATGATCGTGTAGAAGGCCGCGTCCATGATCCGCGGCGCGTCGAGGCCGGCTTTCTTCGCCTGGACGTAAATGAACCACAGTCCCAGGGCGACGCCCAAGGCCATCATGAATCCATACGTGTGAATGGTCAGCGGTCCGAGTTTCAAGAGGATGGGGTGCATGCGGGCTTTCTCCTGAAAAAGATGAGCAGGATCAGGAACGCGCCGATCGTGATGCAGGAGTCGGCCGCGTTGAAGACCGGCCAGTGGGCGTTCCCGATGTAGAGATCGAGGAAATCGATGACGTGGCCGCGCAACACCCGGTCGATGAGATTGCCCAGGGCGCCGGCCAGGATCAGGGACAGGGCGATCTTCAGCAGCCTGTCCGAGGGGGGGGTCTTCAAGAAATAAGCGACGACCAGGCCGAGGGCCGTCAGCGAGGCCAGCGTCAGGGCCCAGAAGACCAGTCGGCTGTCGGACCGGGAGAAGGCCCCGAAGATGGCCCCCTTGTTGTGGACCAGGGTGATGTCGAAGAAGCCCGGGATGACGGTCACGGACCTCTCCACGGCCCGGGAGACGAAGAGCTTGGTGGCCTGGTCGAGGGCGACCAGGGCCAGGACGAAGAACAGATAGGGCGAGTTCCTTTTCATGGCCGGCCCCCCTCGACGGCCCGTTCGCACCGGGCGCAGAATGTGGGGCGGGTCGGGCTCTTGCCCACATCATCGGAGAAATTCCAGCACCTTTCGCATTTCCCGCCGGCCGCCCGGCCGACCGTGATCTCGAGGGTCTCCGCCGGACCCGTTTCGACGGCCACCGCGGAAACGATGAACAGAGAGGGGAGGTCGGCCCTGTTCTCTTCGAGGAAACGGGCTTCGGCGGCCGGCGCTCTCAGCGTGACACAGGCCTCCAGGGAATTGCCGATGAGCTTGGCCTCGCGGGCTTTTTCAAGCTCCTTGAGGACCTTTTCGCGGACGGCCATCAGCCGGTCCATCCTTTCGACGAACCCGGCCCCGCGGCCGGAGAGCCAGTCCCGACCCGGCGGGAACTCGCCGAGGTGGACGGAGTCGTCCTTGCCGCGATGGGCGGGCAAATGGCCCCAGGCCTCCTCGGCCGTGAACGAGAGAATGGGCGCCATGAGGAGCAGGCTGTTCCGGAGGATGAGGAACATGGCCGTCTGGGCGGAGCGCCGCTCCGGCGAGCGCCGGCCCGAGCAGTAGGCCCGGTCCTTGACGACATCGAGGTAGAAGGCGCTGAGGTCGACGGTGAAGAAGTCGAGCACGGCGTGAAGGGCGGGGTGGAATTCGAAGCCCTCGTAGGCCTTGACGACCCGGCGGCGGACCTGTTCGAAGCGGTGGAGGATCCAGCGGTCGAGGTCCAGGAGATCGGCCTCGGCCACGGCGTCCCGGTCGGGGTCGAAGTCGGAAACGTTGCCGAGGAGAAAGCGCCACGTGTTGCGGAGCTTGCGGTAGGCCTCGACCAGCCGCTGTTCGGTCTCCGTCCCGAAGCGGGCGTCCTCCTTGTAGTTGAGCATGGCCGCCCAGAGCCGGACGATCTCGGCGCCGCTGCGCTTGATGACCTCGCCGGGCTCGATGACGTTGCCCAGGGACTTGGACATGGCCCTCCCCTGCTCGTCGAGGATGAAGCCGTGGGTGATGCACGTCCGGAAGGGGCTTCGGCCCTTGGCCCCGACCCCGATGAGAAGAGAGCTGTTGAACCAGCCCCGGTGCTGGTCGTGCCCCTCGATGTAGACGTCGGCGGGCCAGGCGTGGTCGGCTTCCCGCTCGAGGACGTTGTGCGAGGCGCCCGACTCGAACCAGACGTCGAGGATGTTGAACTCCTTGTCGAGGTCCCGGCCGCCGCAGGACGGGCAGGAGGCCCCGGGCGGGACGAGCGCCGCGGCGTCGCGGACGAACCAGGCGTTGGAGCCCTCGGCGGCGAAGACCGCGGCGACATGGCGGCAGATGCCGGCGTCGGCCAGCGGCGCCCCGCAGGCCCGGCACTTGAAGGCCGGGATGGGCACGCCCCACGACCTCTGGCGGGAAATGCACCAGTCGGGCCGTCCGGCGAGCATGCCGTCGATCCGCTCCCGGCTCCACTCGGGGACCCAGTCGACCCGGCCGACGGCCTCGCGGGCCTTGCGGCGCAGATCGTTCTTGTCGAGCGAGATGAACCACTGTTCGGTGGCCCGGAAGATGACCGGCTTCTTGCAGCGCCAGCAATGCGGGTAGGAATGGGTGATCTCCGTTTCCCCGAGCAGGCTGCCGTCGGATCTCATGTCGGCCGTGATGCGCGGGTTGGCCTCGAAAACTTGGAGCCCGGCGTAACGCGGGACTTCGGAGGTGAACCGGCCGTCGTCGTCGACGGGCGTGTAGATGTCGATGCCGTAAGCGACGCCGGCCAGGTAGTCGTCGTGGCCGTGCCCCGGCGCCGTGTGGACGGCGCCCGTGCCGTCCTCGAGGGTGACATATTCGCCGAGGACCAGGAGCGAGTCGCGGTCGATGAACGGGTGCCGCGCCTTGAGGCCTTCGAGCTCGCGGCCGCGGAACGCGGCCAGGATCTTGGGCGTGCCCCAGCCGAGCGCTTCGGCGACGGCCGGGAGGAGCTTCTTGGCCAGGATGTAGACGTCGGCGCCGGCCTCGGCCGCGGCGTACTCGTGATCGGGGTGGAAGGCGATGGCCATGTTGCCCGGCAGCGTCCAGGGCGTGGTCGTCCAGATGAGGACGTGGGCCCGGCGGCCGCGAAGGGCCGGGAACTTGGCCCCCAGGTCGGAGACGACCGGGAAGCGGACGTAGATCGAGGGCGAGGTCTTGTCGCGGTATTCGATCTCGGCCTCGGCCAGGGCGGTCCGGCAGCTGATGCACCAGTGGACCGGGCGTTTTCCCTTGTAGACCTCGCCGTGCTCGAAGAAAGAGGCCAGGTACTCCAGGACCTTGGCCTCGTAGGCCGGGTGCATGGTCAGGTAAGGCCTGGGCCACGCGCCGAGCACGCCCAAGCGCTTGAACTCGTCGCGCTGGATGGCGATGAACTTCTCGGCGTATTTGCGGCACTCCTCGCGGACGGCCGTCACGGGCAGGGATGTCTTCTTCTCGCCGAGCTGCCTGTCGACGTGGATCTCGATCGGCAGGCCGTGGCAGTCCCAGCCGGGGACGTACGGGGCGTAGTGGCCGAGCATGGATCGGGACTTGACGATGAAGTCCTTGAGGATCTTATTGAGGGCCGTGCCCATGTGGATGTGCCCGTTGGCGTAGGGGGGCCCGTCGTGGAGGATGAACACCGGGCGGCCGGCGCGTTTCCCGAGGATCTTTTCATAGAGACCTTCGGCTTCCCACTTGCGGATGATCTCGGGCTCCTTCTGGGCCAGGGAGGCTTTCATGGCGAAAGCGGTCTGGGGCAGGTTCAGCGTGCTCTTGACATCGGACTTATCGGCCATGGAAGTCTCCCCACGATCGGGTATAGTTGGCTATTATAGGACAACTCGGGCTTCCCCGCCAGCCCCCCCCAGGGACCGGCGGGCCGGAGACATGTCCCGCAGGTACGTGTCCCCGCTCAGGGGTTGGGGATTAAGGGCCGGGGACATGTACCGCAGGTACGTGTCCCCAATTAGGCGTCGGGGACACGTACAAAGAGTACATGTCCCCTTTGTCCGCGTCCCGCTCGTCCCCCTCTCGTCGGCCGCCGGGTCACTTCTTGATGAAATGCGCGCCGCGGCTGACCGGGTTGCTCAGGGCGGCGTGGGTGATCATCAAAGCGACTTGGATCCCGTGCCGAAGGCTGACGATGGCCGGGTCGATGCGGGCCTCCCGGTAGAACTTCTCGATGCGGTGGCGGAGGTATTCGAGGTCGGATTTGGCCCGCTCCAGGCGCTTGCGGGTCCGGATGATGCCCGCGTAGTTCCACATCGTCGAACGGATGGTCAGCCAGTCCTGGTTGATCAGGGCCGGATCGAAGTCCTCCGCTTGCCTCGCGTGATACCAGCGGTGGATGTCGGAGGCCCGGTACGGCCGGGCGTCGTCGAAACGGGCCGCGATGTCCCGGGCGGCCCGGGTCCCCCAGACGAGGCCCTCGAGCAGGGAGGTCGAGGCCAGGCGGTTGGCGCCGTGGACGCCCGTGCAGGCGGCCTCGCCCACGGCGTAGAGCCCCTCGAGCGAGGTCCTCCCCTGTCCGTCGGCCAGGACCCCGCCGCAGATGTAGTGGGCGGCCGGGACGACCGGAATGGGCTCGCGGGTGATGTCGATGCCCTCCTCGAGGCAGGTCCGGGTGATGGTCGGGAACCTCTTGCGAATGTCGACCTTGGCGTAGGAAGCCAGGTCGAGCAGGACGTAGTCGGAGTTGGTCTGGATCATCTCCTCGTAGATGGCCCGGGAAACCTCGTCCCGGGGCGCCAGCTCCCGCTCGGGCGTGTACTTCTCCATGAACGTCCGGCCATCCCTGGTCTTCAGCCGGGCCCCCTCTCCTCTGACCGTCTCTGAGATCAAAAAGCCCTCTCCGTTGCTCCGCATGAGGGTCGTCGGGTGGAATTGGACGTATTCCATGTTCCCTATCCGGGCCCCGGCGCGCAGGGCCATGGCGCAGCCAGCGCCGTCGGCTCCCGCCGGGTTGGACGTGTGGAGATAGACCGCTCCGCATCCGCCCGTGGCCAGGACCGTATAAGGCGCGAAAACACGCAGGACACGGCCCGTCCTGTTCTCCAAGACATAGGCGCCGATCGTCCGGGGTTCCCGATAGTAGGCGATGGGGTTCTTCGAATGGTGGGGGACGGTCAGGAGATCGACGGCCGTGTGGCCGGCGAGCAGCGTGACGCGCCGGTCCTTCTTCAGGGCCCGCAGGAAGCGGTCCTCTATCGTCCGCCCCGTCGCGTCATCGACGTGAAGGATGCGGCGGCGGGAATGCCCGGCCTCCTGGGCAAAGTCGAGGGCATCCGGCGCGCTCTGCGAAAAGGGGATCTTGAGGTGTCCGATGAGCGTCTTGCGGACGAGGGCCGGTCCGTCCTTGACGAGAATGTCGACCGCCCGGGGGTCGTTGACGCCGTCGCCGGCCTCGATGATGTCGTCCTTCAGGAACCGGGGAAGGTCGTCGGGGCCGAAGGAAACGATCCCGCCCTGAGCGTAGTACGTGCTGGATTCCCGCGGCTCCTCGGCCTTGGTGATGACCACGGTCTTGAGCCCGGACCGGGCCGCTTCGAAGGCCGCGCTGGCCCCGGCGATGCCGCAGCCGATGACCAGGACGTCGGCCCGGATGTCGAACCCGCTCATCGTGACCTCAATTCAGGAACTCCAGACTGATGTCGACAGCCCGGACCGAATGGGTCAGGGCCCCGACGGAAATGTAATCGACCCCCGTTTCGGCGACGGCCCGGACCCGCTCCAAGGTCATGTTCCCGGACGCTTCGAGCGGGATACGGCCGGCGACGAGGGCCACGGCCTCGCGCATCGTCTCGAGGGGCATGTTGTCGAGCATGATCATGTCGGCGCCGGCGTCCAGAGCCTCACGGACCTGGGCGATGTCGTTCGTCTCGACCTCGACGCGGACGCCGGGACGGACGGCGGCCCGGGCCCGGCGGACGGCCTCGGTGATGCTGCCGACGTGGCGGAGGTGGTTGTCCTTGATGAGGGCCATGTCCGAGAGGCTCATCCGGTGGTTCTTCCCCCCTCCGGCGGCGACGGCGTATTTCTCGAGGAGGCGCAGGCCGGGGGTCGTCTTGCGGGTGTCGAGGATGCGCGTCCGCGTGCCTTGGGCCGCGTCGACGAAGCGCCGGGTGGCCGTGGCGATGCCCGACATCCTTTGGAGGAAGTTGAGGGCCGTCCGCTCGCCCTTGAGAAGGGCGAGGGTCGAGCCTTCGAGATGCGCCAGGATGTCTCCTTTGTTGAAGGCCGCTCCGTCCTCGAGCTTGGCGGCGAATTCGACGCTCCCGCCGATCATCTCGAACACACGGCGGGCTACCGGCAGGCCGGCCAGCACGCCGTCCTCCTTGGCCATGATGACGGCCTCGGACACGGCCCCCGGCGGAACAACGCTCTCCGAAGTGACATCTCCCTCGGGCATGTCCTCGCGGAGCGCCGCCTCGATGATGGCGTCGAGATCGTGGGCTTCCATGGCACGGCGAATTATAGGCCTTTCGCCCGACACCCGTCAAACCGGGCACAGATCGGGGACACGTACAAAGAGTACATGTCCCCGTTCCCGCTCCGCTCCAGCCCGAGCCGGCGCATGGCCGAGATTGCCCCAGGGAGGGAAATGTGCCATCATGGCCCCGCCATGGAACCCAATTTCGCGAGATCGAGGACGGCCCCGCCGGCTGCCCGCCCCGCGGGCGACCCCTTCGGCCTGTCCGCCGCCGACCTGCGCTCGGCCCTCGGCCTGGCCCTTTCGAGCGGCGGCGACTTCGCCGAGCTCTTCATGGAGCGGCGGACGTACGATTTCGTCAACATGGAAGACGATATCATCAAGGAATCGGCCGAATCGGTCAGCCTGGGCCTGGGCATCCGGGTCCTGGCCGGGGACAAGACGGGCTTCGCCTACACCAACGACCTGGCGTTCGACAAGGTCCGCCAGGCGGCCCGGACCGCCGCGGCCATCGCTTCCGGCCGGGCCAAGGCGCCCCTTCCCCGGCCCCTGCGCGAGAAGAGGCTCGAGAAGACCGTTTATCGCGTCTCGGCCCCGGCCGACCGAGCCGGCCTGAAGAGGAAGATCGGGCTCGTCCAGCAGGCCTACGGCGCGGCCCAAGAATTCGACCGCCGCATCGTCAAAGTCAAGGCCTCCTTCCAGAACAGCCTCCAGCAGGTCTGCGTCGCCAATTCCGAAGGTCTCCTCGTCCGGGACACCCGGCCGATGGTCAAGCTCGTCTGCGTCGCCATCTCCGAGAAGGGCGGCCAGCGGGAGTCGGGATACTGGGGAGGCGGCGGCCGGGTCGGCCTCGAGTATTTCCAGGGCGGGCTGACGCCGCGGCGCATCGGCGAAGAGGCCGCCCGCGAAGCCCTGCTGCTGCTCGAGGCGGCCGACGCGCCGGCGGGCGAGATGCCCATCGTCCTGTCGCCCGGCCACAGCGGGGTCCTCATTCACGAGGCCGTCGGGCACCTCGTCGAGGCCGACTTCAACCGCAAGAAGACCTCCGTTTTCTGGAACAAGACGGGCCGGAGGGTCGGCTCCGAGCTGGTGACCATCCACGACGACCCGGCCATCCCCGGCTATCGCGGGTCGTACAATATCGACGACGAGGGCACGCCGCCCCGCAAGACCCTGCTCATCGAAAAGGGCGTCGTCAGGGGCTTTCTCCAGGACCGTCTGTCGGCCAAGCTCATGAAGCTTTCCCTGACGGGGCACGGGCGCCGCCAGGACTACAGCCACCCTCCCATCCCCCGGATGGCCAATACCTACATCGCCGCCGGGGAGGATGCTCCCGAAGACGTCCTCCGGTCGGTCGACAAGGGATTCTACGTCGCCAGTCTTTCGGGAGGGCAGGTCGAGGACTCCGGCAAGTTCACGTTCTCGGTCAGCCTCGGATACCTAATCGAGAAGGGGCGCCTGACGGCGCCGGTCAAACAGGCGACCCTGATCGGCTCGAACATCGAGATCTTGAAACGCGTCGACAGGGTCGGGGCGGACCTGGAATTCGGTCTTCAGACCGGGACCTGCAGCAAGGAGGGCCAGGACGTGCCGGTGACCGACGGCTGCCCGACCCTGCGGATCTCGAAGATGACGGTCGGAGGCCGGTCGTGAAGAGCGGCCGCTGGAGGACCGCCCCGGCGCTCGCCGAGCTCGCCGAGTCCCTCGTGTCCTACGCCGGGAAATGCGGCGCGGACGAGGTCGAGGTCTCGGTCGTCGACGGGCACGAATTCAACGTCGACGTCCGCAAGGGGAAGATCGAGCATCTCATCGAGGCGGGCTCGCGGGTCTGCGGCCTGCGGATCATCAAGGACAAGCGGACGGCCTTCGCCAGCTCGTCCGATCTCGACCCCGGCACCCTCCGCCGTCTCGTCCGGAACGCGGTCCGCCGGGCCGGGCTGGGACATCCCGATCCGTTCGCCGGACTGGCCCCGCGGTCCAAGAGAACGGCGGATGCGTCCGCGCTCCGGCTTTACGACCCGGACGTCGTCGGGCTCGACGCCAAGACCAAGATCAAGATGGCCCTCGAGACCGAGCGGATCGCCCTGAGCGACAAGCGGATCACGAACTCTCACGGGGCCGGCTTCGTCACCGACGTGGCCCGCTCCGTCCTGGCCAATTCGAACGGCTTCGTCGGCGAGTACGAACAGACCTACTGCGGCCTCGGGGTCGGACTGCAGGCCGGGGACACGGACGGCCGGGTCGAGGACTCCTGGTCCTCGTCGAAGCGCTATTTCCGGGACCTCGAGAGCCCGGAGGCGATCGCCAGCAAGGCCGTCGAGCGCACGGTCCGCCAGCTCAAGCCCCGCAAGGTCAGGACCCAGAACGTCCCGGTCATCTTCGAGCCCGCGCAGACGCCGTGGCTCATGGGGTTCCTGTTCTCCTGCGTTTCGGGGACGGCCGTCTATCAGAAGTCCTCGTTCCTCGCGGGAAAGCGGGGGCGGCGCATAGGCAACGGCCTGGTCACGGTCGTCGACGACGGCCTGCTCGCCGGCGAGCTCGGCTCGAGGCCGTTCGACTCGGACGGCGTCCCGTCGCAGAGGACCGTGGTCGTCGAGCGCGGCGTGCTCAAGAACTACCTGTGCAACACCTACGCGGCGCGCAAGCTCCGGCTGCGCTCCACGGGCAACGCCGACGGCAGCGGGGTCGGGCCCAATAATTTCTATCTTTTGCCCGGGGAGAGTCGGCCCGAGGACATCATCAAGTCGACGAAGAAGGGGCTGGTCCTCATCCGGACCCTCGGGCACGGTCTCAATCCTGTCACCGGCGACATTTCGCGCGGCGCCTTCGGCCTGTGGGTCGAGGACGGCGAGATCGCCTACCCCGTCTCCGAGATCACGATCTCCGGGAACCTCGGCCGGGTCCTCGAGAGCATCGAGCTCGTCGGCAACGATCTCGAGTTCCTGAGCCCGGTGGCCGGCCCGACCGTCAAGGTCGCCGAGATGACCGTCGCCGGCCTTTAATTTGGGGACACAATACTCATTCCCCATATTTCCACTCGACAAACAGAACTTGGACGCGAAGCCCGCCGGGAGGCGGCGAAGGATGTCGCCCTGACGACCCCCATAGCGGAGGGGGACCCGCCAGAGGCGGGGGAACCGCCGGGACTGGTTCCCGGGGGTTTGGGGGGCTAGGGGCGATATCCTTCGCAAAGCCGATCGGCGGACTTCCGCGGGCAGTAGAGGCGGGTGGAAAGAATTAGGGAATGAGTATTGTGTCCCCGATTTAGGCGAAGCGGACGACGCTCGAGAAGGGCCGCTTGGGGACGTGGAGCCGGCCGTCGGCGTCCTTCCAATAGCGGCACGATCCGCCCATCTCCTCGGCCGTCGGCTCCTCGTCCGGGTAGCCGAGGGCCAGCACGCAGTCGATGCGGTACTCGGCGGGGACGCTCAGGATGTCCCGGACCTTGTCCCGGTCCACGGACAGGAGCCAACAGCTCCCGACGCCTACCCCCATCGCCGCCAGGATCATGTTCTCCATGGCCGCCCCGACGTCGTACTCGAACATCTTGTCCCGGACGCGCGTGTCGACCAGGGTCACGACATAGGCCGCGGGCTCTTGTCCGGGCCGGGGATCGCCCTCGGGGGCGATGTAGGCGGCCCATTTCAAGCAGGGGAAGATCCTCTCACGCTTCTCCCGGCTTTCGACGACGACGAACGCCAGCGGCTGCATGTTGGCCGCCGACGGGGCCAGCCGCCCGGCGTCGACGATCCTCTCGAGGACCTCGCGCGGCACGGCCCGCGGCTTGAACCGCCGGACCGTTCTCCGTGAGACGATGAGTTCGTACAGGTCCTTTCCGTCTTGGCACATTACGAGCCTCCTTGCGCGATGCGAGCCTCCGTGCTCGGCGCCCGGATCATGAAGACGGCCGTCGAGACGAGAAGAAGGAGCCCGGCGGCCATGTACATCTTCCGGTACCCGGCCAGGTCCGAGATCCATCCGAAGAACGGCGAGCCGAGGCCCATGCCCACATCGAACAGAGAAAGATACAGGCTGATGGCCAGCCCTTTGTGGCCCCGGCCCAGGAAGTCGATGATGTAGGTGCTGAGCGCCGGGAAGATCAGGCCCTGGCCCAGCCCGCCGATGAACCCCGTCAGGATCAGGAACGGATAGCTCCGGGCCTGAGAGATGAGGAACAGATTGGCGCTGATGATCAGGGCCGCCGGCAGGATGACGGCCTTGCGCCCGAAGCGGTCCGACAGGTCGCTCATCCCGAACCGGGTCAGTATGGCGGCCAGCGAGAAGACCAGGAAGAACGCTCCGACCCGCTCGATCTGGATGGACTTGCCGAACACGGCGATGAAGTAGATCATCGCCCCCCTGATCGAGCCGTGGAAGACGGGCATGGCCGAGATGACGAGGGCCGTCACAAGAGGAACGGTCCTCAGGGCGCCGAAGCCGGCCTTCCCGCCGTTCACCTCGGGCCGGGCGATCTCGCGCGTCGCGACAAGACACGCGCCGGCCGCGAACAGAAAGAGCAGGCTGGCGTTGAACAGACCGCCGAACCCGAAGCGGCTGATGACCTCCTCGGCGAGAAGCGGCCCGAGGGCGGTGGCCACCAGGCCGCCGACGCCGATGATGCCCATCGACCGGGCCAGGCGGTCGACGGGCGCGAGGTCCGAGCACACCGCGATGGTCGCCGTCATGCCGATGCCCCAGCCGAGCCCGGTCAGGGCCCGCAGGGCGAGCGGCAGCCAGCCCGCGTCCTTGACGAAATGAAAGAGCGGCACGCCCAGGACGAGGATGGCCAGCCCGAGCAGCGCGATCCGGCGTCCGCCCCGGACATCGATCATCCGCCCGAAAAAGGGACGGACGGCGATGGCCACGACGCTGTGGACGCCCATGATCAGCCCGATGCGGCTCGGCCGTGCTTGGAGGTGTCCCAGGAAAACGGGCAGGAGAAAGAACAGGGAGATCGACATGAACAGGAAAAAAAAGCCGGCCAGGGCCAGCAGGAAATCCCTGTTCCAGAACGAACGGTTGCCGCTGTCCATCAGAACGGGATTTATAAAGGACCTGCGGACCGATGTCAAATCCGCCCGCCCGCTGCGGGGGAGATAAGCTGGCTGTTTTTTAGGGGTTATAAGCTTAAGGGGGATATTGAAGGAGGGTAATCCTTGTGCCTTGCACAGCCAGCCAAGCAAAGCGATTGAATGCATTATAGCACAATCGCCAAAAATATCAAATATCAGGACTGACGGCCGGCAAAGATAGACTCGGTCAGACATCGGGCCCGGGCCGCCAGCCCCTTCCAATCCCCCGCTTCGACCATCCGCTTGTCGAGGAGGGCCGTCCCGATGCCGACGCAACAGGCCCCCGCCTCCAGGAACGCCCGGGCGTTCTCGAGCGTTACCCCTCCCGTGGGCATGAGCCGGATGTCCGGCAAAGGTCCCCTGAGATCCTCGAAGAACCGGGGCCCGAGGGAAGTTGCCGGGAAGACCTTGACGATGTCGGCCCCGGCCCTCCAGGCCGTCACGATCTCGGTCGGCGTGAAGGCCCCGGGCGCGACGAGGACGCCGGCCTCGCGGCAGACTTCGATTGTCCCCATGTCTGTCACCGGAGAGACGATGAAATCCGCTCCGGCGGCGATGACCTCCCCTGCGGTCCCCGCATCCAGGACCGTCCCGGCGCCTACAAGCGTGCCCGGTGCCTTCGACCCGGCCATCTCCCGGATGATCCCGACCGCCCCGGGCACGGTCATGGTGACCTCGAGGGCCCTGATGCCGCCTTCGAGCAGGGCGGCCGCGACCCGCGACAGCTTGACCGCGTCCTTCGTCCGGATGACGGCGACGACCTTCGAGGACATCAGCTCTTCGAGGACCTTGGCTTTCTCCACCTTCCGCCCTCCCCTATCGCCGGATCCGCCCAGAGCGGTCGCCCGCCGTCAGGGCCACGATCTCCTTCTCCGTGGCCAGATTGAAATCGCCGGGGATCGAGTGCTTGAGACACGACGCGGCGACGCCGAACCCGAGCGCCCGGGCGTCCTCCCAGCCGCTTGCCAGCCCATGGATGAGCCCGGCGGCGAACGCGTCGCCCGTCCCGACGCGGTCGACGATGTTCCGGATGTCGTACGTCGGGCCGGCCAGGAATCCCTTCCTGTTCCTCAGCACGGCCGACCACGTGTTCCGGTCGGCGCTCGCGCTGCCCCTCAAAGTGACGGCCACGCGCTCGACCCGGGGGAACTCGGCCATGACCTTGGCTGTCAGCGTCTCGTAGGCCGCCGGGTCGAGCGGGCCCGTGACCCTGGCGCCCCCTTCGACCCCGATGCCCAGCGCTTTCTGGCAGTCCTCCTCGTTGCCGACCAGAAGATCGGCGTGGGCCGCGAGCTCCCGCATGACCTCGGGGGCCGGACGGCCGTAGTTCCAGAGCTTGGACCTGTAGTTCAGGTCGATGGAAACGGTCATCCCGGCCGCCTTCGCCGCCTTGACCGCCTCCGTCGTCAGCCCGGCCGCGGAAGCGCTCACGGCCGGCGTGATCCCGCTGATGTGGAACCATTCGAAGCCGGACAGCGCCCCGCTCCAATCGATATCCCCGGCCTTGGCCTCCGCCAGCCCCGAGCCCTCGCGGTCGTAGACGACAAGCGAAGCCCTTTCGTTGGCTCCCGTCTCGGCGAAATAGAGGCCCAGCCGCCGCCCGGCCCGCCGCACTTGGCCGGTGTCCACTCCGTAGCGCCGCAAGGCTCCCAGGGCCGCCTCGCCGATCTCGTTCGCGGGCACGACCGAGATCCACCGGGAACGGTGTCCCAGCAAGGCCAGCGAAACGGCCACGTTGGCCTCCCCGCCGCCGAAAACGGCCGACAGGCGCGGGGACTGGAAGAGCCGCTCCTTGCCCGGCGGCGACAGCCTGAGCATGATCTCGCCGAACGTCGCGATTCCGGCCATGGCTTTTCTCCTTCGGCCCAACCATACCACAGCCCCGCGGACGGAATCAAAACCGCCGCTTCCCTTGACCTGCCCCGCTTCCTGTGCTAACTAAAAGGAATGGGGCGATCGAACGGACCGGCTCCAGGGCCGGCCCGAATTTCCCGGGGAGGATGAATCATGCTGCACTTCGAACAAACCTTCATGGATTTCCTTCTCGAACATCAGGAGCGCCATCACCGGACCTACCACTTCCTCATCCTCATGAATTCCATCCTCAACGCCGCCAAGCGCATCCAGTATTACTACCTGACCGGGGCCCTGCACGGCAACCTCGGCATGGCCGGCTCCGTCAACGTTCAGGGCGAGGACGTGATGAAGATGGACGACATCGCCAACGAGGTCGTCAAGCACTACCTGGAGAGGTCCGGCCGGGTCATCCACGCCGTCTCAGAGGAAGAAGAGAACATCATTCCCATGAACGTCGAAGGCGGCCGGTATTTCTTCTACTACGACCCGATGGACGGCACGTCCAACGTCCCCCACAACCTCCCCGTGGGCTTCCTGTTCGGGATCGGCAAGCGCAACCTGGATGGCCCCGAAGACAACCACCTCCGGGCCGGGAACGAGTTCCGGGCGGCCGGGATGTTCGTCATCCCCACCGGGACCTTCACCCTGGCGCTGCGGGACGCGGGTTGCTGGCGCTTCCACATCGACGAGATGATGAACTACGTCAAGCCCGTCCGCATGGTCCTGCCCGAGGACCGCAAGACCTGGGAGCTGTCTTTCAACACCGCCAACCGCGAGTACTACGCCGCGGGCATCCAGGAGTGGATCCGGAACAACGAAAAGTCCTTCGTCTTCCGCTATCTCGGGGCCCTGGCCGGCGACTTCCACCGCATCCTGCGCAACGGCGGCCTGTTCATGTACCCGGCCATCGTCAACCACCCCGTTGCCAAGAAGAACCGCCCCCAGGGCAAGCTCCGCTTGATGTACGAGGCGGCCGTGGTGGCCTTCATGTGCTGCGAGGCCGGGGGCTCGGCCGTGGACGAGAGCGGTAAATCCATCTTGGACATCGTGCCGGAGATGCCCCACCAGAGGACCGCCCTTTACCTGGGGTCGAAGCCCCTGGTCGAGGAGATCGCCGGTATCCTCAGGGGGGGGAAGGGGCCGGCTTCCGCTCCTGGCGGGTGCCGGTAACCGGTCGAGCGCCTCCGTTCCCGCCCGACATCCGGGCGCTCTTTCCGCTCCTACCCGTTTCCCGCGTTTTGGAGTAAAATGGGTCCCGCTCCATCGCCACCGAAAGGAGACCCCCGATGTCTCAACGCACACCGGTCGCACGGCGGCTGGCAGGCCTGGCCGCCTTGACCTTTATCATGGCCGGCCCGGCCGCGGCCCAGGCCCAGGACCCCAAGGTCCTCGGCTTCAAGAAACAATTCGTCATCGAAATAACCAATCCCGGGCCCGTCGCGCTCGACAACCACCCGATCATCATCGACGTCGCGGGCGTGCGCGGCTTGGCCTCCGATTTCAACACCTACAACTACGCCCTTTTCGACGAAGCCGGCGGCGATTACCGATTGGTCGTCACGCAGACCGACGATCTGGACGGCGACCGCTATCACGACGAGATCGTGTTCATCCGCAGCCTCGCGCCTCTGTCCACGACCCGGCTCGTCTGCTACTACTCGCCGACCCGCAGCTTCCAGCTCATGCCGACCGCCAAGGCCGGCGCCCGGACCGGCTGGGAACCCGGCTCGTCCACGGCGGGCTGGGAATCCAACCTGGCCGCCTACAAGTTCGTCAACGGACGGATCGAGTTCTACGGGAAGTCCTACGACGGTCTCATCCTGAGGAAGCTCCCGGCCGAAGAGAGGCGCCTGCAGGAATGGGGCCTGAACGCCCTCGACGCCGGCGAGTCGGCCGGGCTCGGCGGACTGAGCCTGTGGGACGGGGACACGCGTCTGCCTCTCTACGGCCCGTCCGGTCCCGAGGCCAAGCTGACCGTTCTCTCCTCGGGCCCCGTCCGGGCTTTGGTCAAGGCGGATCTCGGGTCCGTAGGGCTCGCCGGCGGCGCCGCGGCCGCCGTCACCGCCCGCTTTTCCGCCTTCGCCGACAACGCCTGGTCCCGTCACGATGTCCTCGTGGAGACGAAGACCGGCGGACCGGTCCTCTTCGGCCCCGGCCTCAAGAAGCTCGCCGCCGAGACCAGAACGCTCAAGGAAGCCAAGGGATTCTTCGCCACTTGGGGGAAAACACCCGGCGCCGGGGAGATCGGCCTGGCCGCGGTCTTTTCCCCGGCCGACTTCGCCGGCCTGGAGGAGGGCGGGGTCGACCGCGCGGTCAAGCTCAAGGGCCCGTCCTCAAGAACCGTGACGTTCTGGGTCGTGGGGTCCTGGGAAAGGGGCATCACTTCGCCGGGCGTTCCGTCGGCGCAGAACTGGGCCCTCGGGATCGAGAACCTCGCGTCGCGCCTCCTGTCCCCGGTCAAGGTGGAGTTCAAGGCCCGTTGAGCTCCCCTCCCTGCGATCCCGGGTTCAGCCCGATCGTCCTGGCCTACCGCGATATGCTCGAACGGGCCCGTCGCGCGGGCGAGGTCCCTCTGAAGATCGGCGTCGAGCGCGAGGGCGGGCTGATCTCGCCGTTCGAGACCTCTATCCCCGACCCGGTCACGGACGCCGAGCCCGGAACGACGCGGCGGCTCGTCGAGCGGCTCGTCAAGTTCCTGCTCTGGTCGCGGGGCGGCTGGAAGGTCCATTTCCAGGGGCCCTCCGCGATCGGCGAGCACATCCGCGACCATTACGCCGCCGACGGCCCCCGGGCCTTCGACGTCCGCCTCATGAGCCGTGTCTACGAGCGCCCCTTCGAGGTCTCCCTGCATCGCTCCGGAACGTTCCCCGAAGCGCGGGAAAGCCGCCGCCACCTGGGGGGCTTTCTCGACGGTTGCCGGATCGGGTTCGATCTCGGGGCCAGCGACTACAAGATCGCCGCCGTCAAGGACGGAGTCCCCGTGTTCAGCGAGGAGCTCCCGTGGGCGCCGGCGGTCGAAGCCGACCCGGACTATCATTACCGGCACATCCGCGAAGGATTGAAGAGGGCCGCCGGCCATCTCCCCCGGGTCGACGCCATCGGCGGAAGCTCGGCCGGCGTCTTCATCGACAATCAGGTCCGCATCGCCTCCCTCTTCCGGGCCGTCCCTGAAGACGTCTTCGAGAACAAGGTCAAGGGCCTGTTCCTGCGGCTTCGGGACGAATGGGGAGTGCCCTTCGAGGTCCTCAACGACGGCGAGGTCACGGCCCTCGCCGGGATGATGTCCCTCGAAGAGAAGGCCGTCCTGGGCCTCGCCATGGGCTCCAGCCAGGCCGCCGGGTTCCTCAACGAGGACGGGCACCTCATGGACTGGCTGGACGAGCTGGCCTTCGTGCCCGTCGACATCAGCCCCGGGGCCCCCGTGGACGAGTGGTCGGGCGACAGGGGCGTCGGGGCCAATTATTTCTCACAGCAGGCCGTGAACCGCCTGGCTCTCGCGGCGGGCTTCCGCTTTCCCGAGGCCATGGCCCTTCCCGAGCGTCTCAAGGAGGTCCAGGCCCGCATGGACGCCGGCGACGAGCGGGCGGCCCGCATCTACGAAACCATCGGCGTCACCCTGGGGTACACGGTCCCTTGGTATGAGGTCTTCTACCGCTTCAGGAACCTGCTCGTCCTGGGCCGGGTCATGTCGGGGCCGGGTGGGGACGTCATTGTCCGAAAAGCCGCCGAGGTCCTGGAGGCCGAATTCCCCGGGACCGCCGCGCGGGTCCGGATCCATCTCCTGGACGAAAGGAGCCGGAGGGTCGGTCAGGCGGTGGCCGCGGCCAGCCTTCCGGAGATAGACACGGAGGAGAAAGCAAAAGGAGTCCGGCCATGAAGCTGCACAACCCCGACGCGTCGATCTTCGTCCCCGACGGGAAGGCGGTCCCGGAGACCCTGCGGAGGATCACGCACCTGGGCCTCGGCGCCCACCAGGACGACCTGGAGATCATGGCCTTCCACGGTATCGAAAGGTGTTATCACAGCCGGGAGCGCTGGTTCGGGGCCGTGACCTGCACCGACGGCGGCGGCAGCCCGCGGGCCGGGGAATACGCCTCCTACTCGGACGGCGAGATGGCCGCTCTCAGGAGACGCGAACAGGAGAAGGCGGCCCTGCTCGGCGATTACGGCGTCCTTGTCCAGCTCAACCACACGAGCGCCGCCGTCAAGGACGTGTCGACCGGCGTGCTCAAAGATGACCTCGTCGAGGTCCTCAAGGCCGTCAGGCCCGATGTCGTCTACACCCATAATCCGGCCGACAAACACGAAACCCACCTGGCCGTCGTTTTCACCGCGCTGGCCGCTCTTCGCGAGCTTCCGTCTGAAGACCGGCCCCGCGCCGTCTACGGCTGCGAGGTCTGGAGGGGGCTGGACTGGATGGACGACGGCGACAAGGCCGCCCTCGACGTCGGCGCGCGGGAGGGCCTGGCCATGGCCCTGATCGGCGTCTACGACTCCCAGGTCGCGGGCGGCAAGCGGTACGACTTGGCGACCATGGGCCGCCGCCGGTCCAACGCCACTTATTTCCAGTCGCATCGGACCGACGCGGCCGACCAGCTTTGGTTCGCCATGGACCTGAGCCCGCTCGTCCGGGACGATTCTTTGGACGTCCCCAAGTACATCCTGTCGCACGTCGACCGGTTCCGCCGGAGCGTCGAGGAAGGTATCGAAAGGTTCTGGATCAAAAGGCCCTGAACGGACCCTGTTCCACTGGAGGGAGACATGGAGATCATCATTCAACCCGACAGCCTGCAGGCCAGCCAGGTCGCGGCCCGCATCGTGGCCCGCCTGGTGGAGGACAAGCCCCGCGCCGTCCTCGGGTTCGCCACCGGCAGCACGCCATTGCCGCTTTACCGGGAGCTCGTCCGCATGCACCGGGAGTCAGGGCTGGATCTCAGCGCCGCGACGACGTTCAATCTCGACGAATACGTCGGCATCTCCCCCGCCCATCCCTCCTCTTATCACAGCTACATGTGGGCCCACCTTTTCAGCCACGTCAACATCGCCAAGGGGCGCATCAACATCCCTGACGGCCTGACCAGGGACATCCCCGCCTATTGCCGGCAGTACGAACAGGCCATCCATTCGGCCGGCGGCATCGACATCCAGATCCTCGGCATCGGCACCAACGGGCACATCGGGTTCAACGAGCCGACCTCCTCCCTGTCCTCGCGGACGAGGATCAAGACCCTGACGGAGGAATCCCGCAGGCACACCGCGGCCGGGTTCGGCGGGCCCGAAGGGGTCCCGACCCACGTCATCACCATGGGCCTGGGGACCATCATGGACAGCCGGATGTGCCTCCTCCTGGCCTTCGGCAAGAAGAAGGCCCGGGCCGTGGCCCGGGCCGTCGAGGGCCCGGTCACGGCCATGGTGCCCGGTTCCGTCCTTCAGATGCACCCCCGGACCGTGGTCGTCCTCGACCGGGAGGCGGCCTCGGAGCTCGAGATGGCCGGCTACTATACCTGGGTCTACGACCACAAGCCCGACTGGCAGAGATACTGAGCGAAAGGACGCCTCCATGCGACTTGTCTTGATCGACTGGGTCATCATCGTCGTTTCCGTTTCCATCTGCTTCGTGCCCGCGCTCCTCTTCAGCCGGAGGGCCGGGAAGAACACGACCGAGTTCTTCACCTCGGGCCGGGCCGCGCCGTGGTGGCTGGTCGGCGTCTCCATGGTCGCCACGACCTTCAGCACCGACACGCCGAACCTGGTGACCAACATCGTCCGGACCCAGGGCGTCGCGGGCAACTGGGTCTGGTGGGCGTTCCTGCTGACCGGGATGATGACCGTCTTCTTCTACGCCCGGATGTGGCGGCGGTCGGGGGTCTTGACCGACCTCGAGTTCTACGAGATCCGTTACTCGGGGAAGCCGGCCAGCTTCGTCCGCGGCTTCCGGGCCGTCTACCTGGGCCTCTTTTTCAACTGCGTCATCATGGCCACCGTCAACCTGGCCGCGGTCAAGATCGCCAACGTCCTGCTGGGCTGGCCGATGACCAAGACCCTGCTCATCTGCGCGGCCATCAACATCTTCTTCGCCGTCTCGTCCGGCCTGTGGGGCGTCCTGGTCATCGACGTCATCCAGTTCGGCATCGCCATGACCGGGGCCTTTTCGGCGGCCTACTTCGCCGTCAAACAGCCCCAGGTCGGGGGCCTCTCGGGCCTGTTCGAGAAGCTCGACCCGAAAACCCTCAGCATCCTGCCCGACTTCGGCGACTGGGGCCTGGCCTTGTCCATCTTCATCATCCCCATCGCCGTCCAGTGGTGGTCGGTCTGGTACCCGGGCGCCGAGCCCGGCGGGGGCAGCTACATCGCCCAGCGCATGCTGGCCGCCAAGTCGGAAAAGGACGCCCTCGGCGGGACCCTCCTGTTCAACGCCATGCACTACGCCCTGAGGCCCTGGCCCTGGATCCTGGTCGGGCTCTGCTCGCTCATCGTCTATCCCGAGCTCTCCGACATCCGGGCGGCCTTCCCCGGCGTCGACCCCAAGCTCGTCGGGCCCGACATGGCCTACCCGGCCATGCTCCGCTTCCTCCCGGCCGGCCTGCTGGGACTGATGGTCGCCGGGCTCCTGGCGGCCTACGTTTCGACCCTCATCACCCATCTCAACTGGGGCAGCTCCTACATCGTCCACGACTTCTACCGTCGCTTCATCAAGAAGAACGCCCCCGAGAAGCACTATGTCCTGGCCGGCAGGATCATGACCGCCCTGCTGATGGTCCTGGCCGCCCTCCTGACCTACGTCCTGGACACGGCCAAGACGAGCTTCGACCTGATGCTTTCGGTCGGGGCCGGAACGGGGCTCATCTATCTCCTGCGCTGGTTCTGGTGGCGGATCAACGCTTGGAGCGAGATCGCGGCCATGACCAGCTCCTTCCTGATGGCCATTTTCTTTTTCACCCTGGGGAGAACGGGACACCCGGTGCCCACGCACATCGCCCTTGTCCTGACCATCGCCGTGACGACGGTCGTCTGGCTGACGGTGACCTTCCTGACCAAGCCCGCGGACCGGACGACACTGGTCAGCTTCTACAAGCTGGTGAGGCCGGGCGGCCGGGGCTGGGAGCCGGTGCGGGCCGAGGCCGGCGTCGGGGCCACGCCCGACAGCCTGCCGAACGCCCTGCTGTGCTGGGTGACGGGCATCGCGTTCGTCTATTCGGCCTTGTTCGGCGCCGGGAGCTTCATCTACGGCAAGACGACGCTCGGGCTGGTCTGGGCGACGATCTTCGTCGCCAGCGGGCTCGGCCTGGTCAAGCTCCTGCCCAAGCTCTGGGTCAAGGAAGAGAAGGTCTGAGATGAAAGGCAGGTCTGTGAGATCGGCAGCCGCTCGTTCGCGCTTCGCCCCCGTCACCTTGATGCTGGCCATGGTCCTTTGGCCGGCTCTCGCCGGGCAGGAGATCCTGGTCATCTCGTCCGTCGGCAGCGTCATCTCCCGGGACGCCGTCCGCCCCGGCGAGACCTTCAAGGCCGCCGTCATCCTCGAGATCAAGAAAGGGTATCACATCAACGACAGCGCCCCTCTGGACGAGTTCCTGTACCCGACGTCCCTGGCTTTCGAGGGCTCGGCCGGCATCGAGGTCCTCGAGGTCGTCTATCCGGCCGGCCGACGGGCCAAGTATGATTATTCGGATGTCGAGGTGGCCGTCTACGAGGGCCGGGTCGTCCTCGGAGCGCTGCTCAAAGCCGCGGAGGGCTTGACCCCGGGAACGGTCAAGCTCGAGGGCACCCTGAGTTACCAGGCCTGTGACGACGCGACCTGCCTGCCGCCCGCGGAGATCGGCTTCGAACTTGTGGTTCCCATCGCGCCGGCCTCGCGGAAGACCGTCGAACTCCATCCCGAGA
>Ga0194126_10000609_pt1 | contig 59837 bp, 55 predicted proteins | sample TA2KigC150mmetaG_FD_148641 | JGI IMG/M metagenome (GOLD analysis project Ga0194126, IMG submission 148641) | Freshwater microbial communities from Lake Tanganyika, Tanzania - TA2015035 Kigoma Deep Cast 150m | ecosystem: Environmental > Aquatic > Freshwater > Lake | place: Tanzania: Lake...
ACTGCCAGCTACAGGGTGGTCAATCTCTAATAGAAACTGTCTGGCTATCGTTTGTTCGGAGTCTACTATATCTTTAGCTGTCATAATAGGAGTGATAGGACAACCTAGAGCCTGACCCTGGTGATAAATATCCTCCTTGGACTGGTTTATCATCCAGTCAGAAACCCGTCGGTTTATTTCATTCCAGTGCTGCAAAAGGAAGTCCCTGTCTTGGAATCTTTGGTCATTCACCCACTCTGAACTTCCTATTAACTTGGCAAGTGCTTGCCATTCGTGTGGCTGAGTGGTGATAGTAACAGCGTATCCGTCCTTGCACGGAAAGATGGTGGTAAAGCCTCTTCCGCTATCGGATCTGCTTTGGATAATTCCCTCGTTAGGATAGCGGTCTACTTGCACCCTGCACAGGCTTAAAATGGCTTCTTGTTTTGAGATGTCTACTTGTTGCCCTACTCCTGTCACTTGCTGTACGTATAGGGCAGCGAGTGTACCTACAGCACCTACTAACCCACAGGCGTACTCGCTAAAGAATCCACCCATCTTAACTGGTGGATGAGCTGAACCCCCTTCCACTTGGGGACTAAGGAAGCCTAAACCTCCACCAGTATACGTATTGATTGGATAGGCTTTATAGTTATGATAAGGCCCTGTTTGTCCAAAGGGCGTGATGGAGGTCATAATCAACCTCGGATTAATCCTTCTCAAGTGTTCGTGAGTCAATTTGAGTCTATCCAGCGTCTGTGGAGGATTGTCCTCTATTATGATGTCAGCCCATTTGACTAGTTCTACGAATTTTTCTCGGTCTGCGGGGTTTTCTATGTCTAAAGCTGCCCCCAGCTTATTTGTGTTGAGATAAAGGAAAAGCAGGCTTTTCTCGGGATGAGGAATATTATGAAGAAAAGGACCTCTGTGTCTTGCCTCGTCACCAATCTCTGGCCCTTCCACTTTGATGACCTCTGCTCCAAGGTCAGCTAGTAATTTGGCACAGTAAGGTCCTGCGGCTAACTGAGCCCATTCCAGCACCTTTGTCCCTCCAAGAGCCTTTAGACTAGCGCTAGAAGCAGTCTTCTCGGGATTACTTTCACCGAACGTGTTTGGCATCCCTATTGTAGGGTCTCCTTTACTGGCCTAATTTATGTACGGAGGCGCGAATTGCACAGATTTCGAATTTATGACCCATAATCAAAAGTATCTTCGCGGTGGTTTTGGGGTTGGAACAGTTTGGGAATAAATACATTGAGTTCTTGGTGATTCGAATTGGTCATGTGCCTTCAAACGGGACATCCTAACATAGGAATGTAAATTTTTCAACATTTGACTGTTGCTTTTACACTCTGTGGCTACCACATCTTTAGCTTCTCCGAGAGGTATGCTTGGTTTACCTATCAGAGCTGTCTTGGATTTAGATGCCTGCCCTAGGCAAGAATATGGGGCCCACGCCGAGTTTTGCTACCAGTGCGCCAACCGGGCAAACAGCAACACAGGCAAGGCAGGAAGTACACCCTGCATCAGACAGAGGCATGCCAGAAAAGGTGCTTACCACAGTATCGATGCCTCTATAGGCGAAATCAAGTATGCCGGAGCCTTGTTTCTGACACACCCAAACACATTTGCCACATATTACACATTTATTGGGGTCGTATGTAAACAGGGTGTGGCTTGAATCTATGGGCAGTTCGCGGGGTATACGCTTGAACCGCTTTGGCTTCAGTTTTAGACCGAGGTGAGACGCAATGTTTTGCAACTCACAGTTTCGGTTCTTGTCACAGTGGGCACAATCAAGGTGGTGATGACTAAGGAGGAGTTCAAAAGCGGTATTTCTAAGCCTCTTTATTTTTGAAGTATTAAGATTTACTACCATACCATCGTTGACAGGCTCAGTGCAGGCAGTGACCGGGGCATTTCTACCTTCAATTTCCACGAAACAGAGGCGACAGGAAGCAAAAGGCGGCTTTATCTCTCTGACAGCGCATAGGTTAGGAATATAGAGTCCGTTATCCAGAGCTGCCCAGAGGATACAGGTTCCTTCTTTAGCCTTCACTTCGATGCCATCAATAGTTACGGTAATCAGTTTCTCATACCTCTTCAGAATCGTGACGACTCTTTTGGTTGTTTTTCAGGCGTGGTTATTTGGGCAATTGCCTTTCCGACGCTCATCTCAAGGTTAGGCCTATGACTGGCAAAATATAGGTGACTTCTGCACTGGCAATCGCTGGAGCCGAAGCCCGCGATAGAAAGCAATTCATTGGCTAGGGCTTGAGATAAAAGGCATTCAAGCCTTTGTTCGGTTTCGTGAAGGATTACCTGTAAGATTCTGGCTTCATTTAGAAGGTAGTCAATGTGCCATTTTGGTTTCTTGTCTTCAACTAAATGGCGGTTTATCCTTGACTTGAATCCACCTAAAGCTGAGCCTACATAGGCATAAAAGCCTTTGGGAAATGAAATTGCCCCGAGTCTGCCGACATTAATTATCCTGTCGGCAGTAAGTTCGAGAATTAGAATATATTCGCCTTTTGCTGGGCTGGCAATTAATTTGCTCAGGTGGACTTTAAGGCGTGCGTTCATATATTCTTCCTTTTTGGCTTGATGAAGCGATTTTCCAGAAGGTCAGCCAGACCTTTAATATCGCGCAGAGAGAATTGCCTAACCTTGGTTTCAAGGGGTTCATCAGTGGCTATAGCTATGAGGTTTGTGATTCCGATGAGGGGTGCCCCAGCTTCTTTACGATGAACCTCTATTTTCGGTGCACTGCTCTGCTTAAACCCTTCAGCAATGATAATGTCGTAATCATTACCTAGGAAGTGGACTACGTCATTAAGGCCAGGTTCTTGGCGGATGGGTTTGAGCACCACAATCTGGTTTGGGGAGATGATGGCTGTAGCCTGGCTACCGGCTTGAATGTGACGCCAGCTATCCTTGCCTGGTTTGTCGAAAGCCAGCTCACTGAGGACGTGCTTGACTGTAGCTACTTGATAACCCCTTAACTTCAACTCGGGCACCAGCGCTTCTATAAGCGTGGTCTTGCCCGATTCCGATTTACCTACTATTGAAACTATGGGAGGCATTCAATCCAACTGATATAGAATCGAAAACAGAAACTTTTGACTTCAGCGTTTCCTATAGGCTTTTTTCCAGGGTTCCTTTCTTATCGCTATATAGTCTTGAATTGCTGCCCTGACTGCATTTGCTGCTAACAAGGCGCAGTGATGATTACCCTCGGACAATCCGTCCAAAGCTTTTACGATATCATTTTGATTTATAGCTAACGCTTGAGCAACATCCTTGCCCTTGATGATTTCTGTGGCTATGCTGCCGCAGGCGACGGTGGGGCTACAGCCATTTGTCCAGAAGGCAGTATCTGCCAGCTTGCTGTCTTTCACCTTAAGCCATATTTCCATAGTTTCTCCACAAGAGCTGGTTGATGAACCAAAACCATCAGGGTTGGGGATGTTACCCATATTCCGGGGATTCATAGCATGGTCTACAACCGTTTCAGAGTATACTTTCTTCATCTCCGCCATTATTTCTTTTTCCAGCTCGTCGAATTCATCAGCCATGTCTACTCTCCACAATGTATTAAATCTACTTTGTCTTAGAGGGCAATACTTGGGTGAGGTTCTGGATAAGCGCCTCAAATATATCAGAATGATAGCGCTCAATCTTGCCTTCGTCGCAAAGTCGGGCTAGTTCAGGGTCAATAGGTATCTGTGCTAAGAGAGGAGCTTTGGCTACCTCTGCCATTTCCTGGCCTCGGCTCTTGCCGAATAGTTCTATTCTTTTCCCTGTATCAGGCACAGTGAAATAACTCATGTTCTCTATAATCCCTACGATAGGGACACCCATTTGTTTTGCCATTCTAACGGCTTTTTTCACCACCATTGCTGCCAGCTCCTGGGGGCTGAACACTATGATTATCCCAGAAAGGGGTAGAGTTTGCATCACAGTCAGTGGAGCATCGGCAGTGCCCGGGGGAAGATCAACTATAAGATAATCAAGCTTGCCCCAGAGCACATCTTCCCAGAATTGCTGAATAACTTTGCTAATAAGTGGTCCGCGCCAGATAATCGCCTCGTCTTCATGCTCGAGGAGAAGATTAATAGACATGATGCTGATGCCTATTTTAGACAGAACTGGCATGATGCCGGTATCACTGCTACTGGGACGAACATTGCTCAGCCCGAACATCTTGGGGATGCTGGGGCCAGTGATGTCGGCATCGAGGATACCGACCTCTTTTTCTTGGCGGGCGAGAGCGACGCTAATTAGAGCTGCCATAAGAGAAGATTTGCCTACACCACCTTTGCCGCTCATCACAGCGATTACATGGCTTATATCGTTAATTTCCTTAGGTGCGGTCTCTATGAAGTTTACGTTTGTTTGATTTACACCCGGCAACTGCCCGATAGTTTCACTGACTTTTGATTTTAGCCAGTCTTGAGTGCCTGGGTTCAGAGCTGCGGAGGCGAGCGCGATGTCAACTTTCTGGTCAGAAATAACGATTTCGCGGACTAGATTTAATTTAACCGGGCTGCGCATAGCGCCTGGGGTCAGTATTTCTTCCAGACTTTCTTTTACCTGCCTCTCAGTTATCATAAAATTTTGCTCCTTGATTTCTTCCACTCCAGTGGTTATGGATGCTATTAAGTTAGTTAGAATTTTAAGAGGATGTAGGGACAGGCTCTTTAGACCCATCCCTACACTCTTGATATTGGCAGCTCCTAAAGTTTACTAGTTTTAGCTGTCAGATTCAAAGTCTGTTGATTTTTGCCCGCAGCGAAAGAAGATAGCCCCCTTTTTAAGGGGGCCTACGGTGTTTTTGTTTTTGGCAGTGTGCGGGTTAAATATAGGGTATTATCTTGTTACCTCTTTTACGAGCTTGCCATTAGATGAGATGACCTGAATGTTAAAGGGCATTTGGCCTAAAGCGTGCGTTGAGCAGGATAGGCAAGGGTCGTAGCAGCGAATGGCTACCTCAACTCGGTTGAGTATACCTTCGGTTATTTTATTATCCTTTATATGCGTCTTGGCTACCTCATATACCGCTTTGTTCATGGCAGCATTGTTGTTGCCTGTGGCTACGATGAGGTTCACCTTTTTTATTTTACCAGTGTTATCTACCCAGTAGTGATGGAATAGAGTGCCCCTTGGTGCTTCTAGGACACCAATGCCCTGCTCATTGTATTCATTTGAAGTGACTATCAGGTCAGTTGAGCATATATCCTTGTCTTCCAGTAGCTGCTGGGTTCTTTCGATAGCATAAAGCAGTTCTATGAGACGGGCATAATGATAATATAGTGAACCTTCTACTATGCCATTGTTGCCCAGTTTCTTGAAATTCTTGAGTTCAGCATTGGCTAAAGGGGTAGATATTCCATCGCTGACGTTAAGTCGGCCAAGGGGGCCAACTCGGTAAATACCTTTGGGATAGCCCAACTTCTTGTAAAACGGGAACTTGAGATAGGACCAATCCTCAACATATTCGCTGATAATATTAAGGTAATTGGAGGGATTGAACTGATTTTCAAGCACTTTTCCTTTTTGGTCAATTAACCTCAGTTTACCATCGTAGAGTTCCAGGTTGTTGTTTTCATCTACCAGTCCAAGATAGCCTGTGGGAAAACTGGCGCAGGTGCATACAAAGTCATTGTTTTTGTCATAATAGCCCTTTATTATGTCCAGAGCAATCTGGGTATCGGCAATAGCCCAATCTATCTGCTTTAGGAAGTAGTCACGGTAGGTGTTGGACAGAGCTGTATTCATTCCGCCAGGCGTGGCACCGTTGGGATGGACTTTCTTGCCGCCCAACTTTTGAATGATTGTCTGCCCGAAGCTCCGAAGCTTTACACCTTTGACTGCCAGTTCAGGATTTTCGGCAATCAGCCCTATAACATTTCTTTTTGTTGGGTCGGCATCCATACCGAGAAGTAAATCTGGGCTGGCCAGATGGAAGAAATGGAGAGCATGGGATTGGATAAATTGCCCCATGTGCATTAATTCGCGTAACAATTTAGCCGGGCGAGTTAGCTCAATGCCTAAAATCGCATCGCAGGCTTTAGCTGCAGCCAGATGATGGCTTACCGGGCAGATGCCGCAGATTCTGGGTGTGATTACTGGCATTTCCCAGAAAACCCTACCCTCGCAGAACTTTTCAAAGCCTCGAAACTGCGTTACATGGAATTTGGCGTCAGCAGCATTACCCGAATCATCTAGTTGTATGGTTACTTTGCCGTGTCCTTCAATCCGGCTAACCGGGTTTATTTCAATAGTTTTTTTAACTTCAGAAACCATATCTTCACCTCTTTCAATCAAAGCGCATCATCTCACTGGGCAGAACTGGGATTCTGCCTGCCAGGAGTTCGTTTAGAGCGTATAAGATAGCTTTAGGCTCCGGAGGGCAGCCTGGAACATAGCAGTCCACCTTTACTACATGATTTGCTGGTTTTACCTGGTCCAAGAGTGCTGGGACACCGGGCGGGCGAGGTATCTTACCCTTGTAGGTGCTCTCGGTCTCGATATATCCACGTCTGAGAACATCTTCTTTGTCGAAAGTGCTGCGCATGGCGCATACACCTCCGAAGCAGGCGCAATCACCCCAGGCCATCAGTATCTTGCAGTTAGCTCTCAAGTGTTTCAGTGTCTCCTCCTCTTCGGTATTGCCAACGGAACCTTCTACTATACCGACATCTACCGATGAAAACTCTTTTATATCGGTTACGGGAGTCCTGGTGAATTCAACGACTTTGGCTAGCTCAATTATTGCCTCATCGATATCCAAGAATGACATGTGACAGCCAGCACAGCTTTCCAACCACACTGTAGCTACTTTGACCTTTGCCATGTGATTAACTCCTTATTTTCGATTACTATTTTTTATATGTTTTGCGATATCGCGTAATATTTCTGAATCTGTCTTGATGCCATCAGGCGGTTTGATGAGGCGCGAAGTTGATTTGACTACACCGTCCAGAGTACTGTATTTTCCGCCTACTTCTGTCCAGATTGGCGATGGCAATACTACATTGACTTTCGACATTGGAGGTGAGAAATAGCTGGACTGAACAACTATAAACTCTATTTCCTTGCGAAGGTGTGGTAATTCTGCCGAGTCAATATAGTCATCAGCTAAGAGTATATATAAAGCCTTTACGCCGTTTTTGGTCAAGTTCTTAATAATAGATTGCGATGGGTTGGCTACTCCCATATCCCAGGCCCCACGGCTATTTCCCTTAGGCTTTAGGGATATGATTTTTGGCTTTCCACTGCTTTGGCTTTCAGAAACAGCCGCTAGGTTAAGGAGGGCTGTTATAAGCCCTGGGTTTCGCTGTTGCAGAATGCCTTCACCGTAGATGATGATGCTGTGTTGAGCCTTGATGAGCATCTCAGCAGCCTCAAGAAAGTCGTCAGCACCAATCCCAGCTTGTTCACTGCCTTGCTTTACATTAATGTCCTTAAGGGAAGCTGCTGTTTTCTTCGCCTGTGCAGAGCCTTTTTTAGGACCTTTATCAATGGTGGCTTTAGTCAGGATGTTTAGAGCCAAAGCCTCCTTACCTTCTTTTGGTTTCAACCATAGAGTCGAGTGATAAACGAAGGCATTTTGCGTTTGGTCGATAACGATAAGTTTTGCCTTGTTTTGCCTTGCTGCTCGGGCGATATAAGAACCAGCTATAGGGTGGCTTTTAAGCGGATTGGCACCTACTACGAGTATACAATCAGCCTTGAGTATTTCCTCTAGTGAGGTCTCGATGTTCAGCCCAGCCGTCGCTTGGTAAGTCTTGGTGCCTTGGATAATGGCTCTGTAGATATCTCCGTCGAGAGTATCGATTAGCTCACTGCCAATGGTCACGGTGATGAATTCCTTAAAAGCCTTGAGGGACTCGTTGCTAGCTTGGCTTGATGCTATGCCAGCTATGCTGTTATCGCCGTATCGTGCCTTCAATTCTGCAAGCTTTTTAGCTGTTATATCTATGGCTTCACTTAAAGGTCGGGATTCGAGCTTACCACGGCCGTTTCTTACCAGTGCTGTATCGATTCTTTTGTTATTTTTGTACAATGGAGCGAAACGTCCTTTGTGGCAAAGTATGCCGCGTTTGTCTATGAGGTCAGGACTATCAATTTTTACGAGCCTGTTATCCTTGACTAGTGCCTCAATTTGACAACCAACACCGCATATTGGGCATATGCTGCTTACCTTTTGGCATTCCTCTGGTTTACCCTTGTAGGCGCTCGTTTTAGAGAAAATTGCGCCGGTAGGGCAAGCTTGAAAGCAAGCTCCGCAAGAAATGCAGGATGAGTTACCTAGAGGTTGATTAAGGTCAGCTACAACCGTGTCCTTCCAGCCGCGGTTGCCAAAATCTAGTGTATGCATACCAACAATTTCATCACATGTTCTGATACATCTACCGCATAAAATACAGCGATTGTGGTCAATAACCAGGTAATCGTTTACTGAGTCTACTGGCAGAGCAGGCCAGGAATATGGATAACGGGCATTGTCCATCTGGTACTTATAAGCAAGGCTCTGCAGTTCACAATCGCCGCTGGCTACACATTGAGCGCACAGGTGGTTGCGTTCGGTGAACATCAGTTCCAAGATGAGGCGGCGGTACTTCTCCAGCTTTTCGTTATGTGTCTGTATCACCAACCCATCCCGCGCTGGATAAGTACAGGCGGGCACTGGTCGTCTCTCTCTTTCGATTTCGACTACGCAGAGGCGACAAGCGCCGACATCGCTCAATCCCTTGTAGTGACAGAGTGTGGGCAAATCAATACCGTTAATCTGGCAGATGTCGAGAACGGTATCACCCTCCCTGCCTTTAACCTGTTTACCATTGATTGTTAGAGTTATCTCTTTCATGTCTACTCTCCTACCTCAAGGTCACATCTTAGACATCGGCTGGCTTCTTCTCTCGCCTCCTTAACACTGTAGGGCAAGACCACCTCTTTAAAGGAAGCCTTTTTATCGGCGGTGGCAATCTCGGCAATCTTTATTCGATGTCTTTCCTTAAGCTCTTCTTCAGTAGGCATCACAGAGGGGACTGCTATGGGCTCGTAGCCGTTTCGTTCTACCAGTGGTGAAAGCTCCTCACCTCGAAGGAATCTCTTTATGGAGCAGGCTGCCCTTTGGCCAGTAGCGATCGCTTCAATTACAGTCGCTGCGCCTGTAACGGCGTCTCCCCCAGCGAAAACTCCCTTGCGACCCGTAGCAAGGGTTCTGGGGTCAGCTACTATTGTTCCTCCCCTCGCGGTGCCGATTCCATCGCCTTTCAGAAATGAGGTATCTGGTCTTTGACCTGTAGCCTCGATCAGTGTATCAAAATCCATTTTGTATTCAGATCCTTCTTTTGGATATGGGGTCTTTCTTCCGCTCGTGTCAAACTCCTTTAATTCCATGCGGACACATTCAAGTCCGGCTACCTTGCCATCCTTGCCTAATACTTTAGTTGGGGCTGTCAGGCAGTGAATCTGAATACCCTCTTCTTCAGCAGATGCTATTTCTTCGACTATGGCTGGCATGTCCTTCTTTTCACGACGATATAGTATGTGAACTTCTTTAGCCCCTTTTCGCAAGGCTACCCTTGCTGCGTCGACGGCAGAATTACCACCACCGACGACCGCCACCTTTTGTCCTACCTTTATGTCTTTCCCCAAGCTTATTTCTCTCAGAAAATCAATAGCGTCATATACCTCTTTCAATTCCTCACCCGGGATTTTCATTTTGTCTCCCTTGTGAGCGCCGGTGGCGATGAACACTGCTTGGTACCCAGCTTTCAACAGCGATTCGACATCATCAACACGATTGTTCAATCTTATATCGACCCCGAGCTTTTCCACGGTTTCAATTTCTCTCTTGAGTATTTGTTTGGGGAGGCGGTATTCAGGTATGCCAACTGCTAACATTCCTCCAGCTACAGGCAGAGCTTCAAGAACTGTGACCTGATATCCCTCTTGAGCAAGGTCCCAGGCTGCTGACAATCCGGCTGGCCCTGCGCCGATAATAGCGACCTTCTCCTTTTTGCGTTCCTTGATCTTGGGAATATATTCAAGTCCGTGCTCGAAAGCGTAGTCAGTAGCAGCTCTTTTGAGATGTCTGATGGCAACTGGGTCATCTATCTGACCTCGTCGGCATTTGCTTTCACATGGGTGGTTACACACCCGTCCGACGCTAAAGGGGAAGGGCAGCCTCTGTATAATCAAGCGATAGGCCTGCTCGAATTTTCCTTCCTTAATGAGAACGACATATCCTGGGACATCGAGCCCTACAGGACAGGTATGTTGGCATGGTGCTTTGAGTAAGGCCTGGCAGACTGCAGCTGGGCATTTTTTGTCTATGATATGAGCTTCATATTCCTGTCTAAAGTGGCGCAGTGTAGTCAGGACCGGATTAGGTGCTGTCTGCCCTAAACCACAGATAGAAGCAGAGCCAACCATTTCGGCTAATTCCTCTAATGTAGTGAGGTCTTCCATGGTGCCTTTGCCATCTGTGATCTTAGTTAGAAGCTCCAGCATCTTTGGAATCCCTGCCCGGCAAGGAGTGCATTTACCGCAGGACTCGTCTCTCGTGAATTGGAGGAAGAACTTGGCGACATCATTGACCATGCAGCTATCCTCATCCATGACTACAAGTCCACCTGAGCCCATAATTGCTCCTAAAGCAGTGACGGCCTCGTAGTCGACAGGGGTGTTCAGGTGTTCGATCGGGATGACACCCCCGGATGGACCACCTATCTGCACTGCCTTGTATTTTTTCCCCTGTGGTATACCGCCGCCGATGTCAAACACAATCTTTCCTAGGCTAGTGCCCAGTGGAACTTCAACCAACCCGGTGTTGTTTACCTTCCCTACCAAACATAGTGTCTTTGTGCCTTTACTTCTTTCGGTGCCGACACTTCCGAACCATTCGGCCCCTTTCCAGATTATCTGTGGGATATTCGACCAAGTCTCTACATTGTTAAGCGTGGTTGGTCTACCGAAAAGCCCTTTGTTGGCTGGGAATGGTGGTCGCTGGCGTGGGTTTCCTCGTTTTCCTTCGATTGAGATTAAGAGAGCAGTTTCCTCTCCACAAACAAAGGCACCAGCACCTGGGAATATATCTAGATCGAATTGGAAGCCAGTACCCAGTATATTTTTTCCTAGAAGGCCATATTCTCGGGCCTGGGTTATAGCATGGTTCAATGTCTCGATAGCAAGGGGGTATTCAGCGCGGACATATGCATAGCCTTGCCGCACATTGCCTATGGCATAAGCTCCTATTGCCATTCCCTCAATTATTGAGTGTGGATTTCCTTCTAAAACGGCACGGTTCATATAGGCACCCGGGTCTCCTTCATCACCATTACAGACAACGTATTTCTCATCGCCTGGGGCACTGCGAACAAACGACCACTTCGTGGATGTAGGGAAACCTGCTCCTCCACGTCCTCTTAAGGCAGCTCGTCCGATCTCTTCGATGACTTCCTCTGGCTTCATTTTAGTGAGAGCCTTGGCCAATGCTTGATAGCCATCCCTGGCAATATATTCTTCTATATTCATCGGGTTGAGGTCTTGGTTATGCATAATCCTTATCTCTTGTAGCTTGATCAACGGGTCATCGGTGTTTAGCTTCCATTCCTCTACCACTTTACTGCGAACAAGATGTTGCTCAACAACATTAGGGACTTTATCATCAGTGAGGTCATAGTAGGTAGTTTTCCCGTCCGAAGGATGGACAACTGTGACTACTGGTTCTCGATCACACAACCCGATGCACGCTGCTTTTAACACAGTGACATCTGGTAATTTGCGGTCTTTGACCTCTCGTTGAAAAGCTTCAAGTACCTTGTTTGCTCCTGAAGATATGCCACATGTTCCAAGATGAACCTTAACTTGGATCTTCCTTTCTTGTCCCGATAGTCTATCACGGATTTTGTCTCTAAACTTCGTAAGTTCTTCTACAGATGCAAGTGGTTTCATCCTATTCTCCTATCGATATGAACTCAGGATTTCTTTTAGCTGGCTAGGTTTTACCTTTCGATGAACATTCTCCCTTATAGCCATTACCGGAGATAGCCCACAGCAGCCGATACATCTTACCATCTGTAGGGAGAATTTACCGTCGGGTGTAGTCCCACCAGACTCAAGGCCGAGGTCTTTCTTCAGAACATCAAGAATCCTCTGCCCCCCTTTAACATAACAACTGGTGCCCAAGCAGACCTGAATTACATACTTACCCTTTGGCACCATTGAGAAGAAGGAGTAAAAACTCGTTATGCCGTACAATTCGCTCAGGGGGATTCTCATTTCTTTAGAGATAGCTTCTAGGATTTCGGGTGGCAGGTAACCGATAAGTTCTTGAATTTGCTGTAGTACCCGAATTGGAGCTCCGGCCTGCCCGTTGGTGGCTTCAACTATTTTTCTGATTTGCTGTAGTGTCTTCTCATTAATCTTCTTGCTTGTTTTTCCTTGCGATAGCGCGACTATGTTTGCTTGTTTCAAGGTCACCTCCTTATGATGTAGTTGAAGTCCAGGAAACCGGTTCTTATTTTGAGTGTGTTAGCTCTACCCACAACTTTTCTGTTTGAATGTGACCGGTAATATCATTTACTCTACTAGCACAATATAACAATTTTCTAAAGTATATCGCATCGTTCTTTTTCTCTATTTTCGATAAGACTTTAGCTGCGTCATGAGGTAATGGATAGTTAGCTAATCAGCATGTACTACATGCTACTATTCTAAGGCTAAACCGACAAATTATATCATATGGCAAATTTGGCTACAAAGAGTCTCCGATGGAATTGATAGACAAGGTTTACACCCAGGGCGAATTAGCACACCTCCATAAATGTTCGTCCGTTTGAGTGGCCTGTTTTGATACTTGCTTCCAACGAAAACCCACCCCATTTCCTTGAAGAGTAATAGGCAAAATTGCTAATTTTTCCGAATAGCCATAGGTAAAATAGCTTGTTTCTTTGGACGACAACGGGTATAATTGCCACGGCAGATTTTTGCCTGATAGCAATGGTGAACCCAGAGATTTTTCTGCTGTATTCTGATTGATATACTATCTGATATATTTCTTGTAAAATTTCATTTCTAGTAAGGAGGTTTAATATGTGGAAGACCGAAGCCACTGGGGTTGCGCACACGGAGATGGTAGTAAGGCAGTGTCTGCCACCGTGTCAGGTTAAATGTCCTATAAATGAGGATATCCAGCGGACAAACGTACTTATTTCGCTTCTCCCGGATGACTCAGATTTGGCAAGAGAGGGCATAATCCAGATTAGCGAGTATCTCTATGATAAGAATCCCTTCTTCAACATTTGCGGTTACATCTGTGGCATTTGTGAACTTGAGTGTAACTACAGCAAGAAGGGTGGGGCAATTAAGAGAAGACTACTCAAAAGATTCTTGTCAGATGTCTATACTGACCATTTAAAGGAGCGAGAAGAATTAGAGGTTCTCAAAGATAAGGAAAATGTGGCTGTTATAGGTGGTGGGCCTGGTGGTCTAATGTGTGCCTACCACTTAAGCAAGAGGGGATATCGCGTAACAATATTCGAAGCCTCTGATCGACTTGGTGGAGCGCTATGGTTAGTACCAGACTACCGCTTGCCCAAGGATGTTCTGCAAGCCACGGTGGAAAACCTCGTAAGAATTGCTGGCGTAGAGGTTAAGTACAACAGCAGGCTTGGGTCAGGGAAATTGACGCTGGAAAGACTCAAGAATGAGGGCTATAAGGCGGTGTTTCTGGTAACGGGGTTGCCATATCCTAGGGTCCTGACCTTTGAGGGGCAGTCTGTGGAAGGGCAAGACCTATCAGGTGTGATGTACGGACTTACCTATCTATATGAAGTCGGCCACGGCAATATCGCACCAGATTATTTTAAAGGCAAAAGAGTCATAGTTACAGGAGGCGGAAATGTAGCCTTTGATGTGGCCAGGTCAGTTAGGAGACAAGGTGGAGAGGTAACTATCGTATGTCTTGAATGTGAGGATAAGGACTGCAAAGATGGTATACCGGCTGACGAAGAGGAAATCCGTGGGGCCTGGGAGGAGGGTATAAGAATAGTCTACAGCCGCGGTGTGAGAAAAATCGTCGGACAGGGTGGCAAATTCAAGGGAATCAATTGTCCAGCGTGTGTTAGCGTGTTTGATGAAGAAGGATTCAATCCCAAGTTCGATTGTACTGACTGTATAGATTTAGAGGGAGATGTGCTCATAATCACAATTGGACAGGCTCCCGATAGGCCTCTGCTGCAGAAAGAAGGCCTTCTGGATGAACGGGGTAGACTTGATATTGACCACTTGACGCTGCAGAGCTTACGTAAGCCTTGGCTATTCATAGGTGGTGATGTGAGGAGAGTCGGCTTCATGATAGAAGCTATGGGAGAAGGACTTGTGGCTGTCGAATCTATTGACAGGTATTTGAGGGGTGTAGATATGAAGGAAGGTCGAAGAAGAGATTATGAAGGATATGAGATACCGTTCAGAAGAGACTATAAACGTGAACCTGAGGTGCTCTGGATACCGCCTGAAAACAGAATGCATTTCCAACTTTTTGAGAAGGGCTTCACATTAAAAGAGGCGATAGAAGAGGCGAAAAGGTGTGTCACTTGTGGTCCCTGTCTATCTTGCAAGGCCTGTGTATCCATTGGGTTTCAGAAGTCTCTAAGTCCAGTGGAGGTAGATGTTGGGAAGTGTAGTGGCTGTGGTCATTGTGTCTATGCCTGTAATTATTATGCCGCACGTTTGGTTAACATTGGTGGCAAAATCACATCTGAAACCGATATGTTCAAGTGTAAGTCCTGCGGCATGTGTGTTGTGGCTTGTCCGTCCCAAGCAAGAAGGATGGTTGATGATGATACGACAGAGAGAATAGCCAGAGTATTTGCATCCCTGTCATAGATGCTCAATAAAAAGTATTTTAAGGAGGAGAACATTGAGCGAATATAAACCCAAGTTAGTGTGTTTTTCCTGCAAGTTTGGCTGGGGCTATCTGACGGATGAAGCTGCCCTCTCCAGTAAGATAGAGAACTGGATACCCATTATTTGCACAGGAAAAATCGATGCTGCCCATGTGATTAATGCGTTCGAAGAAGGGGCTGATGGAATCTTGATACTCGGTTGCCCGGAAGGTGATTGTCATTATCAAGACGGTAACTATGAGGCAAAAAAGAGAGTTTACATCCTCCACAGGCTGCTGGAGCCTATGGGTATAGAGAAGGAAAGGATTAAGCTAGAGCTGTCTATTGACCCCGAAGGTAGGAGAATACCGCAACTAGTGAAAGAGATGAGCAAGGAGCTTGTAAAACTAGGCCCGTGCAGGAAGGCCAAAGCGGCAGAGAAGATGCCGAGAGAGGTAGTTAAAGCAAGAGGGGGGGAATAAGATGACGAAGCCAAAAGTTGCCATTTGCTGGTTGGGCTCCTGTGGGGGTTGTGACGAGGCGGTCGTTGATATAAATGAAGTGCTCCTTCGCGTTGCAGAAGCGGTTGACATCATACTATGGCCAGTGGCGCTGGACTTCAAGTATGATAGTATTAGAGGCCTGAAGGATGGCGAAATCGTATTAAGTGTGGTCAATGGACATGTCAGAAATTCGGAACAAGAAGAGATAGCTAATCTACTGAGGGAAAAATCTCAGTTGGTTCTTGCCTTTGGTGCCTGCGCCTGCTTTGGTGGTACGCCTGGATTAGCCAATCTGACTACAAAGGAGGACATCTTTAATTGGGTCTATCGTGATGCCCCAACGGTGGTAAATCCCAATGGGAACTATCCTCAAGTGAGCACTCACGTCAATGGAAAAGAGCTCACTCTCCCCGAATTCTATGACCATGTCTATGCATTGAACGACATAATTGATGTAGATTATTACTTACCGGGGTGTCCACCTCCTCCCTATTTGGTAATGTATGCTGTGAGCGCAGTCCTCGAGAATAAGCTTCCCCCTAAAGGCTCAACCCTGGCGCCTCAAAGAGCCTTGTGTGATACCTGTAAGCGCAACAAGTCGAAGCCAGATAGGCTGGCAATAAGGGAAATTAAGAGGATCCACGAGGTGGAAGCGGACCCTGAGACTTGCTTTCTGGCTCAAGGGATAATCTGCGTGGGACCTGCCACCCGTGACGGCTGTGGAGAAGCCTGTATGAATATCAATATCCCGTGCCGGGGATGCTTTGGCCCTGTGGAAGGAGTTGTGGATTCCGGAGCTAAGTTTGTCTCCGCTTTGGCATCAATCCTAGATGTACAGAGTGAAGAAGAGATAACTAGGATTGTAGACCAGATTGTTGACCCTGCAGGATACCTGTACCGATTCTCACTACCCGCTTCGATATTGAAGAAAAAAAGAGGCTAAAGGATTAGATAGGAAAGAGGTGTAATGTGACCAAAAAGATAACCGTAAATCCAATTACTAGACTTGAGGGGCATGGGAAAATCGAGATTTTTCTGGATGATAAGGGTAACGTAGACGATGCCTACTGGCAAGTAGTTGAACTGAGGGGTTTTGAAAGGTTCTGTCTCGGTAGGCCTGTGGAGGAGTTGCCGCGGATTATGCCCAATATTTGTGGCGTTTGTCCAACACCCCATAATATGGCATCTGTAAAAGCCCTGGATGACTTGTATGGAGTAGAACCAACACCCACTGCCAAGTTGGTAAGACAGCTCCACTACAATGCGTTCATGGTGGAAGACCATTTGCTGCATTTCTTTATACTCTCCGCACCAGATTTTGTGCTTGGACCAAGTGCTGACCCTGCGGAGCGGAATATTCTCGGTGTAGTAGCAAAGGTTGGGTTGGAGATCGGCGGCAAAGTTATAGAGGTTAGAAAGAGATGCCGTGAGATAATTCGTTACCTTGGTAGTAAGCCTCCTCATCCCGAAGGTGGTTTACCTGGAGGAGTACCCAAGGGAGTCACTGAAGAGGACAGAAGGTGGATAAAGGAGACTGCTGATTTCACTGTTGAATTTTGCCAGTTTGCTCTGGAGTTATTTAAGCAGATTGTCCTGGATAATAAACAATACCTAGACCTTGTCCTGAGTGACGCTTATAAACTGAACACCTATTATATGGGGCTAGTTGATGAGAATAACCGAGTGAATTTTTATGAGGGTAAATGCAGGGTGGTCAATCCCAAGGGCGAGGAATATGCCTTGTTTGACTATCACGATTATGTTGACCACATAGGAGAGTGGGTCGAACCCTGGACATACATAAGGCTAACTCACCTGAGGAAAATAGGATGGAATGGTTTGAACGATGGTAAGACAACATCGCTGTACCGTGTAGGTCCCCTTGCTAGGTTAAACGCAGCTGAAAAGATGTTAACTCCCCTCGCACAGAGAGAATATGAGGCAATGTTCGACACATTGGGCGGCAGACCAAGTCACCATACTCTGGCCTACCATTGGGCAAGATTGATTGAAGCCTTCCAGGCTGCGGAGCATATGCAGAGGATTGCTAATGACCCCTTGCTGACCAGCAAAGATATACGTAATATGAATTTAAAATTGGACAAGGTTGGTATCGGCTGTGTTGAAGCGGCACGTGGGACGTTAATCCACCATTATGAGACTGATGGTGACGGAAAGACTACAAAGGTGAATCTTATCGTAGCCACTCAGCACAACGCAGCTCCCATATGCCTATCTGTTAAGAAGGCAGCCATGGGATTTGTTAAGGGGCCGGAGGTAAAGGAAGGTTTACTTAATATGGTAGAGATGGCTTTTAGAGCCTATGACCCCTGCCTAGCCTGTGCCACACACGCTTTGCCGGGTGGGATGCCATTGGTAGTGAATATAAGAGAGCGAAATGGCGACCTGATACAAACTGTGCAGAGACCGTGACTCTAACCAAGAGGGAGTTGTATTAGGCCTGGTTTAGAGTTATCATCTGGCTTAGATGGGCGCATAGACTACGGTAGGTATGCTTCACGAAAACACGCAGTCTTGGATGCTCATTAGAGAGCAAATTGGCCAGAGAATTCTATCCAGGTCTTATATTTTGTATGCTATCACATCAGACAAGGTGAGGCTTTTAAATACTAGGTAGGTCTACGCAGTCCTCAACATGAATAAGGCGTTGTCTGAAGAAGTAAAAACGACGGACTACTCTCCTGAACAAAGAGCACTGATTCTCCGGCTCAGTGTATATATCAATATGAGATGGCTTGCCATTCTAGCCATCATCGTTGCTACACTAGTAGCAACAGAGGTATTTGATATCTACCTTCCCACCGTACCAGTTTATGTAATTTGCGTGGTTATCGCATCCTATAATTTCGCATTTTTACGCTTGACGCAAGGCTTGAAAACACCAAAACCTGGGTTGATTATCAAGAAAACTGCGACCTATGGTAATGTCCAGATAATTCTCGACTTGGTAATGCTCACTGCACTTCTACATTTCACTGGAGGAATAGAAAACCCGTTCATATTTCTGTACATGATCCACACTACTGCAGCCGGTATATTTCTTTCCCGGAGAAGGTCGTATCAACTGACCACGTTAGCCATGGTTATGGTGACACTTCTAGTTTTTTTGGAGTATACTTGGATAATACCCCATGTAAATCTTGCGGGATTTGTGCTTGCATATCGATACAGAGATTTGGGCTATGTCGTTGGTGTCCTGGTTGCCTTGGTGACCTTGGCTTATGCCTCCACTTATGTGACCACCTCTATTGTGGGCGAGCTAAGGAGAAGACAACGGGAAGTGTTAAAATTGAGGGACCAGCTTATCGAACAAAGAACCATGGAGTTGGAACAGTGTTCTAGTGAAGTAGTCAAACTGGTTGAGGAAAGGAAACGTTTTGTCCAGTTTCTCAGCGTTGTCGCTCATGACCTCCAGTCTCCCTTGGTAGCCACCCAGAGTTTGCTATCCTATATAGTCGATGGATATACTGGCGAGATTACTGATGGGCAGAAAGACCTGATGCAAAGGGGTATTAGGAGAATCGATGGGCTTCTGACGTTGATTACAGACTTATTGGACATACCTCGTATTGAAGCCGGTCAGATTAATCGCGAGATGAGGGAAATATCCGCGAATGAGGTGATTAAGCAGGCTATGGAGGGCCTTGATAGCTTGGCGAGGCAGAAAGGTTTGGTGCTGAAGGTTGAATTACCTGAAAATTCACCTAAAATTTATGGGGCAAGTCGTAGGCTGCAGCAGGTCGTAACTAATCTGACAAGTAATGCTATCAATTATACGCGCGAGGGCACGGTGCTGGTTAGGCTGACAGATGGCGACAACGATATACGGGTTGAAGTAGTAGACAGCGGAATTGGAATACCGCCTGAGGATTTATCTCGGTTATTTGAAGACTTTTTCCGAGGGAGTAATGTGGGAGCAAAGGGTACCGGATTGGGACTGTCCATATCCAAGAGAATAATAGAAGCTCATGGAGGTAAGATTTGGGCTGAAAGCCCTTGCTCTGAAACTGGTAAGGGAAGTAGGTTTACCTTTACTCTGCCGAAAAGACGAGTGGTCGATCAGAGAGGCTAGCTGAACAACCACACGTAAAGTTACGGAAAACAAATAACTAAGGAGGTGATTAGACATGCCACAGAGACCAAAGATTCTACTTGTTGATGATGATGTTGACCTTGTGACGGTGATGAGAGGAGCTTTGGAAAGCAAGGCTTACGAGGTGATTGTAGCCTACAACGGGCAGGAGGGACTGGAAAAGGCAAGAAAGGAGAAGCCCGATTTGGTAGTTTTGGATATACTGATGCCGGTGGCGGATGGATTTATCTTCGCTGACCAATTTCGCAAAGACCCATCGCTTGCCAAAACCCCTGTCTTAGCGCTGACAAGCTTTTCTGAGTCACTAGGCCAGCCGTTTCCATTTGACGTTTCTGAATACATCATGAAACCTATTAAACCCAAGGATTTAGTGGCTAAGGTTGAAGAGTTTCTAAAGAAGACAAGTTCCTAGAGATACGATTGCCGTTACTGGCTGGAGGAAAAGTGGGGAATGTCTTGGTGTAGCCTCGGATTTATATCAGGAAGGACACTGTTTGGTGTAAATCCTGTAGATAGTTTCGTTGCTCGCAGTAAAGCACTCGGTACATCCTCCGCACTCCTCCGGCTTAACTTCTTCTAGGTATGTCTCAATCCCCAGTTCTTGGTACATCTCTAAAATCCTCTTGAGATGGTCACCACTAGTGATTGAGGCTAGTTTCCAACCTTCTGTTTCTAGCTCTTGTTTGGTCTTAGCCATTTCACTTGCCTGTGGACTCTTTAATTCTACCAAAAAGCTCTAGGAAGTGTTTTTGATACTGAGTTTATAGACATATCGGCAAGAGTTTGGCCAAGCTGCAAGATTGAGAGGGGCTAGACGGGTTAAGAAAATCTTGTTTATAAGGTTTATAATAAGGCGACATGATGTTTAAGCACAAGTACGCTGATGTCAATAATATCCGTCTCCATTATGTGACTGTGGGCAAGGGCAAGTTGATAATGTTTCTTCACGGGTTTCCCGAGTTCTGGTATGAGTGGAAGAACCAGCTTGCTGAGTTTGGAAGCGATTATCAGGCTGTAGCTCCGGATATGCGCGGCTACAATCTGTCATCAAAACCTGCCGATGTTGAGCAGTACAAGACGAAGTATTTGGTTGAGGACATTCGTGCTCTTGCTGAGCATCTGGGCTATAAGAAACTTTTCCTCGTCGCTCATGATTGGGGTGGGGGAGTAGCCTGGCCGTTTGCAATGCGTCATCCAGATTATCTGGAGAAGCTCATAATTATCAATGCACCACATCCGATTACATTTGCAAGAGAGTTACGTGACAATCCAGCCCAACAGAAGGCTAGCCAGTATATCTTGATGCACCGCACGCCGCAGGCTGATGAGATACTGTCTCGAGATAGCTATAAGTTGCTTGTTGATGCTGTTTTGACGAACGGTCTTAATCAAGGATATTTTACTGCGGAAGACCGCAAGGCATATATCGAGGCCTGGTCACAGTCAGGTGCACTTACCGGTGGCTTGAATTACTACCGAGCAGCACGCCTCGGCCCGTTTACCGGTGAAAACAGCGAGGCTTTGGATAATTTAATTGTAAATCCCTCCCTCGCCACAGTTAAAGTGCCAACGCTGGTGATCTGGGGTGAGAAGGACCGGTATCTGCTGACTGGGAATCTTGATGGCCTTGACAGGTATGTGCCCAATTTGATAGTTAAGCGCATTCCGGATGGCTCACATTGGGTCATCCATGAGAAGCCGGCGATTGTTAATGCATATATCCGCGAGTTTATTAAAGGCAAAAATTTTTAATCAGCCTCAAAATAAATAGAAAGATAACAAACAAAATTCAGCTTGACAATGGTTTTCTGCTAGCCTATCCTTAATCTTTGGTTTCAGGAGGGCAGAAATGAGTGTACGTACTGTTGGCATTATCGGTGATGGGGAGCTAAAGGGTTGGCTGCAAGAACTTTTGTCAAAGGCAGACTTCAAAGTCATCACCTCTGATTTGAATCAGGATTACGCTGACCAAGTCTCGGCTACTGATTTAGTTTTAGAGGCTGTGGCTGAAGATTTTGCTTTGAAAAGGAAAGTATTTGAGAATTGCGATAGTAAATGCCGCAAGGAAACGATTTTGGCAACTACCACTGCTAATCCCTGTATTACGAAACTAGCGGCAACGACTAAAAGGCCGGAGAAAGTCATTGGCCTCAACTTCACCAAAAATCCATTCGAGGAGAAATACCTAGTTCAGATAGTGAGAGGACTGCAAACTTCTGAAGATGCTGTGCAGACTTCGAGGGATTTTTTGGAGAAGGCGGGTATTGTCGTTGCAAAACTTGAGGAGGCGCCAGGTTTTATTCTGGACAGGGTGATTGCCTCGATAGTTAATGAGGCTGCCGTCATGTATTCAGCGAAATTGGCGAGCCTTGAGGATATTGACAGGATGATGAAGGTCTGTGTGAATTGGCCTATGGGGCCCTTCGAATTTGGTGATACTATCGGTGTGGACAAGGTAGTGGAAATTATGGAGTCTCTATCACAGCAACTTGGCCCCAAGTATATGCCTAATTTTTTGCTCAGGAAAATGGTTGATGCTGGCTGGTTGGGAAAGAAGACGGGGAGAGGATTCTATGTATATAGCAAATAATTCAGGTGGAGGCAAAGATGAACTTTGAAAACATTATTTACAGTAAGGAGAACGGGATAGCCAGAATCACCGTAAATAGGCCTGATAAGCGAAACGCTCTAAATCAGGGGGTAAGGCTGGAACTACGACAAGTGCTTAAGGATATCGAAGATGACGAAAGCGTTAAGGTGGCTATTATCACCGGTGCCGGAGATAAGGCATTTATAGGTGGTGCCGACATAACAGAGCTCAAGGAAATGAGTCCTATAACTTGTGAGGCACGGGCATCCACTTTAGGCCAGCAGCTTTATACAGATATAGAAAATCTTAGAGTTCCTGTTATAGCTATGATAAATGGGTTTTGCCTTGGTGGTGGCTGTGAAATAGCTATGTGCTGTGATATAAGGATTGCTTCAGAAAATGCTAATCTGGGGCAGCCAGAGATTAATATCGGTCTTTTCCCCGGTGGTGGTGGCACGCAAAGGTTACCTCGGCTCGTTGGCTGGGGAAGAGCTAAAGAATTGCTATATACGGGTAGAATAATAGATGCTGCTGAAGCGGAGAGAATCGGTTTGGTAGATAAAGTGGTTCCGCAGGATAAATTGGAGTTGACTGTTACTGAACTAGCAAAAACTATAGCCAGCAAAAGCCCGGTGATTATCAGGCTGCTTAAGAAGGTAATTAACAAGGGAATGTATTCCAGTCTACCCGATGGTTTGGCTTATGAGAAAAGCACCTTCGGTCTTTGCTTTGCTACCGAGGACCACAATGAGGGCATAGCAGCTTTCCTCGAGAAGCGACAGCCGGAGTTTAAAGGTAAATAGAAGGTTTGGAGGCGAGAAAATGGAGATCAGAAAGATTTGCGTCTTAGGTGCTGGGGTTATGGGACATGGAATTGCCCAGGTTTGTGCTCAGGCAGGATATCAGGTTAATCTGCAGGATATTAAAGACGAGCTTGTGCAGGCTGGTATTAACAAGATTCGAAAATTCCTTGCTGGTGGTGTTGAGCGCAAGAAGATGACACCAGATGAAGCGGATACTATTTTGAATCGGATAGAGGGCATGATTGATTTGAAAGAGGCAGTCAAAGATGTTGACTTAATCATCGAGGCTATAGTTGAAGATATAAACATAAAAAAGGATGTCTTTAAGGAGCTAGACCAAATATGCTCTGCGGATACTATATTTGCCTCCAATACTTCAGCTCAGAGCATCACCGAGATGACGATGGCAACCAAGCGGCCTGGCAAATTCATTGGTATGCACTGGTTCAATCCGCCTCAGCTTATGCGGGGGATAGAAATCATTGTTCATGATAAGACCTCCAACGACACTCTGAATACCATGGTGGATTTATGCAAGAAGCTGGGTAAAGAGACGGGCGTATGCAAAGACTCACCAGGGTTTATTGTCAACAGGCTTATCCAAATCTGGTACAACGAAAGTCTGAATATGTTTGATGAAGGCATAGCTGAGCCGCCAGATATAGATACTGCTTTAAAAGCGGGTTACAGTTTTAGGATGGGGCCTTTTGAGTTGCGTGATATGGTTGGCATGGATGTTGCTTTAGCTAGCACCGGGACGCATTACCGAGAGTTGATGAGAGAGCAATTCAGGCCACCAAGATGTCTGATAATGAAGGTGAAAGCTGGTGAGTTGGGGAGGAAGACAGGTCGAGGTTTCTATGAGTATAAGTCTGAAGCTTGAATCAGGTGATGTCAGAAAATGAAAATCAATGTAATGACCGATGTCCTTGAAGCCAATGACCGCATAGCTGCAGCCAATAGCGAGGTCTTTAAGAAGCACCGGAACCTGGTGCTTAACCTGATGAGTTCGCCAGGAGCCGGGAAGACGACCTTGCTGGAGAAAACTGCTGAGGCGCTCAAGGGTAAGCTTCGCCTCGGTGTGATTGCCGGGGATATTGAGACTACTCGTGATGCGGAACGGCTGCAGAAATATCGGCTTCCTGTTGTGCAGCTTACTACTGGTTCTGCTTGTCATCTCGATGCAAATATGGTCGCCTCCGCGTTACCTCACATTGACCTGAGCAAGTTGGATATTCTTATTATCGAGAACGTGGGGAATCTCGTCTGCCCCGCAGAATTCAAGCTGGGCGAAGATTTCAAAATCATGATGCTCAGTGTCACCGAAGGAGATGAGAAGCCGCTCAAGTATCCGCTGATGTTTCGTGAATCAGCACTGCTGCTAATCAACAAAATCGATTTGCTGAAGTATACCAATTTCAATTTAGAGGAGGTGAAGGCGAACGCACGCAAGGTTCATCCAGCCTTGGAGATTATAGATATTTCCTGCACCGCAGGCCGGGGAATTTCAGAATGGATAGAGTGGATTAGTCAGCGCTATCATAAAAAATTTGGGATTAAAACACGTGCATGAGATGGCAATTGCCCGAAATATAGTAAATATTGCCATTACTGCAGCTGAGAAAGAAGGTGCCAAGAAGATTACCAGAGTTAATGTAGTAGCGGGGGAACTGAGGGGAATTATCCCTGCACAACTGATTTTTAGCTTTGGACTGATGGCGGAGAATACTATTGCTAGCGGAGCTTATCTTGATTTAGAAATAACGCCGCTAATAGGAAAGTGCAAGCAGTGCGGTGAGGTGTTTGTGGTGAAAGATTATTGTTATGTCTGTCCCAAGTGTCGGGGTGAAGATATACAAACTGTCAGCGGTATAGAGCTTCGAGTAAAAGATATCGAGGTTGAATGATAAAGCGAAAGGAGATTATCTTATGGCTGGGACAGTCTATGAAAAACTGGCTGATGCTCTGAGTATAAGAGGTGGGGCAGTGCCCGCTGTAAAGTGCAAGGAGTTCTTTGCCTTGCTGGAGGAGCTTTTTACTCCAAAAGAGGCGGAGCTGGCGACTAAAATGCCTGTCAGTCCGTTTCCTGCGGTGACCTTTGCCAAAGAGGTCATTGGTGGAGACCCTGATGAAGTGAGGAGACTTCTGGAGATTATGGCCGACAGGGGGACGGTTTTCACCATCGACCGCGATGGTACGAGGTTTTATACGCTTATGCCGTTGGTTCCAGGTATTTTTGAAATGCAGTTTATGGGTGGGGAGGTGAGTAATCGCACCAAAAAACTGGCCAAGCTTTTCGATGATTATTTTGTTTTGATTGGACAGGCAACGGTACGTCAGCCGGCTGCTTCTGAAGGTGGCACTGTTGTTCCATTTGCCAGAGTCATCCCGGTGGAGGCGGATATACCGACTGATGTTACCATCCATCCCTACGACAAGGTCTCCGAATATATTGCCAAGTCAGACTATATAGCGATTGGCACCTGCTACTGTCGCCATCACGGCGAATTGATTGGAAATCCCTGTAGCAAGCCAAAGGATGTGTGTATGGCTTTTGGACCTCAAGCTAAATATGTTGCTGAACGTGGCTTTGCCAGGCTGGTGTCAAGGGAAGAGGCGATTGAAGTCCTCAACCGTTCTGAAGAAGCTGGGCTTATACATTGCTCCAGCAATACTGGCAAATACATCAATTTTATGTGTAATTGTTGTGATTGCCATTGCGGTATTATCCAGAGCATGAAGAGGGGCGTCATTCCCATGGGTGCGGTCTCAAGTTTTATTGTGGCCGTTGATGAAGATGCATGTAATGGGTGTGGCACCTGTATAGATAGGTGCCAGATGGATGCGCTTACTCTGGATGGCACCATGCTGGTTCGAGATGGTAGGCGCTGTATTGGATGTGGGCTCTGCATCTCGGCATGCCCCACGGAGGCATTGAAGGTGGAACTAAGGAAGGATGCACCGGTACCGCCTCGTGACCAGCGGGAACTGAATGCAGCCATGATATCTTCTCTACCGCAGAATAAGTGATTTAGAATAACGGGAAAGGGTATCCCGTTTATATCCAAAATCAGAGTAGCGAACAGCAATGCCAAGCAAGAACAAGCGTGAGTGGCAGGAAACTACGTTAGCTTCAACTTTGAGGCGATTTCCTGAGAGACAAGAGAATTTTGAAACTACTTCAGGGATTACGATTGATACAGTTTACACCCCTGACGACCTTGGAGAATTTGATTATGGTGCATCCATAGGTTATCCTGGCGAATATCCGTTTACCCGAGGCATCCAGCCGACGATGTATCGTGGCCGAATATGGACAATGCGCCAGTATGCCGGCTATGGCACTGCTGAGGAGTCCAATCGCAGATATCGATATCTGTTGGAACAGGGCCAGACCGGCTTAAGTATTGCTTTTGATTTACCAACTCAGATAGGTTATGACTCCGACCATCCGTTAGCTAGGGGGGAAGTTGGTCGACTTGGTGTAGCCATAGATACCCTTGAGGATATGGAAATCCTGTTTAAGGGCATATCTCTGGATAAAATAAGCACCTCGATGACCATTAATGCCACTGCCCCCGTTCTTCTTGCTATGTATATAGCTGTAGCTAAAAAACAAGGTGTTGACCTTGATAGGCTCGATGGGACAACGCAAAATGATGTTCTGAAAGAGTACATTGCTCGGGGAACATATATTTTTCCACCTCGTCCTTCGATGCGGCTGACCGCGGATATTTTCGCCTATTGTAGCCGATATCTTCCTCGTTGGAATACCATTAGTATAGGCGGCTATCACATTAGAGAGGCTGGCGCCGATGCCGTTCAAGAGATTGCCTTTGCATTAGCTAACGGCATTGCCTATGTTGAAGCGGCTATCAATGCTGGGCTGGATGTAGATGATTTTGCTGGTAGAATCTCCTGGATATTTCAAACTAATAACAATTTCTTCGAGGAGATTGCCAAACTGCGGGCAATTCGCAGAATGTGGGCTAAGATAATGAAGGAGAGATTTAAAGCCAAAGACCAGCGTAGCTGGATGTTGCGTACCCATATTCAGACTGGAGGGTCAACATTAACAGCCCAGCAGCCTATGAACAATATTGTCAGGGCTACTTATCAGGCGCTGGCTGCAGTGCTCGGCGGGATACAATCTATGGCGGTCTCCTGTTTTGATGAAGCTGTCTGTCTGCCTACAGAGGAGTCAGTGCAACTGGCTTTGCGTATCCAGCAGATTTTAGCCTTTGAAAGTGGTGTTGCTGACGTTGTTGACCCCATTGGCGGCTCCTATTTTGTCGAAAGTCTTACCGATGCCCTGGAAAGGGAAGCCAACAAGTATATTGCCAAAATCGATAGTTTTGGTGGTGCTGTAGCCGCCATTGAGCAGGGATTCCAGCAAAGAGAGATTCAGGCGAGTTCTTATCGTTATCAGAAGGAAGTTGAGGAAGCCAAGAGGACTGTAGTCGGTGTTAACAGGTTTGTCTCTGCATATCCTAAAGTGGAGAAGGTACTTCGAGTTGATGCCGAACAGGAGAGAAAGCAGGTTGAGCGGCTGACTCATATTAAGAAGAATAGGAATAATTCGAAGGTGAATCAGAAGCTCAAGAAACTAGAGGAAGTGGCCCGCAGCAAAGATAATACTATACCGGCTTTCATCGAATGTGTGGAGGCTTATGCCACTTTGGGCGAGATGTGTGACGTGCTTCGCCGAGTTTTTGGCAGTCAGAAGGAGTACCTGGTATTCTAACGCTAACGTTAGTTTAGAAAGTAGGAGCCAAAACATGAGGTCAATAAGTAGCATCAAAAAAGAGGAAATAAGGGATTTACTGGGTAAGGGATGGCTGACGCATGATGGGATGTGGTTCTACAGTGTTTGCCAAGGGCTTGGCATTGAGAGAGCCAATACATTGAATAAGGTTGCCATAAAATCCATGTCTGTGATTGAGGCGCAAAGGCTTGCTGATGTTCTAGGTGTAGGAGGAAAACGGTTGGCAACCTTTGAGGAAATCAAGAACTTTCTACTCGAGGGCATGGAGCTGATTTTGCCATACTCGGTTTTCAGTAAATTCCATGTGAGTATTCTCTCGAAGAATGTTTTGCATTGGGAATGGGCGAATGGCGAGTGTTTCGCTTACAAAGGTATGAAGCGAATGGGACTTATAGACGGATATGAATGTGGTGTAGTCTATAGAATTGAATGCTGGTTTCAGAATTTAGGACTTAAATTCAATAGTATTCCAGAACACGGGAAATGCTTGATGTATGAAAAAGGCTACTGCTCCGGAGATTTTGAATTCTTCTTCGACGATTGATTGTCCTTAACTCAATTTTTATTCCTTCTCCTCACGAGGTGTGTTGTCTCAGTTTCGGCGACAGTATCGCCTTTCTGGTTTTTGCAGATGCTGCGGTGGACTATGATTCCCCTTTCTGGGTTTTTGGTCTCCCTCTTTTCAATTACTTCGCCGTGAACCCTGATGGTATCACCAGGGCGTAGTGGGCTTGTTATTTTTACCTTGTCTATGCCGATGAGGGCGACCATCGTTTCCTCATCCCAGAATCCAGATTGTTCCTCAAGTCCTCCCATAATAAGTAGAGTTAGCCTCCCCGGGGCAATCCTTGTTCCGAATGGAGTCTTTTTAGCCTCCTCTTCGTCCCAGAATATGGGCAAGGTAAAGCCAGCGAGCCCGACTATTATGTTTATCATCCCTCCACTTATAGTCCTGCCCGGTGTTACGAATTTTTCTCCTACCTGGTAGTCTTCCCAGTATTTAGCCATGTTTCACCTCCTCGAGATTGTTTATTAACCTGTCACTCTGAGTCCTTCGCATTCTGTCATTCTGAGCCTGAACGAAGTGAAGGGGAAGAATCTTGCTTGGCTCAGGACAGGCTCTGCGAAGAGTCTTGAAATTCTTCGCCCATAGGGCTCAGAATGACGGATAGGTTGCTGGGTGGTTTCACCTTCTTGACAGAAGTCTTATGCTTCCTCAAAGTTCACATTAGCTCTAGCCCAGGTCTTTGCCCAGAATGGCTACGGCGCTTACCTGTGGTGGACCACCAAAGGTGTGTGAGAGACCAAGCTTCACATCTTTTAGCTGGCGCTCAGGCGTTTGAGCCTTACCTTGTATTTGTTTATAGACTTCGTAGGTCATCCTCAGACCGCTGGCTGCCACCGGATGCCCGAAGCATTTTAAGCCGCCATCGGTGTTTACGGGAAGGCCTCCAGAAAGTTCAAAGAAGCCAGCATCAATGTCCTCTTTAGCTTTACCTTGAGCACTGAAGCCGAAGTTCTCATAGATGATAAGCTCGGTGATGGTGAAGCAGTCATGAACTTCAGCGATGTCAAGCTCGTCCCGAGGGTTCTTTATCCCAGCTTGCTCGTAGGCTTGACGTGAAGAGTTGCGTAAAGAGTCCCAGGTGAGCCAGTCAAATTGGGGGCGAGTATGGGGTAGCAGGGGGTCGAATGATTGTCCTAATCCTTTGATATAAACTGGGTCAGCCCTGAATTTCTTAGCTTGCTTGGCTGGAACCAGGATAGCTGCCGCTGCGCCATCACTGTTGCCGCAGCAGTCGAAAAGCCCTAATGGCCAGGCGATGATGGGGGCATTGAGCACCTGTTCCAAGGTTATCTTGTTGCGAAAGTGTGCCTTGGGGGACATGCTGCCATTGTAGTGGTTCTTAACGGCGATTTTGCCGATAGCTGCCTTGCCTTCTTCAGGACTCAGTCCGTAGGTATAGAAGTATCTGGTGGCGATGAGAGAGAATGTGCCTGGGGAAGTACGCCGTGCTTCCAATACCGGTCCCATGCCCCGCCCAGTGCCAAGGCCGGGAAAACCGGTGTCCTTCAGTTTTTCTACACCAAGGGCCAGCACAATGTCATACATTCCAGAGGCAATGCCGAAGCAGGCGTTCCTTAAGGTTTCATGGCCGGTAGCACACCAGTTTTCTACTCGAGTCATGGGGATGCGCAGTTTCAGCGGGTTGGCTGCATGCGTAGCTCCTATGCCAATCATTGGGGCAGTTACCGTACCGAACCAGCAAGCCTGAATATCTTTGGGGGTGATGCCGGCGTCTTCATAAGCTTCGTAAGCGGCTTCTATTGCCAGGTCTTCAAGTCCTGAATCCCAGCGTTCCCCAAACTTGGTACAACCCATACCTATTATGGCAACTTTGTCTCTTATACTTTCCATCTGTCCCCCTCCTTATCTTACTGGTCGGCATTTCCAGAAATAGTTATACATGCCGACTCCTTCGTAGATTCTTCTGAATGTCATTTCAACAGGCATGCCGATTTTGATTTCTCTGGGTTCACAGTCTGTCATCATACAGTATATTCTAGTTTTCTCCAGCTCGGATTCAATCACTATTTGTGGTATCACCGGGTCATCGCTTCTGCCAGCTAGGTTGTCCAAAGAGAATGTATAAACCTTTCCCTTTTTATCTGAGAGTCTTACCTCATCATAATTATCTTTAGCCTGGCACTGGTAGCAAACTCTCTGTATTGGGTAAGTGACAAGGCCACAGTTTTTACATTTACTGCCGTGGAGACGGGTGGACGAATTACGTTCTCGCCAGCTGACACTGGCTGACGGGAAGAGTCGGTAGGGTTCGCCGGGTTGTGGTTCTAATATGCCGCGATAGCTGAGGTATCGCTCATAGCTGGGCAGAAGCTTCTTTGAGGCTAAATGGCCTTTCACTCCACGTTTTACACTTTTCATTTTGCCTGGCTCATCGGCAACATCGAGAAGAAAGGCATCGCTGCCATCTCCATAGCTTGCTAAAATGAATCTATCTCCTTTTTTGGCTTCCTCTAAAGCTGCAACCAGCATCAGCAAGGCGTGGGCACAACCACATATGCCTAAGTTGCCGGCCATCAAATCTTGAAGTTGTGTTTTTGGGTCAAACCCTAGTTGCCTGGCAAGCTGTTGATGAGCTCTGAGAGAAGGTCCGTAAAGCACCGCTTTGGTAATAGCTTCGGTTGAGAGACTTTGTTTTTTCATTAAACCTGTGATTGCTTTGGTTGTGTTTTCCAGATAGCCGTGCTCGATTATGAAGCGGTCTTCCCAAGATTGCACATAGATATCCTTGTCCAATCTCCAGACGTCATACATCTCGTTTGCTATAGAATAGCTGGCTTTGACATCGGCGATTGCCTTTCCGTTTTTGCTTATCAACAGAGCTACTGCGGCATCACCGAAGTTCTGCTCATAGTCTGAACGCGGATAGGCCAAGCGGCAATCGGAGGCAGTAACGATTATGTTTTGCGCCGAGCCGCTGCTAACCGCATCTAGAGCTGCTCTGAGGGCGGTTGTCCCTGCCCGTAGGCTGTTGCTAAAGTCAGCAGTCAAAATGTCTGATTTCAAGTCGGCGGCAGCAGCTATGAGTGTGGCACACTGTTTCTCTCGGAACGGCGATGTAGTGGAAGCGAAATATACGCCATCAATACTATCGCGGTTAATCCCGGTGAGGCAGTCGAGAACTGCTTCTACTGCCATTGTGACCGTATCTTCGTCGTTGTTGGCTATGCTTCGTTCGCCGCCCAAAGATGACCTGCCCCAGGCAGCAGCCATAGCGTCCCGACTTAATCGCCACAGTGGAACATAAGCCCCGTAAGATATAATCACTGACATGGAAAGCCTCCTTATATCTCAGGCTAAGTTTATATAGTGTGGTTCAAGATGAGTTATACTAATCAATTGAAATAAAGGTCTGTTCTTTGTTTAAAATTTAGTTCTGTGGATACTTTGAAGTATAACACAAGACTCTCATCTCGTGTACATTTTAGGCCGATGTAGTTATGGGGCTTCAGCCCAGCTTTCGCTCACAATGATAAGATTGAAACCCTCGTATTTAGATGTATTAATGTATGGAAGTTGAATAGATGAGGTTATCTTCGGTGGTGTTACTCTACTGAATTATTTTGCTGCTTTTTTCTCCTTTTGCTCCATGACTAAGAATCGGGCTAGTCTGTCAAGTTTGAAGATAGTGTTGAACTCCAGGTTTTTGCTTATCCACAGCTTTTTCATTATCACGGAGTCGGTGATAGCGCCCTTGTACATAAGGCCGTCAAGAAGAGTCTTGGGGTCTTCGCATGCAATGATAAAGTCAGGAGACTCTAATTTCTTATCCTCAATCCTGAAATCGCCATTGTTGATAAACATAGCAAACTCGCCGGCCTTTGTCTTTACTGCGATGCTTCGTTTCCAGCCTTCGATGGCCTTGCGAGCACGTTTCGACTGGCTCATCTTGGATGCTAGCGCTTGCATCTCCTTGAGAGATTGCTTATAAATGGCTAAATCCTCCTTGCTGGGTTTGGGAAACTCAGGTTCTTTTGGTGCTTCCCAGTTTAGTTCAGATTCCTGTAGCCCTTTCTTAGCCACCTGTTGTGGAGTTAGCTCGGATGTGGGGACGCAGAAGATGTCTGATATTTGGCCCACACGCTCGTCCCTGAAAATCACTTTTACTTCGGTGCCCTTCTTGATTAACCCTGGCACCAGTATGCCTGTTGTGGTATAGAGCATGACGCTTAGGGCTGTATCGGCCCCCTTTAGTATTACCCGGCCCCTGCCGAACGGTGCCTTATCCAGAAACAGTGATGTTGCGAAGTAGGTGATGGGTGGGGTAGTGTTCATTTTGCCTGCTTGTTCCATTTCTACCAACTGTGTTGGGGCGAAATCGCAATCAGGACAATGAGTTACCATAGGGGGTACCCTAACAATGCCACATTTGGTGCATTTACAACCCAAAATCCTTTTCTCATCTCTGATAGCGAGGAAGAAAGGTGAAAGTTCACCAATGCTTCGCTCGTAGAAAGTGAACATAGCATCGTTCTGTAGTAGGTAATCCTTATTATCTAGAGTAATGACTCTGCTTCTTACTTCTGGTATAAACTCATCGGGTATGACTTTTCGTTTCTTCTCTGACATTGCTGAATCTCCTTTGTTATTCATGTTCCAGTATAGCACACGCTGTGTATTGGGCAACAGTGCTGCCGGTGCCGTGCACTAAAGCTGTCTTCATCTTCCTCTTAATCAGCTCATTTCTAGCTGACCAAGCTGACATGATATTGCTGGCGCCGACAGCGTGTCCGCAGTAGACGAGTCCACCACACGGGTTCACTATAAGCCTGCCGTCGGGCATCATAATGCCATCTTCAACGAGGGAGTCAACCGTTTCATAAGGAACTAAGCCAAACTCAGCCATTGATATTTCAAGCTGTTGAATGAAGGCGTCGTGAAGTTCAACTATCTGTATAGATTTGGTGGGGTCTTTTATGCCCGCCATCTCGTAAGCGCGATGCGAGCCAAGATAATCAGACACGATGTGCGACATATTTTTTTGGTTTTTACCGGCGTAGGAGTGCTCATTGGCTTCACCAACTCCTGTAATCCAAACTATTGGCTTACCGCTATTTCTAGCGATAGCTCTGGCTGTCTCCTCTTCAGCAAGGATTAGAGCTGCGGCACCTTCACTATATACGCATATCTCCAATTCCTTAAAAGGGTAGACTATATACCTGGAGTTCATCACCTCTTCAGGGGTTACCTGGTCGAATTGCCTTTGGGCATAAGGATTGGTTCTCACCTGTTTGCTGAGCAGAGAAGAAATCTGTGCCGTAACTTTTGGTTTAAGAGTGCCTGGATACTCATCCATGTAGCCCAGAACTATCTCGGCATAGCTGTCTGAAGCGCTCCAGCCTATCTTTTGTTCAAAGAAGCAGTCTCCAGACCAGGCGATGGTCTTAATAACCTCTGGTGTTGCTGACATTGAGGTAAAATCGAAGCAATCAGTGGCTTTTTCTACACCTAGAACCAAGGCTGTCTTGAATCGTTCGCCAGCTAAATAGGCATGGGCTGCTGATATTGTGTAGGCCCCTGTTGCTCCACCGTTGCTTATGCGTATGCCGAATTTGTTTTGCATTCCTATGATTCCTTGAAGGGGATGCTCTGGAATACAAGCCCTTTCGAAGATGTCGTTATAGATGCCGTAGAAGACAGCATCTACATCTTTAATGGAGATATTTGCATCTTTGACTGCCTCTCTGGTGGCCATCTGAGCCAGTTCGTAATAGGTTTTCTGGTACCATTTGCCCTTGAATGGCGTCACTGCCGCCCCCACAATCCCAACTTTTTTCGCCATATGTGTTGTCCCTCCTTTTATTCATACTTTTGAGTGTCAAGTTTATTGCCTTTTAGCTTTAGGGAATCCTGTTCCAGCTTTTCTAGTTTCAGTTCACCTCCTTATCTGCAGAAACATATAATCTTGTGCTACTTATGTCCCTATGAAAAATCCTTTGGGGTCGAAAAGTCTCAGCAGAGTTAGCTCTTCTTTAGTGGGTGACTCAACCCTCTTCAAACTCGAGGCAACTTCGAGTTCCCAGCCAACTTTCTCCTTTATATCAGCTATGGTTTCCTCCTCTTTTTGTTTTGCTTTGGAAGGAATATAGGCTGTCAGTGTGAAGGTCTTTTTGCCGTTAATCTTTTCGAAAATGCCGACATCTGTTACCAGTGTGGTTACTTTTTCCCCAGTGAAGGTAATATATGGCACTTTCTCGACTAGCCTCTGCTTGCCAGAGTTAATCACTACTACTGTCTCCCTATTGTTGCTGGCTATATCATTGGCTCCTCCAGAGCCGACCAGATATGCCGTACCGGGAATCTTTGTTGAGTTCACGTTTCCATGTCTGTCCACTTGCCCTGCTGCTAAAACGCCCATACATTGATTTGTTGGACCACTGACGAAGACACCAAGCATAGTTTCGATGTTATTTAATATTGTGCATGTGGGCATGTTGTGATAGCCGAATATAGTCGGGTCTGAGGGTCTTGGCAGGTAACCGTACATGCCAATCTCAGCCATCAAATCCACGTCATATCCTTTTTCTTTGAGTTTATAAGTAGCTAGCCACGCTGCCAAGTTTGACAGTCCTACGCCTGTAAGTATTGTCTTATATCCGCCGGTAATAAACTTGTTGGTTATAACCTGTGCGCCAGCCGCTACTGTTTTCTCCAGGGAATTTGGCTCCCTGTTCAATGCAAGTTTTGGAATATCAGACATTAATTCGGCTTTCCAGGCATCAGAAGCTGCTTTTCCTTTCAGGTAAAGAAGCCTGTCTCTGCCAACCTTGGAAAGGTAGTCGCTATGGTCTTTGCAGTCCAGAATCCAGTATTTTATCCATTTTAAGAACTCCTCTTCATCTCTTGAAGCTTCTCTGACGTCAACAACAAAATCATAATCGTCGAAGTAGTGCTCGAATTCAGGTAATCCGCAGTTTGTCATTCCGCCCGGGTGAGCTCCATAAGGCACCTCGCAAACTGCACGAACCATGTAAGATGGAATACGTGCCAGATGCGAGTGGTTACGAATATATTCCGTGGTGACTATTTTTTCAGCAGTAACAACAATCCCATTTTGAGACCCCCAGGCACCGAAGACATCAGCTCCCAAGGGATAGGTCATGATGGTGTTTCCACAGCGGTCTGCGGCAACGGCATGGACTAGGGCTATGTCTGTTCTTAGAGCTTTCATCACTCCTATCTTCTCGCCTGGGGTAAACGGGTCATCGATGACTGCAAACGATTCCTTGTTCTCATCTTCCATGGAGCTTCCCAGAAGTGACTTAGTGGGAGTGAACCCTAACCCCATTGCTCCTGCCAGAAGCCTTTGAGGAATGGTGAGCATGGTCCAATTTTCGAATTCTACTTCACCGGACACGTAAGCCTTCTGTACCACAGGATTGGGACCTGATGAGGGGTATGCGTCGCCGACAAAACTGGCTATGACCTTTTTTACAAGTCTCCCTTGAATTAGAGCAATCAATGTTGCGGCAACGCTATTACATATGAGGGTGAAGCCCGGGTCCTTCCCCCAGAACTCCCTGACGAGTTGATAGAATATGGCACCACCCCTTCCCGCAAAATGGATGGCCATACCCTTCTTCACATGTTTCATTATGGCTTCCTCTAGAGAACAGACCTTGTCTTCTCCCTCAACTACAGGGACTTGAAACCTAGAATCTATAAGTGTTTTTAGTTCTTTTGGTTCAATCAAGATAGCTTCTTCTCAGCTGTAGGGTCACCATACAGTTTTGCCTGAGCGTCTAACATATGCAGACATATAATTCGTCTAGGTGCTCAGGCTTGTGAAATGTTAACATCTACGATGGTAGCTGTCAATGCTGGGTTTGAATGGCGTTTGCACTTTGAAAGAACGTGATGCTACAATGTGGCATAGCTATGGTGCTAAGTGACCGAACAATTAAAGAGGAAATCGCCAAACGCAGGATCGTTATTGAGCCTCTAATCCCAGATTGTATCCAGCCAGCCAGTGTTGACCTCCATTTGGATAAAAGGCTTCTTGTCTTTAACTCACAACGGTATCCTGCCTATATAGATGTGAAACGTAGCATTGATCATTTGAATGAACTCGTGGAGATTGATGAGGACCGCGCTTTTTTTCTTAATCCCGGTGAGTTTGTTCTAGCCAGCACCTTGGAGTCTATTACTTTGCCCGATGATATAGTGGGACGACTCGAAGGTAAGAGCTCTTTGGGAAGGATTGGGCTTCTCATTCACTCCACCGCTGGCTACGTTGATCCAGGATGGCACGGGAAGCTCACCATCGAGCTATCCAACGTTGCTAAATTGCCGATTACTCTTTATTATAGAATGAAAATCGGACAAATCTCTTTTCTTAGATTAACTTCTCCTGTAGACAGATTGTATGGGTCGGCTGAGTTGGGGAGCAGATATCAAGGTCAGACTGAGCCGACTGCCACTAAGTATTATAAGGACTTCTCAGAGAGGTCATAGTTGTTAGCTCGTCCTGTAGATTTTATGGAATGCGCTTTATCGCTGGCTGGTTTAGCTCTGGGTTACACCAGTCCTAATCCAGCGGTGGGAGCTGTAGTGGTTAGAGATGGGGTTGTTGTCGGTTTGGGGCATACTCAACCGCCAGGCTCGGTTCATGCCGAGATAATGGCACTTCGACAAGCAGGCCCAAGAGCTAAAGGGGCGACGATGTATGTCAGCCTGGAGCCCTGTTGTCATCATGGGCGTACACCACCTTGTACTCAGGCGATAATTGATGCTGGTGTTTCTGAAATTCATATGTCATTAATTGACCCTAATCCTCTGGTTTCAGGAAAAGGATTGAAGGCATTGGAGGAAGCTGGAATAAAGACGTTCGTTGGTCAGTACGAGGAGAGGGCTCAAGAGATAAATGAAGGTTACATTAAGTTTATTACTACTGGTATGCCTTTTGTTATCGCCAAATTTGCTATGAGTCTTGATGGTAAAATCGCTACTGAAAACGGTGATTCTAAATGGATAAGCGGTGATGAATCGCGGAAGTTTGTGCATTATCTGCGACATATAGTTGATGCTATTATGGTGGGAGCGAATACCGTGGTCGCTGATGACCCTCAGCTATCAGCTAGGGGGTGTAGCGGTAAAGGTGGTAAGGCGAAGCAGCAGCCTTTGAGGGTTATCGTAGATGGCAGAGGTCGAACGCCACTATCAGCTCGACTTTTTGAAGAGCCAGGAAAAACTCTTATCGCGGTAGCTAAACCTTTCAGTGAAAAAAAGGCGGAAGCGTTCAGGAAAGCTGGTGCTGAAGTTGTGGAATTGTCGGCCGAAAAGAATGTGATTGATTTAGCAGAATTGCTGAACGTGTTGGGCAAACGGCAAGTTACCAGTATTCTAGTAGAGGGAGGAAGTAAACTCTTCGGTTCGCTGTTTGACCGCAATCTCGTAGATAAAGTTCTGGCGTTTATTTCGCCTATGATAATTGGTGGGGAGGGAGCCAAGAGCGCTGTCGGCGGTAATGGTGTTGGCGAGGTTGCTCAAGCTCTTCGGTTGAATCGAGTGAAGATAAGCGAGTTCGGTAGCGATGTCTTAATCAGTGGCTATGTAGGTGGTAAGTAAAATGTTCACAGGTATAGTCGAAGAAATTGGCGTAGTCCGGAAAGTGGGTTCAGGATGTCTGGGTATTATGGCCCAAAAGGTGCTGGATGGTACTAAAGTGGGTGATAGTATAGCTGTCAATGGGGCTTGTCTAACGGTGACCTCGCTTGCTAGCGATGGCTTTTCTGTTGACCTCATGCCTGAGACAATTCGTCGCTCCACCCTCGGCAGGCTTCATTATGGCGAGAGGGTGAATTTGGAGAGGGCTATATCGGCAGATGGTCATTTCGGCGGGCATTTTGTGCAGGGGCACGTTGATGGCGCTGGCTCAATCGTATCGCTGTCACCGGAAGAGGGAGCTGTCATTGCCAGGATTTCGGCACCTGCCGAGCTCATGCCTTATATAGTGAACAAAGGCTTTATCACTGTTGATGGTGTTAGCCTTACTGTGATTGATTATGACGATTTTTCCTTTTCAGTTTCATTAGTAACCTATACTCGAGAGCATACCACACTGGGTAGGAGGAAGCCCGGAGATGTGGTTAATCTTGAAGTGGATATTATTGCCAAGTACGTGAAGCGACTTATGCGGGGTGAGAAGCTGAGCATAACGATGGACTTTCTTGAGGAGCACGGTTTCTTAAAAACGGGGTGAAGTTCAATGGAATTTGCTACCATTCCAGAAGCAATCGAAGATATAAAAGCCGGAAAATTTCTCATCATCGTCGATGATGAGAACCGGGAGAACGAAGGTGACCTGGCGATTGCCGCAGAGAAGGTCACTCCAGAAGCAATAAATTTCATGGCCAAGCATGCTCGTGGCCTTATTTGCTTGCCTATAATCGGCCATCGGTTAGACGAGTTGAGAGTCCCACTGATGGTTCAGGAAAATACAGCGAAGTTTTGTACAGCCTTTGCCATCTCGATTGAGGCTAAACACAAAACGTCCAGTGGTATTTCTGCATATGACCGTGCGGCAACTGTAAAGGCCGTGCTCGACCCCACCACTCAACCTGAAGACCTGGCCCGTCCTGGACATATGTTTCCTATTCGAGCTAGAGAGGGTGGTGTGTTGGTGCGGGCTGGACATACTGAGGCTATAGTGGATTTAGCAAATTTAGCCGGACTTTACCCGGCTGGGGTTATTTGTGAGATTATGAATGAGGATGGCACTATGGCTCGGTTACCTCAACTCGAGGTCATTGCGTCTAAGTTCGGTATTAGGATTGTCAGTATAGCTGATTTGATTGCCTATCGTCGACACCATGAGAAATTGGTGGAGAGGGTTGCTGAAGCCAAAATGCCCACTAAGTACGGCGAATTTGCCGTTATTGCTTATAGAAGTAAGGTTGACCCAGATGAGCAGGTTGCTTTGATTAGAGGTGATATATCAGGTGACGAGCCGGTATTAGTGCGAGTTCATAGTGAGTGCCTAACTGGTGATGTTTTTGGCAGTTTACGCTGCGATTGTGGTGGTCAAATCGCATTGGCAATGGAGAAGATTGCCGCTGAAGGACGAGGAGTATTTCTGTATATGCGGCAGGAGGGCAGGGGAATAGGATTTCATAATAAGCTCCGAGCTTATGCTCTCCAAGACCAGGGGTTGGATACTGTGGAGGCTAATATCGCACTGGGTTTTGATGCCGATTTAAGGGATTATGGCATCGGAGCCCAGATTCTGGCAGATTTGGGTTTACATAAGATTCGCCTGTTGACCAATAATCCAAGGAAGGTAATCGGATTAGAGAGCTATGGACTTCAGATAGTAGAGACCGTGGTTCTAAGAACGCCACCCACTCCGTATAACTTGGAATATCTGAAAACAAAACAGAAAAAGCTGGGTCACCTGTTGGAGGTGGATGAGGTTACGGAGGCTTAATATGAAAGTTAAGGAGGATATGTTATATGGCTAAACAGTATGAAGGTATATTACTGGGGAAGGGGCTAAAATTTGGTGTGGTTGTTTCTCGTTTCAATGAAATCATAACTTCAAAGCTGCTTGATGGAGCCAAAGACGCCTTTTTGCGGCATGGCGTTGATGAAAAAGATATCGATGTTGCTTGGACGCCAGGCTCTCTGGAGATTCCTTTAGTAGCTAAGAAGTTGGCAGAGAGTGGCAAGTATAATGCTATTGTTTGTCTTGGGGCTGTAATCCGTGGCGGCACACCACATTTTGAGTATGTGGCTTCTGAGGTAAATAGAGGTATTGCTAAGGTGAGCTTGGATACCGGATTGCCGGTCATTCAAGGCATAATAACTGCTGATACTTTGGAGCAGGCTATTGAGCGGGCTGGGGCTAAAGAAGGTAACCGTGGTTTTACGGCAGCTTCAAACGCCATTGAAATGGCGAATCTGCTTAAGTCTATTGGTAGATAAGAAGGCTATTACGTAACCTTGTAGACGTGGTCTCCAGGACGCACGCGGTCGGGTACTTTAACACCAATAGCATCTCCAGCTTTGCCCTCGGTTACATTCACGTTGTTAATCTGCATGGACTCAATGGTGAGTTCGAGGTCTGTGGTGTGCCCCTTAATATGAATCTTATCGCCGACTTTCAGCGTGCCGGTTAGCGCAATGCCTGCTACTACGGGCCTGGCAAAGAAATCATTCACCCGCCCTACTTCAACTTCTGGCATCTAAGGACACCTCCTTTCCGTGGCTTAATTCTTATTAAGTATATGTCTCTGGATTAAATAAATCAATAGTTGTGTAATTGACATAAAGTCTAGGTGGCGTTGACAGCTAACATCGCAGGTGTTAATATCTGAAGGGTTTTTGCTAATACAGTATCTCAAACAATCCTAAACTGGATGAGGGCGATATAGCATTATAGTTTTGTTCAAGACCATAACACCGCTCGAAAATATCAAAGGAGGATAATATGGCTTATGAGAATTTGATTGTGGAACGTGACGAGAATATTGGTGTAATCACTCTGAACCGTCCGCCAGCTAACCCGATAAATCTGGCTACACTAAATGAACTTGACCAGGCGCTAACAGAATTCGAGAAGGACAAGGCGATAAGGGTCTTAATCATCACTGGTGCTGGGGAAAAAGGATTCTCAGCGGGCTTCGATGTGAAGACTGCTGGGACACCAGAGTCAGAAAAGACTGGTCCCAGGGGGGTAGAGGTATTTAGCCGAATTGAGAAATACCCAAAGCCAGTAATCGCAGCTATCAATGGTTTTGCTCTTGGTGGGGGTTGTGAGTTGGCGATGGTTTGCCACTTCAGGATAATGGTTGATTCTGAGAGAGCAGTGATTGGGCTGTCCGAGATTGACCTTGGCATCATACCTGGTTGGGGTGGGACCCAGAGATTGCCTAGATTAGTCGGCAAGACCAAGGCGTTAGAAATGCTCCTTCTTGGGAAAAGAATCAGTGCGCCAGAGGCTTTAAATATAGGACTTATTACCAAGGTGTCTCAGCCAACAGAATTGATGAAGGATGCTAAAGAACTTGCCAAGGCATTGGCTAAAAAAGCGCCCGTTGCAGTACAGGTGATTCTTGATGTAGTGACTCGAGGACTTGAGACAACTACAGACGAGGGTGTGAAGATTGAACGGGAAGGTTCGCAACGAGTGACGAAGACAAAGGATGCCATGGAAGGGATGATAGCGTTTGTTCAGAAGCGTGAGCCGGTTTTCACGGGCGAATAGCCTGTCTTAATCAAAAAGTCTAAAAAGAAAGGAGATTCTGATATGAAAGTAGATGACATTGAGAAAATAGCGGTCATGGGTGCTGGTGATATGGGGCATGGGATTGCTGAAGTGGCGCTGCTAGCTGGATACAAGGTGGCGATGAGAGATGTCGAACAGAGGTTTGTCGACAAGGGGCTTGCCAGAATTAAGGAGAGCCTGGAAAAGCTTGTGGAAAAGCAGAAGATTTCGGAAGATAATAAAAAGGCAATGGTGAGCAACATTGAGACCTTTGTTGATATTGGTAAGGCGGTCAAAGATGCTGACTTCGTTATTGAAGCTGTTCCTGAGATTATGAACATAAAAAAAGAAGTTTTTAAGGAACTTGATAAACATGCTCCAAAGCATGCGATACTGGCTTCAAATACCTCCAATATGAGCATTACTGAGATTGCTTCAGCTACGAATAGGCCAGAAAAAGTTGTTGGCATGCATTTCTTCAATCCTGCTGTTCTGATGCGGCTGGTTGAGATAATAAAGGGTGACAAGACTAGTGAAGAGACTATGAAGTTAGCCTATGATGTGGCGCTGAGAATGAATAAGGTTCCGGTCAGGGTTGAGAAAGACTCGATTGGCTTCATTTATAACAGGGTTAACGCACCGAATTCAATTCTGCTTGGTGTCATACTTGAGAGGGGGCTGGCCACTCCTGAGCAGATTGACGCCAGGATGAAGAAAGTGGGCATGCCCATGGGGCCTTACGAGTTGATGGATTATGTGGGGTTGGATGTCGCCTATCACGGTGCTCTTTATTTTGCCGAAAGACTGTCGTCTGATTACAAGCCGCCTAAGTGGTTGAAAGAGAAAGTTGACTCGGGCAATCTAGGAAAGAAGACGGGTAAGGGGATTTTCGATTGGTCACAGGGTAGACCAGCTATAGACCTGGACAAGGCCAAGGAAGATTTTGACCCGACCGATTTGATAGCCATACAGGTGAATGAAGCAACGAAACTGCTCGAAGAGGGTGTGGTAAAGAACCCAGATGATATTGACAAGGCGATGGTTAACGGAGGCGGTTCTGCATTTGGCCCATTCCAGCTTGCCAAGGGGATAGGATTTGACAAATTGGCTAAGAGATGCGAAGAACTCGCTAAACAGTTTGGTGTCAAGGCATTCGAGCCGACGGAGACATTGAAGAAGGGCAGAATCTAGTATAAATGCAAGCGGCTGGATTAAAGGTAGGCTGTTTTTGCTGACGTGGTGATATAATTAGCAGGTCGGTAAATAGTAGGAGCGGCGATAGCTTTTTGTGGTGTCATAACTATCGCCGCTCCTAGTTTTGTGCAGCAACTTGTGTCATTACTGTTCCTTTATTTATTACAGGTACCAGACACACGCTGTGACTGCTACGCTTATCAGGCCAATCCCACAGAGGATTATACCGCTGAGTAAGCCCATAAGCCCCTTGTCATGAGATATGATGGCTGTTAGTTCGTTTATTCGCTTCATTTCCGTGCCTCCTTTGCTCATTTCTATTTTTTATAACGTATGGACTTGAGAATTTGTTTAGGTTATGTTTTCTATACATATTATCCTCCATGTATTATCTTGTGTGAATCGGGCGTCTGTATGATTTTGTATCGTAGAATAGTCTTACGACCAATGGCTGCAATCAGTAGCCACCTTTCCTAGTCCGTTCGGTGGATGACTTCTCTACACCTGTTATTGGCTTGACGAATGTCTTGTCCTGGTAATAGTCTGGTGCTAAACATACCAACAAGTTGTGCTCAGAGATGGCCAAAGTTTCGATTGTTAAAACAGAAAGCGATTTTTATGCTGCATTTGCTAAGGCAGTTAGTGAGATTGATGGGCAACTTATCGGTCGTGGTGACTGTGTGCTCATCAAGCCGAATCTGGTTATGCCGGCCCCGCTCGGCAGCGGGGAAATAACTAATCCTGAGGTTATTGAAGCAGTTGCCCGTTATTGTCTTGATTTTGGTGCAGCTCGTGTCATCATCGGTGAAGGCCCGAGTTACTACATCCCAGAATCACATCTCAGAGAATGTTTCACACGCACTGGCATTAGTCAGATAGCTGGACGGTTGGGCATAGAGTGGGTTTTGTTTGATGACCACAACTATCTGACGTTCTAGGGTATGTCGCCATATACTCCTGATAAGTTCAGGATTACTGAATTTGCTTTCAACTGCGACAAGTTCATCAATCTACCGGTGCTCAAAACACACTACCTCACCACTGTGACCTTGGCCATGAAGAACCTGAAGGGTTGTCTTAAGAGAGAGGACAAGCCGCTCTTTCATCATCGTGACCTGAATCGGGCTGTGGTTGAGCTTTGCAAGATAGTCAAGCCTACTGTGAATGTGATAGATTGCACGCCAAAGACTATAGTTCGTCAATTAGCTGAGGGGTATTTGGAGAAAAAGAAATCTGGGGGTGGTCTGCTCGTTGCTAGCTCTGATATTGTGGCAGTAGATGCAGTGGGGTGTGCTATTATGGGCATAGAGCCAATGAAGGTTCCCATGGTAACTCTGGGTGCAGCAGCGGGTTTGGGGGAGAGCGAACTTGCTAGAATGGATATCTTGGGTGAGGAAATTAAGCGGCTAAAGATAAACGTTGAAATAGCTCGAGAACAATTGCAGCATAGCTTTCATCTTCTTGATGTAAAGGGAGCAGAACGGGCGTGTAGCGGCTGCCTCATTCCCCTCATATCTAGTTTGTTATTTCTGCAGGAACGGGGTGCAAAGTTAAACAAGCCTATGGCAATATGTATAGGGAAGAACCCTGATATACCTAAGGATATGGTATGCTTGCTGGTAGGTGACTGTACCAGTATTGAGGGTGCAGGCAAATACAACTTTGTGCCGGGCTGTCCACCCAGCAAGGAAGTCCTGCTGAGCAGACTGAAACGGTTTATGTTCATGACTAGGCAGGAATGCCAGTAAGTATCAAAGAGGGAGTGCCGTAGTGAAGGACTGGGAAGTCATACCAGGTGTGTATCGGCTTAGTGGCTTTTGGGGTGCTGGTATCTGGGGTGCTAATGTCTATCTACTGGTGGATAATGATTTGACCTTGGTAGATACCGGGTTCAAAGGTAGGGCTAGACAAATAATGAGAAACGTAATGAAATTGGGCTATTCGCCTTCTGAAATAGTCAGAATTATTATCACGCATCATCATGCTGACCACATCGGTAGCCTGGCTGTCATAAAGAATATTACGCAAGCCAAGGTAATCGCCCATCCTGCTGATACCCCGTATATTGATGGCAGATTACCACAGCCAGGGCCAACAATGCCCAGGTGGCTAAGTAAGGCGCTAGCCTCTTTTCAGTGGATGTGGGCTACTTGCCCCGTGGCGGTGGATGTACTGGTCAATGATGGTGATGAACTGCCGATACTTGGTGGCATTAAGATATTGCACGTCCCTGGGCATACACCTGGTAGTATCTGCTTATTTCTGCAAAGTAAAGGATTGGTAATTGCCGGCGATGTTATAGCTCACCGTTTTGGATTGAGACTGCCATCGAAAGGGTTCACCGTTGATATAGCGCAGGAGATTCTGTCGGTTAAGAGAGTAGCTAGCCTGGAATTTGATATTATCTGCTTTGGTCATGGTTTGCCTCTTAAGCATAGAGCACGTCGCGTTATCGTAAATTTTGCTAATAGACTCTCTTTGGCTTTGTGATGCCTGCATAACATAAAGTGTAATGTGAGGTGTTTTGGCTCAGAACGGGGATACAAACAAGAGGTTGTGAATAGGAAAAGGCTATAACCGAACCGTAGACCGGGGCGTTAAGGCTTGAGGACAAGGGAGGGTGTTCTATGCGGCCGAAATATGAGGCTTATCTATTAGGGCCCTGGCCTTTTCAGGAAAGCCCAGAGGTACATGAATGGCAAGAGCAGCATCCACAGAGCCCAAAGTGCGTAAAACACGACCCAATCGACCTTTTGAACCTTCATTTTTCAAAATTTCGAAGCAGGCAGGCTTATTAGTTCTGGTAGGCCGTGCAGGAATCGAACCTGCGACACCCTGATTAAAAGTAAACTGGGAGACAAGCTACTAATCGCTTGCTAGGCCAACCGCTTGCCTCCTTTCCACAGAAATTGTAATCGAGTCCACAGCGGGTGTCAAGTAGCTGGTGGGGAAACTCCCTGGCTGCCGGAGAACATTCCCTCTTAAGTAAAAAAACCGCCCTGTTTTCAAAATCCGACTTTTTTGAAATACTGCTCCACCATTTTTGCGTCCTGGTGAACTGCAAGCTTTAGATTGCACGCTGCTTGCAATGCAGCCTCGGAAGGTTAGTCGCTAGGGAGACCGTCTGAATTTTTGTCTAATAGAGTAGAGAGGAGGCGATAAGTGGAATGTATATGTTCCACATATTTAATGAAAGGACATTTTATGCAACAATGAAGCTGAAACAAATACAAAAAGCTCTCCAACCGAATGACCACAGACAGGCAATCTGTCGCAACCTTAACAATTGAATACCTGAAGTCCAGAGCCTTGCCTTAACAAACAGAGGAAAGGAAGGTAAGCAAATGGCATATCGTAAAAAGACACTGCGACGGCTTACACCAGAGGCAAGGAAATTAGCCAAGCTCATAGGCGAACTGGAAAGCGTGTCCAAAAGGCTTAAAAACCTTGTGCCAGTAGTCGAGCGGTTAGAGATAGACGTTAAAGCCGAACTTAAGAGGCAAGCCTATTATAAAGAAAAGCTCCAGCCGAAGCCTTCAGCAGAGCTGGAGCAATCTAACAAAGGTGGTAACCGATGTTAGACTGGCAACAGTATATCGAGATTGCCGACAAGTTTCAACGTAAAGCCAGATACGATGATAGAGATGACTTGCGGCAAGAGATTATCTTAAGGCTTGCCGAAGCGGACAGCAACAACGGGCACAAGCCAGATAACCTATCTTGGGCTTACCGCATAGCCAGCTTTACTGTATATCAGTATTGGCGGAATTACTACTATCGGACTAACGGTATAGATTGCGGACACTGTAGCAATCGGCAAAGGAAAGAGTGTAAAGCTAAAGACCTCTACTCCAAATGTCCGAGAGCTATCGAGGTTGAAAGCCTCAACAAGCCGATAGCAGACAAAGATGGCAATCTAACCGAATTAGGCTATCTGTTAGCCGATGATAACGCTATTGACCTAGACGCTTGGCTTGATGCCAAACTGTGGCTATATCGAGCACCAGCAAGGCTAGTTAACATAGCCTATAAAAAAGTAAGCGGATTGCCTCTTGCTGTTAATGAGAGAAACTATCTATACCAGCAAAGGAAAAAGTATCAAGCAAAACTGGCTTTTATCTAACGTTTTGGCTCGGTTACCCAAATATATTAGTGAGAGGCTAAAACCTCTTGCGGAGCAACTAAACCGATGCCAGCGGTTGCGGGTCGGCAAGGCTCTGGACAACTGAATAAGGCAAAACTACTTTCGAGACAAGGCTTGCTTTGGGCTTATAAGCCTTGCCTTGCTTACTCGTTTTGTCTCTAGCTTTTTGAGGCTATCTCAAGCGGTAGTGCTAGCGGTTGCAGGCTACTGATAAACAAGCCAAGAGACAATGAGAGAGCAAGAGCAAAAAACAAAGTGATAATTGTCTCGAATCGATAGGGATAGTCTTGCCAAAAACTGAATAGTTTGACTATAGACAATCACAGGCAAAAGAGCCTCTGAAGTGTAGGGGTTCTTTTGCCTTTTTTTGTTCCTTTTTTACAGGGGCGTGGGTTTTTCGACCTACGCCCTTTCTTTATCCTCCGAAAGTCAACTTCCACAAGCCCTGCCGTTCTTCGCCAAGCTCAGAGCCCGCCAAAAGCCCCAGGAAGTCCCTCAAAACCACCGGGGATACCAATCCCTTATCCTCACCCGAAAACCCCTCTTTTTTAGCCTTAAGATCGGGACGACTCTTGTTCTAGATTCCTTTTAACCTGTCGTCAACTAAAACAAACTGTTGCTCTCTCGGCCTATCAATGCGTAGCTGAGCGCACAAATTGCACAAGGCAGTACCAACGGGTAAAATAAATGCAGGCTTGCAGTAAACCAACTCAGATAGGACGGTTGATGGGTGGAGCGAGAGATAACCCAGAGTCTACCCCGTGTTGCTAAGATGCAATGCCCCAACTGCCATTATAGCTGGACGCATTACGTTCCAAAAGATATGCCAGTGCCTAATCTTCGCTGCCCAAGGTGCGGATGGCTCTATGCCAAGCTTTGCCAAACAAACCATAGAGCAACGCAAGTCTGAGAATGAAGCAAGACTCGTCGAATTAACGGATTAATTAGAGGGTGTATAATGGAAACATTATTCTGGGCTTTGGAGCATACAAAACAAAACTACGTCAAGATACACTCAGCAGGGTGTCATTGCTGCAGAAATAAAGAAAGCCCAAGAACGGACTATTCCCGGCATTGGCGTGGACCTTTCACCTCATATGCAGACGTGCTAGCTTGGACAAGGACAACCAAGAGACCGGTTGATAACTGCAAGTTCTGTAATCCGCAGTCTTCAATCTAAGCCATCGCGACATAGGTCACAATTCAGGCAATTGTGCAATATATGACAACGCAAACATGCTTTAATGTCTTAAAAGAGATCCCCTGCTCTATTTAGGTTGATTCCTAAAATCATAAATGTGTACTAATTCCCAAAAATCATTTGCCAGAATGATGCCTTCTTGTATTTGGTAACAGTTCGCTCCTTTTCCACTGTGACAGGCACTTCACGATATTTGGTGATTTCTCTATACTTAGTTACCTCTTCTGGCTCAGTCCATTTCAGTTTGAGGTTTAGATAAATCCTTTCTTCCCATGAAGCCATTTCACGCACCATAGCCTTATACTCGCCCTCTTTGAGTGAAATATCGACTTCACCATGTGCACTGAGCTGCTCATACAATATCTTACCTGCGGAGGAATAAAGATAAAATCCCCCCGGAGCTGGAAGCTTAAAACTGCCCACTAACCTGGTATTTGCTTTAGCGACCGAGAAAGGAACACTAATTCCATGGGGCACTGAATAAGGTGTACCTTCGAAAATTACCTCTTCGCGTTCACACGTTTCGAGTGAAATATATGACTCGGTAACTGTATACGGTTCTTGCCTAGTTTCGGGGTCTTCGTAGGTTTCAACCGTATAGTATGACACAGTATTAAAAGGGATTGCCAAAATAATACAGGTTAAAGCAACCGCTGCGCTCACCCCTATTATGACGATTCTTTTCCTACTCCACTGCATAGTTACAACAATAACGCATCTATGTCATTTAATCAATGTAAGGGTGTTGCAATAGGAGAGGGCACCCGAATTCTGCTTGTGGTGTCCGGCAACAAATGGGTAACAACACGCCCTTTCGTTCAATTCTAGTTTCTCTGCTTTCCTCTCCAGCAAGAAATCTGCTCTTGCCTATTTGATGTCGCTACCATCAATAAACCTTCTTAATACTTGTCGATAGCCTGTACGGGTGGTAGCAGTGAAATCGCACGTCCAATAATTAGAAGAATGAACACGAGGCCTAGCGTAATCTCCGAGAGGAACATGACCTTACTCTGCAGAGCAATAGGTTCGACATTGGCCCCCAATGTGGTGATCACGCCGATGCTGTAATAAAAGCTGTGCCATACCGACTGGAATTCGGGATAGAAGGCATCACGAGCCAAAAAAGCCAATACTCCGAAAATAACAGCTAGTTCCACGTAATTGACCAAGTTCAACACAAGTAGCCTAGTTGGGGAGGCTATTTTATAAGCTCGGCCGGCGCGAATGCGGTCAAATAGGAGCACATTAAACGATACTTGCAGCAGGTCTATAAGTCTGAGGATAAGCAACAATATGGCAGGAACGAAGAATATTCGTATATTGCTTATAGTCGGCCAACCGAAAAGTAATCCCAAGAATAGTAGCTCAACAGCCAGCCAACTTAAGACAAATGCCTCAACAGAACGGTAGTTGCTCCATGCACCAAACTTACGCCTTACTAATTCTAGGATAGAAATATATCTCATGCAGCCAAACAGCCTAGTCAGTAGCGGCACTATGAAGCTTCCACTTTGCTCCTTCATTTTCTAACCTCCAGTTCTAACCTCCAGATTGCTTTCGCGAGTGAGAGTCCGGGCTATTTTGTGTCTGGTGGCTTCGCGAAAATCCGTATTCTTCACCTTGAGTGAAACCCGAATTCTTCCCCACGTCCGCATTTTACACTTGTGTTCGTGAAGTAGCAAAGGGAGAGGTGGCCGAGTGATCTGGGGCTCATAACCGTTACGCTAAAAGGTGACCTCGGAATTACTTGTAGGGTTATGGCGGAGCAGACAATTATTGCTCAAACCACAACTCAAACCCGAAGTGGATTCACAAACCCGACCTTCTACATCATTGCAGGCTAACTCTGTATATGCAGTCGGATCATCTGTGGTATTGACAAGTCGATAGTTTTGTGGTTAAATAATAAACAAGCGCTTGATAAACATTTGTATGCATTTCATCCTTGAGCTGTATTGTGTACTACGAGATTTTGTAAGGATAGTATATGGGTCGGCGTAAAAAATCAATTGATAGACTCGGGCAGATTTTGAAGGTTGCCGCAGCACTTTTTATTAAAACGGGGTATTTGAATACGTCGGTACGGGATATTGCGGCCAAATGCCATATGAACGTGGCGACACTCTATCATTATGTTGGCTCCAAGTACAAAATCCTTAATTTGTTCCATGAATACTCCGTGAGCCTGCTGGAAAGTTTTGTTGAAGAAAACAAACTGGCCTTGGATGAAATGAGTTCCGAAGAAGCATTGGCCTATGCAATTAGAAGATACCTCGAATGGGTGGATGAATACCAGGATGTGACAGTCTTCTGGTATCAGGAAGCAAGAAATCTGACATCCGTACAGTTTGAGGCCCTGGCTATGCAGGAAGAATCTACTGCACAACTGTTTCAATCTTTACTTGATAGAGGAATCAAAGATGGGAAATTCAGGCTCGCTGATACGCGTATCGCTGCACATAATATCGTGGTGTTATGCGACATGTGGGCTTTCCGCAGATGGCTTTTGCGAAGGCATTATACGTTGCAGGAGTACACAAAATATCAGACAGGGTTAATACTGTCACAGGTAAGTGGCAGGGCCCATTAACTTTAACGCTATTTACGTAAGTTAAAAATGGGAGGCGATGATACATGAGGTTTGAGACAAGTGAGAAATATGTTCTCGGTAAAATGCTAGAAGAGACTGCTCAAAAACGTGGAGACAGCACCTATTTCTCATTTGAAGGCAAGCAGATAACCTATGGTGAAGTCTATGAAAAAGCCCTGCGGGTCGCGACCGGGCTGTCAAAGAGGGGAGTGCAGAAAGGCAGTCACGTAGCCATACGGATGGAGAACTGCCCTGAATTTATCTATTCATGGTTTGGTTTTGCACTTCTGGGCGCAATTGAAGCGCCTTTCAACCCATTTCACAAGGGAAATATCCTTGAATACCTTATTAACTACTCTGATGCCGAGATACTTATCCTCAGCAACAGCTTTGTCGATGAGGTCAAAGCCATTGAGGACAGAATAAAGAACATCAAGAGGGTGATAATAGAGGGACCTTATCAGCAAGGAGTATTTAAAAGAGTAGCGACAGAGCCTTTTGCGAGCCTCCTTGAATCTCCTGCAAATCCACCCAGAGTGGAAGTAAAGCACAATGATATCATGTCACTTATGTTCACGTCCGGAACAACCGGACCATCCAAGGGGGTGTTGATAACGCACAACCAGGGATTCTTTGTAGCCAGCCAATATGTCAGTCTACTTGGCGTGACCAAAGATGACACCGGCTATTGCTATATCCCGCTTTTCCATGAAGCAGCACAGTTTGGCCTAGTCCTGGGCGCCATGTTGTATAGAGGAAGTTTCCTTTTGACCAGAGGTTTCAGTGCGGCTGATTTCTGGTCAGACATCAGGAAATATAATTGCACTATATCTGGGATGTTTGAGGCGGTTATAAAAATACTTCTAATGGCGCCGGAGAATCCTGATGACAGTGAGAATCCTATGCGGATATTCGCTACAGCTCATGTAACCAAGGAAAGCCAGAAAGCCTTTGAAAAACGCTTCGCAGTGAAATTGGTGAACATCTACGGATTGACCGAGGGTGACTGTACAGTGGCTGCAACTTATAAGGACATAAGGCCAGGTTCATTCGGCAAGCCTCGCGGTTATTTCGATGTAGAGTTATTTGATTCTATGGACAAAAAGGTCCCTTGCGGCAGGGTGGGAGAACTGGTACTCCGCCCTAGGCAGCCGCACATCATATTTGAAGGTTACTATAAAATGCCAGAAAAGACTCTTGAGGCCTTCCGCAATCTGTGGTGGCATACGGGGGACCTAGCATATCAGGATGAAGATGGATATTACTATTTCGTGGGCAGAGAGAAGGACATGATACGCCGCGGTGACGAAAATGTCTCGGCACTGGAGGTGGAGAAGGTGATAGAGTCACATCCGTGTGTGAAGGAATGCGCGGTTGTTGCTGCTCATTCTGATGTATGGGGTGAGGAGGTCAAAGTTGTTATTGTATGCCGGGAGGGCTTTAAGATAGACCCGGCTGAGATAATTGCTTATTGTGATGAGCGCATGGCTTATTTTATGGTGCCTCGGTATATCGAGTTTATGGAAAACATACCCCGCACTGCTGCCAGTGGGAGGCCTGTGAAAGAAGAGCTGAGAAATATAACACAATCTACTTGGGACAGAGTCAAAGCAGGTGTCAAGATAAAGCGGGAGCTAAAGAAACATCAAAAAGGCAGCCAATGAAAACGGGGGCATAAGACTAACAGGGATACCAACAAAAAGGCAGGAGGAGCAATATGAAAAAAATCTTGGCACTTGGGGGCGCGGGCACTATGGGGTCAGAGGTGGTCAGTCTGCTACTGGAGAGAAGCGAGGCACAGGTCATCGTAGCGGATGCAAATGTGAAAGGACTGAGACGTGCTGAGGCTGAGCATGGCAATAAAGTAGAAACAGTTAGGGTCGAAGTTAATGAGAGAGAAGCGTTGGTAAAGTTGATGAAAAGTGCCGACATGGCAATCAGCACTGTTGGGCCCTTTTACAAATATGCTAGGGCGGTTATCGAAGCAGCCATAGAGGCGCATACTAATATCGTCGATATCGATGATGATTTCGATGCTACCAAAGAGACACTCGACCTAGATGAACAGGCAAGAAAGGCAGGCATTACCGCTATTATCGGCATGGGCGCCAGCCCCGGCATAACCAATCTCGTGGCCAAGCTCGGGGCAAGCAAAATGGACAGCGTCGACTCGATCCGCCTCTACTGGGCGGAAAGCGCCATTGATCCTACAGGACCCGCCGCCATGTCCCACTGGTTTCACATTACGGCAGAGAAGGTACCTGCATTTATCGGTGGCAAATGGGTGGATGTAAGGGGTTTCTCGGAGCCCGAAGAGGTTGAATTCATGCCCCCCGTAGGTAAGATGATGGTGGTCTATACGGGCCACCCTGAGCCAGTGTCCTTGCCGCGATACATCAACGGTGTCAAGCATGTGAGCATCAAGGGTGCATTATTCCCATCCAAGATGATGGATTTGTACGGGATGTTGATCGAGGCCGGTTTCGGCAGCACCGAGAATTTCGCAGTTACGGATACTATCTCAATGCCTTTCCGTGAACTTGCAGTGAAGATCATACGTTTCATGCCACACCTAGCACCTGGATACTTCAAGGGCATCCTTGAGGAAGCCCTAGGTAAATACAAGGCCTGCGCGGGTGCTTTCAAGATCGTGGTAAGCGGGAGAAAAGGTGATAAGGACATGACTTATGTGTACGACCTGATAGCTGACAACGTAGCCCGCAGCACTGCATTGCCTGCTGTTATGGCTGCTCTGACTGTTCTTGATGGTAAGGTCAAGGAAACAGGGGTCCTGGCACCTGAGGGTGCTCTCGATGTGGGTATGTTCTTCACAGAGATAGCGAAGGCAGCTAAAGTCCGTGAGACGATAGTGGAATCGGCACCATACATAAACGTGAAGTAGCCTTTGAATAAACGCGACTCTAATCTAACCGAGTAGCCTAAATAATCAGAGGCTATTTAAAGATCAGCATTGGGGAGTTGGCGATTTTGGAGCAAAAATGAGGCTGAGCACAGCAGCTTGAATTGGGGGTGAGAATTGCAGGTAACAAAAAGTATGAGTCACTAATTTTCAAGCTGAGGCAAAATTAAACGGCCTCTAATCAGCGAAGGAGGTAGAATCGGATGGCAATTAAAAAGGAAAAGGCTGTCGGGATGGATCCGTTGCTCATGGTCGTGCTCTCTAAACGGTTCGAAGCAATCAGCCGTGAGATGGCTAACACCATGCTGCGGACGGGACGTTCTGGCAATATTAACACGGCCAAAGACTTTTCCTGCGGAATCACTGATGGACAAGCTAGGATGGTATGTGTTGATGAAGGCCTGCCCGTACATATAGTGGGTGCGGGGCTAGCGGCGCAGTTCATGACCGACCTATTCGATGATATCAAGCCTGGTGATTGTTTCATCAACAACTCTCCATACTATGGGAACAGCCACCATGCGGATCATACACTCTTGGTGCCTGTCTTCTATAAAAAGAAGCATATATTCACAACCATAGCAAGGGCACACCAGGGGGACATAGGCAATCACGACCCGTCCGCCTACATGCCATTTGCTACTGATGTTTACACTGAGGGTGCCCTGGACTTTCCATGCGTGCGCATCCAGCGGGAATACAGGGACTTAGAAGACATCATCAGGATGGCACGGGTGCGTATAAGGGCACCGGAACAGTGGTACGGGGACTACTTGGCTGAGCTCGGCGCGGTGAGGACGGGAGAGAAGAGGATCATCGAGATGTGTGACCAGTATGGGGTGGATGTTGTGCTTGCTTTCGCTGACCAGTGGCAGGAATATGGGAAACGGCGGATGATTGAGGCGATAAAAGCATTACCAAAGGGGACGTGGGAAAACGAGACAAAACACGACCCGCTTCCTTTCATAGCGCCGGACGGTGTCCCAGTCAGGGTCAGGATGACAATCGACCCTGATGAGGCATACATCACACTGGACTTCATGGATAACATCGATTGCATGCCTTTCGGCTTGAATATGTCAGAAGCGACAGTAATGGCCTGCGCGGTAGCCGGTGTCCTGAACAACCTTGATCCCACGCTGCCGCATAACTGGGGTGCATTCAGTAGGCTGATTATAAAGATGCGAGAAGGCAGCATCATCGGGCAAGCTAAACATCCGGTCAGTGCCTCAATGGCTACTACTAATATTGCCGATCGAGTAATCAACGTAGTCCAGTCCTGTTTTGCCCAGGTCAGGAAAGACCTGGGGATGGCAGATGGAGCGTTTATGCCGGCTGCTGCAGGAAGCGTTTTTGGGGTCGATTGGCGCAGAAACAACGCGGTGTATGTTCGTCAGCTCATCATGGGTGGTGCGGGAGGACCAGGGCACTATGGCTATGACGGCTGGTTTGCCTATGGTATTCCTGTTACAGCTGGCGTAGTCCACGTTGACAGCATCGAAGTCGACGAATTAGCTTTGCCAATAATGATCGAGAAACATGAGATAATCCCCGATTCTGGAGGACCAGGACAATGGCGGGGTGCACCAGGAGTAGAATGTCGGCAGAGACCGCGGCATGATCCCGGTTCTTGGGGCTTCATAGCCGATGGCCACTTTAATCCCCCGCAGGGGGTCAGGGGGGGTATGCCAGGAAGAGCGTCATACTTGTGGAAATATGATATCCCCAAGGGCGAAATGGCAAGGACAGAGCTACCAACCGTTTCACTGGAGACCCTACAGCCCACAGAGATGATGGTCTCTGAGTCCTGTGGAGGCGGTGGATTCGGAGACCCATTGGACCGTGATCCGGAGAAAGTCAGATATGATGTACGTGAGGGGTATGTGACTCTTGAGAAAGCCCGTGAAATATACGGTGTTGTCATCGACACCGGGACTGAGCAGTATACAGTGGATTATGCGGCTACCCAAGCGTTGCGCGCTGACCTCAAGAAGAAGGAGGCAGGAAAATGAGTTACAGGTTGTGCATAGATATAGGTGGCACTTTCACCGACCTTGTAGTTATTGATGAAGAAGGACATGGCGGCATATTTAAGTCACCTACTACACCAGCGGATTATGCTGATGCGTTTATTGACACTTTGAAGCAAGCAAGCAAACATTACAAGGTTACCCTTGCAGAGCTTATGGAGCAGTGCAGTTCCTCTGCGGGAGGTTATTTTGCCCACGGCTCTACAGTGAGCACCAATGCCATCATAGAGGGCAAGGTGGCTAAGACCGGGCTTATATGCACCAAGGGCTTCAGGGATATACTGCTTGCCCGCGAAGGGGGCAAGGAAGAGCCCTACAACTGGCAGATGGAATGGCCTAGTCCTTATATCCCCAGATACCTGACCATGGGCGTGACCGAGAGGGTAAACGCAGAGGGCGGCATCGAAGTTCCTCTGGATGAAAATGATGTCCGAATCGCGTTGCGTAAGCTCAAGGATTTCAAGGTTGATGCCATAGCCGTTGCGTTGCTGTGGTCCATTGCCAACTCCTCCCACGAGATGAGGATAGGTGAAATAATCGAAGAGGAGTGGCCGGGCATCCCCTATAGCCTGAGCCACAGGGTAAACCCCTGCATCAGGGAATACCGGAGAACATCATCGACTGCCATAGATGCTTCGTTGAAGCCCCTGATAAGCAATTATATCTCCTCGTTACAACAGAAGCTCGAAGCGATAGGCTACAAGGGGGAGCTTTCCATGTTCACCTCAAGTGGCGGTGTCATATCGGCCGACGAACTGAAAGCAAGGCCGGTTTACAGCGTCGATTGCGGGCCGGCACTTACGCCCAGCGCTGGCAGATTGACAGCAAAAAGGGAACTCAGAATGGATAATGTGATCACCACAGACATGGGTGGTACCAGCTTCGATGTGGCATGTATCACCGGTGGTGAGATAGCTGTTTGCCGTGAGTCTCTGGTTGGGGGGCATATGTTGGGCATTAATAAGGTCGACAGCAAATCCATCGGTGCTGGTGGTGGGAGCATAGCGTGGGTTGACCGTGGCGGCCTGCTGCATGTGGGGCCGCAGAGCGCGGGAGCGGTTCCAGGGCCCGTGTGCTATGGTAAGGGGGGCAGGGAGCCGACGGTTACGGATGCAAACGTAGTGCTGGGATATCTGGATCCCGGCTACTTTCTTGGCGGCAGGATGAAACTAGATGCAAGCCTTGCTCAAAAAGCTGTGAATGATAAAGTTTCTAATCCTCTAAAGCTGTCGCTTCATGAGGCTGCTTTTGCTATCTGGGGCGCTGTTAATGCGAGCATGTACAACGCAATACAGGATATTACTATCAGGCGTGGTATAGATCCACGTGAGTATATAATAGTTTCTGGTGGTGGTGCGGCAGGATTACACATTGCCGCTATTGCTGCCGAGCTTGGCGTGAAAAAAGTGCTTATACCAAGGGTAGCTGGTGCATTGAGTGCTTATGGGGGCGTGTTTGCTGATATTACCTCCGACTTCAGCGCAAGTAAATTTACTGTTAGCACCGGTTTTGAATTTGATGGTGTCAATAAAGTGCTGGCCGAGCTCGAGGGCCAGGCGGAAGACTTCCTGGGCCGCATGGGGGTAACAAAGAACCGGAGGAAGCTAAATTTCTACGTAGAGGCACGATACCCGTATCAGGTATGGGAGCTGTCGGTGCCGCTGAGGGGCAGGAGGGTCAAATCGGCCGTGCAACTGAAACAGCTGGTAAATGACTTCCATAACATGCACGAAAAAGTCTTTACCGTGAAGGCACCCGAACAGTTCATCGAGTTTGTTTACTGGCGTGTCAAGGCCATTGGAGAGAGAACGGCGCCCGAAGCACCCAAACTACCCGACGGTGGTAAAAGCGCGGATGGAGCCTTGAAGGGAAAGAGGAAAGCCTATCTTAGGGACCTCGGTGGTGTCGTAGATACTCCAGTATATGACGGGTCGCGACTTGCGGCGGGCAACAGGATAACGGCACCGGCGATAATCGAAGAGCCGACAACAACGATATTGGTGATGCCCGGATGTACTGCAAAGGTCACGGAATATGGGAGCTATTTGATCGAACTTAAGTGAGCGAAACGAAATAAAGAATGGTTCTCAGGGGGACTCAGATGAAAATATTGGTTTTAGGATGTGGAGCGATAGGCTCCAGAGCCGTACGGCAGCTCGTAAAGTATAGTGATGCCGATATTGTGGCTGCAGACATAGATATTAGCAAAGCAGAGGCAGTCGCGTCTTATGAACCTAGGAGAGTGACGGCCAAGATGGTGGATATAGATGACCACGACGGCTTTCTAAAACTCATCAGGTCGGTCGATCCCGACGTCGTGGCCAGCACCGTTGGGCCTTTTTACAGGAATGCCGGCAAGGTCTACAGAGCCTGTATAGAAGCTGGTAAAGACTGCTGTGATATATGCGACGATATTGATGGTGTCAACCATGCTTTAGACCTGGATTCAGAGGCAAAGAGAGCAGGCATACTCATAGTTAGCGGATTGGGGGATAGTCCAGGTCTTACCAATATTATAGCCAAGTTTTGTTGTGACCAACTGGACAGCGTTGATGATATCAAGATCTTTTGGGTTGCGCCGTTGAGTGAAGTCGGCTTGGCACAGTATTTTCACGGAATTCACTGCTTTGCCTTCTCACACCAGTATGTGAACGGTCAACTTGTTGAACTGGAAGGTAAGGTGACCGCTTCATTTGGAGAGCCAATCGGAAAGATTGAACTTCTTTACTGTGACCATCCCGAGCCTTTTACGCTGCCACGATACATCAAAGGCGTTAATAACGTGATTTGTGCTGGTGCCACCTGGCCTGAGGTTCCTGGGCTACGTATGGAGGCCATTGCAGGCTTCAAAAACCTGCTTATGGACCCGATAAAGCTGCAAGGTATAGACGTTACGCCGATGGAGATATTCTCCCACATGGCTCATAAGATGGTACGCGAACAGGTGGAGAAGTGGAAGGCTGAAGGAAAACAGTATGACTATGGCGGCACCATCATAGAGGTGACAGGCTTGAAAAATGGGGTGAAGACGAAGCTAGAGTTCTCCGGCGTCGGCCGTGGAATGAGCACAACACCAAGGACCCTCACAACCGTTGCCAAAATGATGGCGAGAGGTGAAGTCGGAGTGAAAGGCGCCCATGCACCCGAGGGCTGTATTGACCCGCTAGAGTTTATGAAAGCTTTCTCCGAAGGCTTCGCAACAATGAAGGCCATGGCCGGTGAAAAAGAGAATCAATACAAAGTGGACATAGTGCCGGTGTGAACTCCTGTCAGTAGAAAACTATCGGTTCTGCTGTCGTCGGCAAAATATAAAGGTTCAGGGTGAAGACAGTGGAGGGAAGCCGCTATGAAAGGTTTTGAGGAAAAGGTGACCTATATCGTTGGCGGATCCAGCGGTATAGGTCTGGCCACGGCAAAGTTACTTTCTGCAAAAGGTGCCCACGTTACAATCTTTGCACGAAGGAAAAAGCTTCTCGAACAAGCCTTAATGGAGATATCTTCCGAAGCAGTTTCGAAAAGGCAACGCTTCTCCTGCCTTTCCTTAGATATAACTGAGCGCCAGCAGGTTGAGACAACGATGCAAAAAGCTATGTCTGAGTTCGGCTTGCCGGATGTGCTGATTAACAGTGCTGGAGTCTCACACCCCGGTTATTTTGAACACGTCACTTACCAGCACTTCGACGAAACTATGAAAATTAACCTATACGGAATTTGGAATACCGTTTCAGCACTTGTGCCTTATATGAAGAAGCGAGGTGGCTACATCGTAAACGTCTCTTCCGTAGCCGGATTTATCGGTCTTTTCGGTGCAACCGCCTATACTGCCTCCAAGTACGCTGTGATTGGGCTTTCGGAAGCACTTAGAAGCGAACTTAAGCCGTACGGAATTTGGGTATCCGTGCTCTGCCCTCCAGATACGGATACTCCACTCCTTCACGAAGCAAACAAGACCAAGCCCCCGGAAACAAAGATAATCTCTGGCAAAGCTAGGCTAATGCGGCCAGAGGTTGTGGCACAAGCCCTCATTAGGGGGATGCAAAAGAATCAATTCATGATTATTCCAGGTTTCGATAGCAAAGGGATTTTGATAGTCAAGCGGCTTCTTCCATCACTTGTCGAATATTTTATGGATAGTGCCATCAAAAAGTCAGGGGCAGAAAAATTTCGAACAGAGTATTGAACCAAATGAGTTTTGAGAAAATGAAACCATGGGTATCCCTAAGCTAAGATATGATAAAGCTATACCTGATCTTAGAAAGGAGATACCCGAATGCATTATATTGGAATGGACTGCCATATCACCACCTTGGATTT
>Ga0194126_10000611_pt1 | contig 59761 bp, 52 predicted proteins | sample TA2KigC150mmetaG_FD_148641 | JGI IMG/M metagenome (GOLD analysis project Ga0194126, IMG submission 148641) | Freshwater microbial communities from Lake Tanganyika, Tanzania - TA2015035 Kigoma Deep Cast 150m | ecosystem: Environmental > Aquatic > Freshwater > Lake | place: Tanzania: Lake...
GGCAGGTCGCAGGCTTTCCGTCACGCCCGCCACGGCCGACCTCCTGGTAATAGGCCTCGATAGAGCCTGGAATGTCATGATGAATGACAAAACGGAGGTCCGCCTTATCAATGCCCATGCCAAAGGCATTGGTCGCTACCACGATCGGCAGAGTCCCCTCCATGAAACCCTCCTGCACAGACCTGCGGGACTCCATCTCCATGCCGGCGTGATACCCCCCTGCTTTGTAGCCTTTGAGCTGTAATGTCTTCGTAACGGCTTCTACATTCTTTCGGGTGGCACCATAGATAATTCCTCTTGGAGGGACGCTTTTGAGGAAAGCAAGAATGGTTTGAATCTTATCCTCCTCGCCTTCCACCTGTTTGACGCGAAAACGAAGATTGGGGCGGTCGAACCCGGCAACAAAGGTCACCGGTTTCCTGAGACCCAACTGGGTGATGATATCACGGCGGACATCAGGAGTGGCGGTCGCTGTAAGAGCGGCAACAGGCGGATGACCTAATGTTTCAGCAACCCTTTTGAGGCGAAGATAATCCGGACGGAAATCATGTCCCCATTCGGAAACGCAATGGGCCTCATCAACAGCAAAGAGTGAAATCCGGCAGGCTTGGATTCCTTCCATAAACCCCGGATTTCGGAACCGTTCGGGAGCAATGTAGACCAGTTTATATTTGCCCTGTTGAATCTCCCTCAATCTCTGCCACTGTTCAGAAGGCGTCAGTGCGCTATTGATGAAAGTGGCAGGGATTTGATGCTGGACCAGTCCATCCACCTGGTCTTTCATCAACGCAATTAGGGGAGAGATCACCAGGGTCACTCCGTCGAGGAGCATCGCCGGCAACTGATAACAGAGCGATTTGCCGCTTCCGGTGGGCATGATCACAACTGCATCGCGCCGGCTGAGGAGCGTATCGATGATCTCCGCCTGCCACTTTCGAAAACCAGAGAAATGAAACTTCTCCTTGAGGATGTTAAACCGTTCATCATTCATCGAAGCCTTTAATGGATGAAAGGACATTTGAAAAAAAGGGATGGTTCTATTTTATTCACCTAAAAGATGAGAGGTGATAGGACTGGCACATACCCAACATCGATAGGCTGGCTTGTTTCCCTTAAATCTTCTTGAAAGCCTGTTCGCAAGATTCGATCGTTCGATCCAGATCCTTCTGTGTATGGGCCAGCGAGATAAACCACGCTTCAAATTGAGAGGGGGGAAGATAAATCCCTTGCTCCATCATTTCAATAAAGAACTGGGCAAACCGTTTCGTGTTGCTCGTCTTCGCTGTGGCGTAGTCTTTGACGGGAACTTCGGTGAAGAAAACGGTTAACAATCCAGTCGCGTGATTGATCGTGACGGGAACTCCCCTTTCTTCAGCGCATTCGGAAATTTTCTCTGCGAGATAGACCGTCTTCTTCTCCAAATCCTTATAAACTTTTTTCGTCTTCAAGATCTCCAGAGTTGCAAGGCCAGCAGTCATGGCCATAGGGTTTCCAGAGAGCGTTCCAGCCTGATAGATACCCCCCAGGGGAGCAACCCCTTCCATAATTTTTTCTTTTCCACCATAAGCGCCCACGGGAAGGCCTCCCCCGATAATCTTTCCGAGGCAGGTCATGTCCGCCTTGATCCCATAGAGCTCCTGGGCGCCTCCAAATGCAACCCGGAATCCTGAAATCACTTCATCGAAGAGGAGAAGAATTCCTTTTTCGTCGCAAATCTGTCTCAATCCTTCCAGAAATCCTCTTGCAGGGGGTACCGCTCCCATATTGCCGGCAATTGGTTCGACGATAATGCAGGCGATCTGGTCCGGATATTGATTGACCAGAGCCTTAACTCTATCTAAATCGTTATACGGAGCGGTCAGAGTATGTTTCGCCACATCCTCCGGAACTCCAAGACTATCGGGAACGCCGAAGGTGATGGCCCCGGATCCCGCCTTCACGAGCAGGCTGTCTCCATGGCCATGATAACATCCTTCGAATTTTAGAATCTTGTTTCTTCCGGTATATCCCCTTGCCACCCGAATGGCGCTCATCACCGCCTCTGTTCCGGAACTAACCATTCTCACCATTTCCATCGAGGGAAAAGCTTTTCTGATCTCATTCGCCAAATCGATTTCCAGAGGAGTGGGCGCGCCAAAGCTCGTCCCCTTAGGGGCTGTCTTTTTCAGGGCGGACACGATTCTCGGATGGGCGTGTCCCATGATCATCGGCCCCCATGACCCCACATAGTCAATATATTCATTTCCATCAACATCCCAGATCTTTGACCCTTTGGCTCTCTCGATGAAGACCGGAGGAATCCCGATGGCTTTAAAAGCCCTCACCGGGCTATTGACTCCCCCTGGTATCAGTCCAAGCGCTCTCCGATAAAGCGCAATCGATCTCTTCCGATTCATCGCCCTTCCTCCTCATATTGATTTTATCCTTAAAGGGTGTTTTAATTAAATATTTTTAATGAAGTACCCCGCAGCAGAGCTGCGGGGTATCCAATTCCTCAAAAAACCTTCCTCCCCTTGATGGGGGAGGATTAAGGTGGGGGTGATGAGCAAGATCATTCCCCCCTCACCCTACCCCTCTCCCCCCAGGGGAGAGGGAAGGCCATTCATCCCCCCAGCAGAGCTGGGGGGTATTCTGGCACATTTTTATAAAAGGGTAAGGTTTTTACTTATGCAATATTTTAATAGTATTTTTGTCTTGAAATTGCAACCTGAATCCTGAACAATAATAGGTGATGGGTTTTGTGGGCAGGTTTGTCTGAAGATGATATTAAAAATTTCTCCCATTTAAAGAGGACCAAACATGGCTTTGATAGACTTTGGTGGAGTGAAAGAAAAAGTTATCACCCGAGAGGAATTCTCTCTTTTAAAAGCGCAGGAAATCCTTAGACATGAAACGATTTCGGTTCTTGGTTATGGGGTGCAAGGACAAGGACAAAGTCTGAATATGCGTGATAATGGATTCCGGATCATCATTGGACAAAGAGATAGAACTCCCTCCTGGGACAAAGCATTAAAAGATGGTTGGGTCCCAGGGGTCACTCTCTTTACCTTGGAGGAAGCCTCTTCAAAAGGAACGGTGATCGAATATCTCCTTTCGGATGCAGGCCAAAAAGAATTCTGGCCCACCTTGAAAACCTATTTGACGGAGGGAAAAACACTCTTCTTCTCTCATGGTTTTTCGATCACCTATAAGCATCTGACCGGAGTGGTCCCCCCAGGTAACATAGATGTCATCCTGGTGGCTCCAAAAGGTTCTGGCCTTTCTGTCCGGCGAAACTTCCTCGAAGGAAGCGGGATTAACAGCAGTTACGCTATCTATCAGGATTATACAAAAAAAGCGGAAGAGAAGGCTCTTGCACTGGGGGTTGCCATAGGATCAGGATATCTCTTCGAAACCACCTTTGAAAAAGAGGTCTATAGTGATTTGACCGGGGAGCGAGGCGTTTTGATGGGAGCCATTGCCGGAATCATGGAAGCGCAATACAACGAACTGCGCAAGCATGGCCATAGTCCAAGCGAAGCCTTTAATGAAACTGTGGAGGAGTTCACACAGAGCCTGATTAAATTGGCTGCGGAAAAAGGGATGGATTGGCTATATGCCAACTGCAGCACAACGGCCCAGCGGGGCGCTCTGGATTGGAAAGGAAGATTTCGTGATGCGGTTGCTCCCGTCTTCTCCGAGCTATATGAACGGGTTGCCAATGGTTCAGAAGCCAGAATCGTCTTGGAAAAAAATAGTCAGCCAGACTATCGTGAAAAACTGAATGCCGAATTGGCGGAAATGGCAAATCTGGAAATGTGGCGGGTTGGTGAAATGGTAAGACAGCTCCGTCCTGAAAACTGGAACCGAGAACCATAAACTCGATGAGCATTCTCCCTCTTTCCCATCCCGTTTCGGTGAAAAATTGTTGGTTGGTTCATGTTGAGAAAACAGCCCTTCCTGACTGCTGAGAATGTAACCCTTCGCCTTCAAGACAGGTTATATTTCAAAAACAGCTTTTGGCAGATTCATACAGAAGAGCACTGGGCCATCTTGGGTCCAAACGGATCCGGGAAATCTACTTTTGTCCGTTCTCTCTGGGGCGGCGTTCCTCTTCAGAGCGGACGGATTCTATTTAATGCTTCCGAATCCCAGACAGAAGCACAGGGAAATCCCCAACGGGATAGCATTGGTTATGTTTCATTTGAAATGCATCATACCCTCATGGAACAGGAGGAGTTGCAAGAATACCATAGGGCATTTGCGGGTAAGATGGATGAAATGACGACTACCAGAGAAGTCATCTTCTCTGGGATTTTAGCAAATCGAAAGATGACACCAGCTGATGAGGAAAGATGCGCTTCAATCGTAACCCTTCTAGGTATTCAATCACTTCTATCCCAATCCATCACTTCCCTTTCTACGGGAGAGATGAGGAAAGCTCTGATTGCCAGGGCCCTGCTGAAGTCTCCGAAGCTGTTGATTCTTGATGAACCTTTTGACGGTCTGGATGAAACCTCTCGTCAATCTTTGGCAGAATCAATCAATGACTTGATGACAGCCTCTGTTCGGGTCATTCTCGTAGTCCATCGCATAGAGGAAATTTTGCCTCATATCACCCACGTGCTGTTTATCAAGGATGGTCAACTTTTTAGGCAGGGTCCTAAAGAAGAGGTCTTGACATCTGACCATATAAGTAACCTTTATGGATGCCAGCTCAGCCTGGAGAGGGTCAACTGGAGATATCGGGTGACCTATGAGGTCGGGAAACCCGAGCCAATCCATCCGGTTCTTGCTTATAAGGAAAAACCACAAGACGTCCCAGAGGTAATGATCGAGATGAAGGAAACAACGGTTCAATATGATGGCCGTATCGTCCTCGATAAATTGAATTGGGTTATGAGACGCGGAGAAAATTGGGCAATTTGGGGGCCCAACGGCTCTGGAAAATCGACCATTCTGAGATTGATCATAGGCGAAAATCTTCAAGGATATGCCAATCAGGTGATCCTTTTTGGAAGGCAAAAGGGTACCGGGGAATCGCTTTGGGAGATCAAGAAAAGGATTGGGGCGGTTTCATCGGAGTTGCAGATCCAGTATCGTAAGAAAATGAGTGCATACGACGTCATCGGCTCGGGATTTTATGATTCCATCGGGTTGTATCAATACCCAACCCCGGACCAGAAGAAGATCATCGATCAATGGATTCAGCATCTAGGTATCGAAGATATTGCCCGCGAATCCTTTCATCATCTTTCCTATGGACAAAAACGGATGATCCTCCTCGCTCGGGCCATGGTGAAATCACCGGTCCTCCTGATTGTGGACGAACCTTGCCATGGATTAGACATCCCAAACCGCAAAAGGATCCTGGAAATCCTGGAACGGATCGGTCAAACAAGAACGCACCTGCTTTACGTTACAAATCATAAAGAAGAGGTTCCAGATTGCATCACCTATGTAATGCGGCTCCAAAAAGGAAAAGTGTTGAGTCAAGGGAGAAAAGAAGATGTTCTTCAAAAACAAACGAAGGATTGACGGACATGGAATATAGTATTGGCCATACTGGCAGGGTCATCGTGCTCCGATTGATGGAGGATGAAGATGTTTTGGAATCAATCGTGTCCCTCGCTTCGAAAGAAAATATCGAGAGCGGAATTTTCTTTGTCATCGGCAGCCTCAAAGAGGGTAGCCTAGTCAGTGGGGCTAAAACAGACAGGCCACCTGTGATCCCCCTTTGGCAACGTATCAGAAAGAATCATGAAATATTGGGCATCGGAAACATTTTCCAGGCAGCGGGTAAACCCAAAATCCATCTTCACGCCGCTGTCGCAAGAGGGAATGAGGTCCTTCTGGGATGTCTCAGGGAAAAATCAAAGGCATTCCTTGTAGAAGAGATCTTTATCTTCGAAATTCTGGATGTGGAGGCCAATCGTGAAATCGATGGGAGAACGGGATTATCCCTTCTTAAGATCCGCTGAATCTCCCTTCCAAAGAGCGTAATTCCCTTTGATTTTGTTCAAAGGAATCAAAAGAAAAAAATAATTTAATGAAAGAAGTGGTTTGGTTAAAAAGAAGAGAAATACAACCAATTATAAAATTGATGCCCTTAACCTGTGCCACCGTTAGATCAAAAACCGGCTATTGAAGGACCTGACTCTCCTAAAACACTTTCTTTTTTGATCCGAAACTCTTTCCCTCACAAATACGCTTTGTCGATCCCGATTTACCCATTGAAAAGCGAAGGTGGGATGGCTTTCTACCCATTGACAAGGTAAAAGGGTTTGAATTAAATTGATTGTAAAATAGACAATCATTCATATGGCTTTAGTTTTTAAACCGGCCCGCGGCAGGCGTGATATTTATGGGAGGAAATTAAACCATGCATCAAGAAAGGCTTTCCGGAGTATTTGCTCCCGTAACAACCCCTTTTAATGACAATGGCGATCTTCTTTTCGAAGAACTTTCTTCCAACATAAAAAGACTCAATCAAAGTAGACTCCGGGGATACTTGGTCTTGGGGACAAACGGGGAATTTCGCAGTCTCTCAGCTTCTGAGCAGATGAAGGTGATTGAAACTGTTGTTAAATCGGCCTCGCCCGATAAGGTCATTATGGCTGGGGTGGGTGCGGAATCCACTCATATATCGATAGAACTCTGTCAGCAGGCAGCAGAGAAGGGTGCCCATTTCGGGAGCTTGATTACTCCCTTCTTTTTTGCGAAGCAGATGTCAGACAAGGCATTAATCCATCACTTTACCCAAGTGGCTGAAAAATCACCCATTCACGTCCTTCTCTACAATAATCCCTTTGTGACTGGCATTACTATGTCAACCGCTGTGGTTAAAGAAGTTTCTTCCCATCCAAAGATTGTAGGGATGAAGGACAGTTCTCCTGGAAACTTAAGTGCCTATATCCTTCATGCCCGATCAGGATTTAATCTATTAGCTGGATCGGCTAATTTCTTTTTTACCGGTTTACTGATGGGGGCCGTGGGCGGTGTTCTCTCGCTTGCCAATGCCTTTCCAGAACCCTGTTGCAAACTTTATGATTTGGGAGTGACCGGTCAATTGGAAGAAGGGCGGGAGCTTCAGTTCAAGCTCATGGAACTTAATCAAAAGGTCTCCGGGAAATTGGGTGTGGCAGGGGTAAAGGCAGCTATGGACCTTAAAGGCTTTTACGGAGGTCCTCCCCGGGCTCCACTTTTGCCGCTGACCGCGGAGGAGAAAAAGAAACTGCAGGAAGATCTCGTCGCTTCGGGATTTTTAGATTCTTAACAATAATATTGTGCGCGTAAATGTCATACCTAAATTGAGCGATTCTTTTAACATCGACCTGTAGCCGCTCCGTGTGAGACGGAGCGTTTTGGAATCACCCATTGGGTGAAACACGAACTCCAAGAAAAACCCGCAACCTAAAGGTTGCGCCTACAATGGAAATTAAAAATCGCTCAATTTAGGTCATAGTATTTTTAGCATCATCATTTGAGCCCCCATTTATGGGCATTCCAGAGCGTTTTAAAAATATCAACTTTTTGAATTTTGACATTCCCTGTTTGATTCTTGTTTGCCAGGTTAGGAGTTTGACCAGAAAAAAGAAAGGAGATTAACAATGACAAAACAAAAAACATTCTATCTTCATGATATGACTTATGTGGACGTAGCGGAATACCTAAAAGAGTGCGATGTGGTAATGGTAGCCATGGGAAGTTTGGAACGACATGGGGCCCACATTCCCTTGGGCTGTGATGCCTTAACAACATGGGAGGTGGTAAAACGGGCTTCGGGAAAGGCCTCCGTGATCTACACTCCAATCATTCCATACGGTTATTCTCCTCACCATATGCATCAAATGGGGGCGGGGACAGGAACAATCACCCTTTCCGGGGATACCTACCGACGCGTGGTGTATGATATCGGCAAATCCCTTATTTATCACGGATTCAACAAGGTGGTCTATGTCACCCATCACGGCTCTAATTCGAAAGTGGTTGATGAGGTTCTCCGACGTATTCGCTACGAGACCGGAGCTTTCACTTGTTGGTATAAGACCCCCACGGAGAGAGAGTATAATGCGCTTCAAGGAATCATCGAAGGACCTCCAGAAGAGACGCCTGGGTGGCATTCTGGGGAAATTGAAACATCTACATGTTTGGCTTACGATGAGACTTGTGTTGATATGTCACAGGCTGTCCAGGATCGAACTCACGCCCCCGAATGGATGGGGCCCTCCTTTTCAAAACGAGATGGTTCTGGAATGGTGGAATTTATGGGGACAGAACAGGCGTGGGTTCCCATGGAACATCAGGAGTATTCCGACACATCCACGATTGGCAATCCTTTTCGTGGAACCAAAGAGAAGGGATTCAAGTATTTTGAACACAGCGCCCATCATCTGGCTGAATTTTTAGAAGAAGTCAAGAAATTCCCTGTTCAAGCGACAAATAGGGAGTTTAACGGTCGGGCTTGAAGCGATTCCTTCCAATGTGGTTGTTCCATCCTGCAGGGCAAAATTGGCAAGGATACATGATCAGCACGGGAATCTGTTTCTGTCGTTCACAATAGATTTTTATTGGAGGAGGAAAACTATTGAATATTCCTGAAAAAATGAAAGCCGCAGTACTAATGGCTCCAGGAACATTAGAAATTAAAGAGATTATCACGCCTCAGCCTGGTCCGGCAGATGTTTTAATTAAAGTCAATTCTTGTGCCATTTGCGGCAGTGACGTAAGCCTGATGGCCCGTCCCTGGCCAGGGCAACCCCCCTTTGGTTCATTTATTCCAGGTCATGAGTATTCGGGAGTGGTGGTGGCACTGGGTGAGACCGTGGATGAGTTTCGACTGGGAGACCGGGTGGCAGTGGAAGCCCATTATGGATGCGGCCGTTGTCTCAACTGCCGCAGGGGGGATTACACCTCTTGCCTCAACTATGGGGACCTATCCAAGGGCCATCGGGCGAATGGATTTACCACTAATGGAGGCTACGCGGAGTATGTGGTCAATCATATTAATACGGTTTACCTTGTGCCTGACAACATCTCTTTAGAGGAGGCTTCTCTGGTGACCAATGCCGGATGTGTACTCTATGGCTTTGAGTCATTGGGAGGGCTCGTGGCAGGCGATTCTGTAGTCGTGATGGGGCCCGGCCCTTTAGGGCTGATGTCAGTTCAGGTTGCCAATGCCCTTGGGGCTGACCAGGTCTTCCTTCTTGGAACAAGACCTGAACGCTTAAAGATCGGGCTGGAAGCCGGGGCGGATCATTTAGTCAATGTCCGCGAGACGGACCCCATTGCTTTTGTCAAGGACCGTACGAAAGGGAAAGGGGCAGACCTTGTGATAGAAACATCGGGGTCAGAAGAAGGCCCTGACCTTGCCCTGCACTTATGCAAAAGAATGGGAAAGGTCTTGCTGATTGGTTTCCCGCACAGGCCTGTCCCGGCCGATTTTGGTTTCATGGGCCTCAATAATATCCATCTTTATAGTGTCCGTGGAGAAGGCCGTGCCAATTGTAGGCGCGCCATCTCGCTAATGAAGCAGGGGAAAATCCGTGCCCGTCCCCTGATTACGCATAGCTTCTCTCTCTCCGAAATTACGGAAGGGTTCCGGGTTTTCAATGAACGGGAGGGAGGAGCGATCAAGGTTCTGATCATGCCTTAGCCGGGAGTTGAAGGAGTAGTGAAAAAGACTGTACTGCTCATTGCGACATTTGACACCAAAGAAGAAGAGGCCCTCTACCTGAAAAAGAGAATCGAGGTCCGTGGGGTTTCTGTGATGACGATGGATGCAGGAATTCTTGCCCCCCCTCGTATTCCAGTGGATATTGATCAACAATATGTTTCTCTTCGCGGGGGGATACCCCTTCAGACGCTCGTTACATCTGGAAATAAAGGGGAATGCATCACCAATATGATGCGCGGGGCAGAAGTCGTTTGTAAAGAACTTTATGCGCAAGAACGTTTCCAGGGAATCATTGCTTTGGGAGGAGCTCAGGGAACAGACATCGGCTGCTCGGCAATGCGTTCCCTGCCTGTCGGTGTCCCACGACTCATGGTTTCAACGGTGGCTTCAGGCCGGGCCACCTTTGGACCTTATGTAGGCACAAAAGACATTGCCATGATCCATTCGGTTGCAGACCTGCAAGGGTTGAATTTCTTGACCAAGCAAATCCTGGACAACGCAGCAGGAGCCATTTGCGGGATGATAGCGCGATATAAAAAAACCCAAATTAAACCCGAAGGGATTCCGGTAGCCATGTCTATGCTGGGAACCACCACGCCAGGAGCTCTATATTGCAAACAGATTCTCGAAAGACATGGGTTTGAGGTCGTCACTTTTCATCAGAATGGAACCGGAGGAATGGCCATGGAGGATATGATCCGGGATGGCGCTTTCCAGGGAGTGATGGATTTGAACCTCCATGAAATTGGAGATGAGTTTGTAGGTGGGCTTCATGGAGCGATTCGTCCAAACCGTTTAGAAGCCGCAGGAGAGGTTGGCATTCCGCAAATGGTGGTTCCGGGAAGTATTAATTATGCTGTTTGGGGTCCATTGAATAGCCTTTCCAATGAATTAAGGTCTCGAAAATACATCATCCATAATCCAAATTTGACTCTGGTTCGGCTGAGCCCGGAGGAGCTCTTCAGCGTTGGAAAATTGGTGGCTCAAAAGCTCAATTGTGCCAAGGGACCAACTCAAGTCTTTATCCCCCTTAAAGGCTTCTCTTATCCGGACAGGGAGCATCTACCCCATTGGGAACCTGATGGAAATCAAATTTTTATCGATTCATTAAAATCGAATCTGAATCCTTCCATTCCTGTGACCGAATTGGATGCTCACATCAACGATCCTGAATTCATCGATCCTGTGACCAATGCCTTTCTATCAATGATGAAAAACAGAAACATTCGTTCGTCTTTCTAAAGGAGAATAATATGTGTCAACGTCTTTTAAATAAAATTGCTATTGTGACTGGAGGAGCCCGGGGGATGGGGTTTGCCATTACAAAGGCACTGTTTCAGGAAGGGGCAAGGGTGGCAATCATTGATATTGATGAGAAAGGCGTGACAGAAACTGCACAAAATTTAGACAGAAGCAACAGCCGAGTTGTTGGGAAAAAAGTGGATGTCACTAATAAACGTGAAGTGAATGATCTGGTCAAAGAGATGAAAACCCTATGGGGAAGCATTGACATCTTGGTCAATAATGCGGGGGGAGCTCTCAATACCCCTTATCTACTTGAAGCGATTCAAGAGCAGGACTGGGATCTTGTGGTTGACGTTAATCTGAAAGGAACTTTTTTGTTTTGCCAAGCTGTGATTCCAGAAATGGTGAAACAGGGAAAGGGATCCATCATCAATATTTCTGCGCTGGCAGCCCACTGGAGGGCATCCTTGGCAGGAATACAATACACCGCATCCAAGGCTGGCGTCGAAGGATTGACCCGTCAGCTCGCCTATGATTGGGGAAAATATGGAATAAGAGTCAATGCTGTGGCCCCCACAGTGACCCTGACTGGAGAAAGAGTTCAATCGCTTTGGGATAGAAAAAATGAAGAGGAGAAGAAAAAGATGCTCTCCGATATACCCCTGGGCCGACTGGGAACCCCTGAAGAGGTGGCATCGGTGGTTGTCTTTCTTGCTTCGGAGGAATCGAGCTATATAACAGGAATCACGATCGATGTCAGTGGGGGGCGGTATCTTCGATGAATAGAAGTTCGCTCCGTGTATTGCTTCCGCAACCGATTGAGACAGAGGCAATGGAACTGATAGCCAGTGCTGGGTTTGAAGTTGTTCTGTCACCCGATCCCAAACCAGAGACCGTTTTTTCTCTGATGAAGGGGATACAGGGGATCATTCTCAGGACGGGAATAAAAATGACCCGAGAATTAATGAGCCATGGGAATAACCTTCGGGTGATTTCAAGAACAGGCGCTGGAGTGGACAATGTGGATGTGGCAGCCGCCACCGATCTGGAAATTCTGGTTACCTGTGTGCCTGATGCTCATACGAAAACAGTAGTGGAACATACTCTGGCCCTTATCCTGGCTTTGTTGAAACAGATTCCATTCATGGATCGGGAGGTTCGGCAGGACCACTTTGATATCCGTTTTCAGAATATCCCTCGTGACCTCAACCAAAAAATCTTAGGCGTGGTTGGATTTGGAAGGATTGGATCTGAATTGGCCCGGATTTGCCATCACGCATTTGAGATGACCATCCTTGCACACGATCCCTATCTTTCCCCCGCAGCTCAAGCGGCCTTTCAAGGTTGGGTTCAATTTTATGATTTGGAAAGTCTTTTCCGCGAATCAGACGTCATTTCCCTCCACCTTCCGCTTTTACCAAAAACACAAAAAATAATCAGTGCAAAAGAATTCATCTGGATGAAGCCGGATGCCTTTCTGGTGAACACCTCAAGGGGCGGGGTACTCGATGAGGAAGCCCTTGTTCAATGTCTAAAGGAGAAGAGGATTGCAGGAGCGGGACTCGATGTCTTCTCCCAAGAACCTTTGGAGAAGGAGCACCCTCTCAAAACAATGGATCATGTGATCTTAACCCCTCACACCGCTGCTCTCACAAAAGAATGCGTGTTGCGATTGGCCACAGAAGCAGCCAAAACGACCGTCCATGTTCTCCAAGGGAAAAAACCTGATCATAAAATGATAGTAAATCCTGAAGTTTTAAAAAAGCCTCGCTGGCAAGGACTTTTTTAACTTTACGACCTTCGGGAAGTCAGAAAAGACCAAGGAGAGAATAACAAAGACAACAGCTAAAAGAAGGCCGGAGAAAAGCGAAGATGGCGAAACTCATTTTCAACTATGGAAACTGCCCAAGCCAAGAAGTCACCGGGACGGTCTTTTGAGAGGGGGTATGAATAAATGGTTAGGGAGAAAACCAACTCATAGGACAACTCCATCCTCTGAAAAACCTTGGCCAATAATCATTGCGATTTTGTTCCTAAGGATGGTTAGTGATCCTCTCGGGCTATGGTATTTACGGTAAGATCCTTATTCGGTGGGCACTATGGAAGACCAGACCTTTCATTTTCAGCTTAATCAACGCCCTCCTTTTTTTAAAAATCTGGCCTATGGTTTTCAATGGGCCATGATTGCAATTCCGAACGTAGCTGTCTTTTCGGCCCTCTGTGGAACCGCTTTGGGACTCGATCCTTCTGCTCAAATCAGTTTTTCTCAGCGCCTTCTCATCGTCACAGGCCTGATGACTCTTTTTCAGAGTTTGAAGGGACATCAATATCCAATTCTGGAGGGCCCTTCCTCGGCGCTTCTGCTGAGCTTCATTGTGTTAGCCCCTGAAGGCTTTCCCGCCATCGGGGGAGGAATGATTTTCGGCGGATTCTTCCTTATGTTGGTCTGCAAACTGAAATTATTTAAAAAACTTTCCTCTTTTTTTACCCCCAATGTGGTAGGGGTAATCCTTGTGCTGGTGGTTCTCTCTCTTCTCCCGTTCCTCTATCCCCTGCTGATCGGCATGGATAAAACCCATCCTAATGGAGAGCTGGGCATCGCCGGATCTTCTTTACTGATCATCCTTTTCGTCTCTCTTTTCTCTTATTGGTTGCGAGGTTTTTTCCAGACGACCTCGATGCTGGCTGGAATCCTATTGGGGTTAATCCTTTTTTTGATCAAAGGGGAAATTTCATTGACGGTGATCAAAGAGTCAAGCTGGTTTGCCCTCCCCTCCCCGATCTGGGGAGGACGGCCCACTTTCTCTGTGGCACCCATCATTGCAATGGTCTTCACCTATATGGCGGTCATGATCAATACTGTTGGAAGCATTCAAGGAATTTCCGAGATCGTTGGGAAAGAAGGACTCGAGGACCGGATCCATCGTGGAATTGGAATGAACGGTGCCGGAGGACTTGTTGCAGCCTTTCTCGGAGTGGTCGGCCTGGTTAGCTTCTCCATCAGTCCCGGGGTTGTATTGGTGACCCGGGTCGCCAGCCGATACTCGCTCACCATGAGCGGGGTAATCATGATCGTCTGTGCCTTTATTCCCAAGTTATGGGCCCTTTTGACAGTCATCCCGCCTTCTGTCGTCGCCTCCACCCTCTTTGTTGTTTTCGCCTCACAGCTCATAGCCGGCATAAGCGCAATCATGTCCGGAAAGGGCAGGATGGATCGAAGAGACTATTTTACGGTTGGTCTTCCTCTCCTAATGGGGGCAACAGTTTCGATTATCGCCAAACCATTTTTCCATTTTTTCCCCAGCGCCATCGCCTCTCTCGTGAGCAATGGCCTGGTTGTAGGCATCTTCTTTGCCCTTTTCTGCGAGCATGTCTTTTTCAAGCCCAGAGCCTAAGAAACTTCCCATCAGGCAGGCGTCAAGCCAAAGAGAGCAACCGCATTGTCCCGCAAGATCTTTTGCCGATCAGAATCCGTCATATCAGAAAGACGGGACACCGTTTCCACCGGCTGATGATCACCCATGTCATAGGGATAATCGGTTCCAAGAAGGACATGATCGCTCCCGACAAGGGAAACCAGGTAGCGGAGGGCCTCCTGGCTGTGGGTAATGATATCAAAATAAAAATACTTCAAGAATTGGCGGGGAGAGTGACGAAGGGTCTCCTTACATTCGGGCCGGACCTTGTAGCCGTGTTCAAGCCTTCCAAAGATGTAGGGAAGTTGTCCTCCTCCGTGAGCCAGAACCACTTTTAGATTGGGATATTTTTCCAACACGCCATTGAAGATCAAATAGGCTGCGGCAATCGTTGTATCTAAGGGGTTCCCAATAAGGTTGGTTAAATAGAAGTTCTGGAGGCGATCCATTCCTGCGACATGATGGGGGTGGATGAACATAGGCAATCCCTCTTTTTCCAGAACCTCGTAAATAGGCCAGAAGGCACGGTCCCCCAACTCTCGCTTACCCACATGGGAGCCAATCTCTATTCCCCGAAGGCCCAGCTTGTTGATCGCTCGATCCAGCTCTCTCATAGCGGCTCCCGGAACCTGAAGGGGAAGTGTAGCTATCGCTGCAAATGAGCTAGGGTGGCTTCTAACCATCTCCGCCAACTGGTTGTTCTGAAACTGGGCTAACTCAACGGCGAGCCCTTCTTCAACCTCATAGAAAAAGGCAAACGGTGTCGAGGAGAGGATGGAGAAACCAACCTTTCTCTCTTCCATATCTCGGATTTTTCTCTGGGGATCTCTCAAGGGTTCGCGAAGGCTGGAAGCAATACCTTTGTTGATTTCTGCGGAACGGGTCCCCGTGGCCGGTACAATGAACCTGGAGAAGCTTTCTTCTTCGGTATATTTTTTTTTCAGAATCGTTGCAGTATCCGCAAACTCTACATGGGTATGAATGTCAATGGCGATGGGTTTCATAAGTCCTCCTCATGAATCTGCTTGATCGAAAAAGGTATGTGAGATCGTGTGCCCGACAGGATTATCCAATCGAATGGGGCTCACCACTTCAATGGCTTCCGTATCCTCCACGTACTCAACACGGTGGGTTGGATTCGCATTGATACTCCAAATGCCACAGGGACCAAGTAGTTCGAGCGATTCCTTACACGTCACAGCCCAGACCAGCCCTTTAAGAACAAGGATGATCGGTTCTGTTTCATGAGGATGAAGCAGGCCAACAGGAAATGGCTCAAAAGCGGTTCCCTGGACCATGATAGGTTTCAGGAAAACATATGAATTTTGCCCCTCGGTTTGCAGCCTCTGCCAAATATTCTTTCGCTCTTTCGATATTCTTCGTCTGCTTGTCTGAATCTGGAAATGTTTTCGTCTGAATGACAGCTAAATTGAGCGATTTTTTGTCCTAAATGTAGCCGCAACCTTTAGGTTGCGTGATTTTATTAGAAATGATCTCTCACTCAACAGTGAGAGGAAAACGCTCCGTCTCACACGGAGCGGCTACAGGTTCCTTTCAAAAGAATCGCTCAATTTAGGTGACAGTTACTTTGATTTTCGTTTTCTTTACTCAAGGAATTGGGTTTCTTTTGTTCTCCCTGTGGTTTAATGATAACGAAAGTAAATACTTTCGCCAATTTCATACAATTTGTTAAAAGCAATGTCAAGGTTTAATATTGAGTAATATTAAGCAGATATAACTTCAATGCCAATTTAAAATAGGTTTGCACTAAGCCGTGGAGACTTGACAAAGGCAATCTTCTCAATAAAATTAAATTATTAATGACTTTCTTTCCGTCATAGAGAGAGGCTCAGAGATGATTGCGTATGGAGAGTAGCAGGGTAAGAAGCCATTCTGATTAATGTCTTCATCACAAGAAATATTTTTATGGTAAAGAACATTCAAAAACGTTGGAGGGGTAGATGAGTCCGAAGGATGTTGTGATGGTTGGTCTGGTTGGGATTGGAAGCTGGTCAGGGATCATTGCCAGCGCTGTGGCGAGAAGCAAGAAGGCAAAACTGGTCACTTGTTTTTCGAGGACACCTGAGAAAAGAGCCATCTACAGTAAGACCTATGGATGTGATCAGGAGAAAAGTTATGAGGACCTCCTGAAACGAAAGGATGTGGATGGCGTCCTTTTAACAAGTCCGAATGCCGTCCACGCAGAGCAAACCCTGCTCGCAGCTCAATATGGAAAACACGTTTTCGTAGATAAACCAATCGCCAATACTCTGGCCGATGGACGTAGGATGATTGATGCCTGTGAAAAAGCAGGGGTGACACTCCTTGTTGGCCATGATATGCGGCGATTATCGGGGTTCCGGAAAATGAAAGAACTGATTGACGGGGGCGCCATTGGCAAACCCGTGATGGTTGAATCCAATTTCTCGGCCAATTTAGGACATGAGCTGACCCCTGCTAATTGGCGATGGTATGGAGACGATTCCGGATGTCCTGCAGGGGCCCTCATGACCATGGGTGTCCATCATGCAGACACTCTTAACCATTTTTTGGGACCTATTGAAAAGGTTTATGCTTATTTCAACAAGCTCCACATTCCGGCAGAGGTGGAAGATGTGTCCATGACCATCTTTCAATTCGAATCAGGGGTTTTAGGTTATCTTGGATCTTCCTATACAATTCCCAGAACCAACTGGGTTCAGGTTTACGGAACCGAGGCCAAACTCCTTTGCACTGTATCTCTGCCCAATTTAACTTTTGATGAATATCTGAAGGTCTGGACAGTGGTGGACCGTTATACGACCTTGCACATTTCTGGAAAAGGAAAAGACAAACCTGAAGAGATCCCTTTCCCGATTGGCGATCCAATCCTGGAAGAGATTGATGAGTTTGCGGACTGTATCCGAACAGGAGCGAAACCGGAGACGGATGGAAAGGGATCCCTGGTTGCCTTATCTTTGATTCGAGCATCAATCGAATCGGCTCAGACAGGAAAACAAATAAGATTAGCAGATTTATAAGACGGTCCTTCGGAAAAAGAGATTAAAACGATATAAAGGAGAAGAAATGTTGAATCCAGAAATAAAGAAGATTTCAGTCATTGGTCTTGGATTGATGGGGAGGCCCATATCCACTTTGTTAATGAAGGCCGGGTATGAGGTGAGTGGTTTTGATATTGTCAAGAAACGGGTAGCCAATTTAGTCCCTCTCGGTTTAAAGCAGGCAAAGTCTGCTGAAACGGCAGCGAAGGGAGCAGACCTCATCCTCTTATCCTTACCCAACTGGCAAGCGGTGCTGGAAACAGTAGAGGGAAAAGAAGGCATTATAGCAGGAGCTCAGAGGGGACTGGTTGTTCTCGACACGAGTACCTCTCCGCCCTGGGAGACTAAAACAATGGCCAAGAGGCTTGCGCAAAAAGGAATTGAGTGGATGGATGTTCCCATTTCAGGGTCTTCTGCTCAAGCCCGTGTGGGAAACATGGTCTTTATGGCAGGGGGAAAAAAGGCCGTTTTCCGGCGAATTAAACCTGTCTTGGATCGAATTGGGAAGAAGACAGTCTATGTTGGAAAACATGGTGAAGCCGCCATGCTGAAGCTGGTAGTCAACCATGTCCTTTTCCTTAATCAGGCTGCTGCCATTGAAGGAATGACGCTGGGACTCAAAGCCGGGCTGGACCCAAATATTATGTTAGATGTGATCACTTCCGGAGCGGCATCAAGTGATCTAATCATGGCGAGGGGAAAAGACATGTTGGCTGGCAATTTTGAGCCGAAAGGCCCAGTTGGATTGGCTATTAAGGATTTAGGGTTATCTCTCGAGAGTGCCAAAAAACTGGGGGTGATGTTACCCATCGGAGCTCTCTATTTTCAACTCTTGCTAAAAACACTATTTAATGGATGGGAAGGGCAGGATGCCACAATTGTTTTTAAACTCTATCAACAGCTCTCTGAAAAAACGAACGGGCCCAAATAGCTGGTCCCGAAGAGGAAAAGGAAATGAAGTCCTTTTGCGGAAAAATGCTTGAGGTTGACCTAACCTCTGGGAAAGCGAAGAACATTCTCATATCGGAAGAAATGGTGAAAACTTACCTTGGAGGAAGAGGGCTGGGGGCAAGATTGCTGTTTGATATGCTTCCGGCCAAAACCGAGCCATTATCACCTAAAAACGTACTAATTTTCTTGACAGGACCTCTTACGGGGACCATGGTCCCTGGTTCTTCCAAATTCGTAGTCGTCACCAAATCGCCTTTGACTGGTGGATGGTGCGACAGTTATTCCAGCGGCAGGATTTCTTTAGAATTAAAAAAGGCAGGTTACGATGGCCTTGTCATCCATGGAAGATCAAATCACCCCTGTTATCTTAGAATCGATGAAAAAGGCGTGCAGATCCGAGAGGCGAACCTCATCTGGCGGAAGGATAGCTTCGAAACCGAGAGAATCCTCAGAGAGTCCGAAGGCAATGCTCCTGTTGGTATCTCTTCCATTGGACCTGCCGGTGAAAAGTTGGTTCGATTCGCCTGTATTAATAGCGATCTTTACCGGCAGGCAGGCCGGGGAGGTGTAGGAGCGGTCATGGGTTCGAAGAACCTCAAGGCCATCCTGGTCAAAGGGTCTCAGAGGATTGAAATCCATGATCGAAAAGAGGTTGTGGCATTGAACAGGTTGAATCATAAGCGGGCTAAACAGAGCCAAGTGGCTCAGGCTAGAATGAAATACGGAACACCTCTCACCCTGAATATCACTCATACGGGTGGAATCTTACCCACGATGAACTTCCAGTATGGAACCTGGGAAAAAGCCCTGGAAAAGATTGACTCCATCGGGGTTCATAAAAGCATAACAGCCTATAAGGCCTGTCTCTTCTGTTTCACCCATTGTAGTTTTGAAACCAGGATCAACGAAGGAAAGTATGCAGGAGGAGTCCTTGAGGGCCCTGAATATGAGACCCTGGGCATGTTTGGCTCCAACCAGCTCATCGATTCTCTTCCTACTATCATCCAAGCGAATATTCTCTGCGATCAATTGGGCATGGATACCATTTCAGCGGGGAATATTATTGGTTTTATTATGGAATGTTTTGAAAAAGAATTGCTTTCTTCAAAACAGACAGGGGGGCTGGAAATCCGTTTCGGTGAAAGCGAAGCGAGCCTGGCAGCCCTAAGGATGATGGCCCATCGAGAGGGCTTCGGAGAGATCATGGCAAATGGAGTAAAGGTTTTAGCCAATTATATAGGGAATGACTCGAATCGGTTTGCCATGCACGTCAAGGGCATGGAATTTCCTGCCTATGAACCGAGAGGCGCCTTTGGTTCAGGGCTCTCCTATGCTGTGAGCCCAAGAGGGGCTTGCCACCGGAGGGCTTGGCCTCCTGCGAAAGAGATCCTCGGTGGTTATCCTCCATATACCATCGAGGGCAAAGCCGAAATGATCAAAGCATTATACAATGAAAACGGTATCCTCCATTCTTTACTAGTCTGTGACATGCCTGCTAAATTCATTCCCATGTCCCTTGACGATTATTCCCAGTATTGGCATGCTGTCAGCGGAGAATCGGTTTCAAAAGAAGACTTTTTGAAGATATCCGAAAGAATTGAAACGCTCATCCGGATGTTCAACAACCGAGAGGGGTTTACAAGAAAGGATGATTTCCTGCCCTATCGGACGCTTCATGAACCCTTACCGGACGGTCCGGCCAAAGGGCAATGTATTGGTGAAGAAAACCTCAACAAGATGATCGATGAATATTATGCCCTGAGAGGATGGGATGCTTCTGGTATTCCGACGGAAGAAACGAGAAGGAGATACGGATTGTTAGGGGAAAACGAAATCCAGTAGTGACACCTTGCAACGATCCCTGTTCTGATGGAACGATAAGTATATGACGATCATTCTCAACGTATTTGGAAAAGAATTTGTCTCGAAGCGCCCGATCACCTTGGATCTCGAATCCCCTACCCTGCGGGATGTATTCGTCACCCTCCAAATGGATCATGAGGGCCCTTGGAACCGATTCCTAAAAAAGGATCTCTCCCTTCATGAAGGTTGCATTGTCCTCGTCAATGGGAGAAGCATTGCTTCTCTTGAAAAGCTTGATACAGTTATTCATGACGGCGATGAAATCACTTTCACGGTGCTCGTAGCCGGGGGATAAGCTTGAAAAGCGTCTTGAGTTCAGCACATACTGAATGTTTCTCACATATTCAAAAAGCCATTTTATTCATATGATGACACAGTTTCCGGGAGAGGGTGACAACTAAGGGGACGCTTTTATGAAAGGAGGAGGACCGATGAAAGCAATGCTTCTTCATGAGTTGGGAGGTCCAGTAACATTCAAGGAGGTTGATGAACCCCGGGTGGGGCCGTGCGATGCAAAGGTTCGGGTCAGGGCTGCAGGAGTGGGATTGACGATTCTCATCATGAAAAGCACTCCGGGGCTTGTTACCGATTATCCAAGGATTTTAGGCCATGAGGTCGCAGGAGAGGTCGTTGAAATCGGCAGCGAAGTGAGAAACGTCAAGATTGGGGATCGGGTGATTTGCCACTTTTACCTGACCTGCAAAGCCTGCAAGTTCTGCCGAAGCGGAAGAGAGACACTTTGCGAGAACTGGGGGGGGTATGTGGGAATGGCCTGCGATGGCGGTTATGCTGAATATCTGTCTGTCCCCAGCCTCAATCTCTGTCACCTACCTGAGAGGATTCCTTTCCCTGAAGCCTCTGTCATCTCCGACGCCATTGCTACGCCGCTCCATGCCTGCAGAGAGGAGGCAAAAGTAGGGCCAGGAGATACTGTCCTCGTCATTGGCGCCGGAGGAGGTGTCGGGATTCATGCCGTCCAGATGGCGAAGCTCTGTGGAGGCCGCGTACTCGCAGCCGATATTTCGAGGGAGAAGCTTGAGATGGTAAGAGCCTTAGGAGCGGATGAAATCATCGATGTAGCAGAAAAAAATCTATTACAAGAAGCCAAACGATTAACGGATGAGAAGGGGGTAGACGCCGTTCTCGATTTTGTAGCCTCTTCTCAAACATTGGAAGCAGGCTTTGCAAGCCTGGCCACTTCAGGACGGCTCATCATACTTGGATTTCGGCCTCCCAGCGTTTTTAAGGTGGAGCCAACTTTTCGGATAGACCCTCTGGTAGTCTTATCCAAAGGGCTTGAAATACACGGATCTCGATACGTCTCCATGGCAGAGCTGATCGATGCTGTCAAGATTGTTGAGCAGGGCAAAATCAAACCCATCGTAACCAGAACCTTCCCTCTTGACGAGGCCGAGACCGCCCATCAGATGATCTTGGAAAACAAAATAACGGGAAGGGCTGCATTAGTGATTTGAGGCCATAAAGAAATATTTTTAGCAATTTGATATTCCCTATTTGACCTCAACAAAGTCGGCGCCAACTGGCGGGAAGGTAAAGTACTCGAGATAACGGAAATCTCTATCCGACCGATTGATGGTCGTATGTTTCTCTCCAGGAGGGATATAAAGCACATCCCCCGCTTTTATCGGGAACTCCTTCCCTTCGATTACTTCGATTGCTTCTCCACTGATGGCAATAATAATGGATTCCCGGTTGTTGTGATAATGGTAAGGCACCTGGCTTCCCGGAACAAGAAGGCCAAACATTCCTCCGAGATTCTTTGCCTGATGATCCTGGGTTAGAATCTCTGGCCGGTAGGGTTTACCTGGTGTGGGATTTTCCATCTGGATATAATCTTCCAATTTGAAAATTTTCATGTCGCACACCTCCTTTGCCTTATTATTGATTACAGGGCATTAGGATCCTCGTTCAAGACCCTTGGCAACCTTCTTACAATCCTTCGACATCTATACCACTTTCCCCTTTTTTCACAATGCTTTTCCTTCGTTGATAAACTTTTCGATCGGTCCAGGCAAGTATTTTTTTAATGGACCCAGACCCATGGATAGCGATCCAGCGAATGATATTATGAAAAAAACCTATCTCTTTATTCCATGGGCACACGGCAATACAACGCCCTCCGCAACTCATCCACTTTTTCCGGTTGACCCCCCAGAAGAGTAAGCACCGTTCTGCATTGACATACCACTTACGGTACCCAGGATTATTGTTGATGGTGATGGGTTGATCCGTAGGAGGGCCGAAGGGATTCGCTCTCGCCGGACAATAAATGGCGCAATTCTCACAAGCCATGCAATACTCGTGCGTATTGAAAGAAATGGGTTTATCGATCTGAAGGGGGAGGTCCGTGGTTACCGCCTTCAGTCGCATATTGGTTCCGAATTCAGGAGACAAGACCCGTCCGTTACGGGAAAACTCCCCTACCCCTGCATCGATCGCTATTGGAACCATAAGCATCTCCGGATCATGTCCAAGCGTCTCCCGGTACATGGCATCATACCCAAGCCCGCGAATAAAATCAGTCAACTGGGTTGTAATGAATTTGAGACGGGCATAGGCCTCGGCACTAGAAAGCCAAGAATAATAGGAAGGGGCGGTATCAAGCATGCTTCGAACATGAGACACCACAATGATAATCGCATAAGGATGGGAAATTTCGATGTCCTTATAAACCCAGCGTGGGTCGACTTTCGTGATACGAACCATTTCTGCGCCAAGAAAAAGGCCCACTTTTTTAATCAACCGACTCATCCACGCAGGATCTCTGGCCTCTAGACGGCCCTCGGGAGGGGTCGCAGAGAAAGGCTCAGGATGGTATTCAAAACAGGGGCGGCGAACGGCTGTGGCTAATACTCGCCCGAGCCGGTCTTCAGGTTCCAACTCGTTATAGGGCAAAGGAGTGGTCCAATCTACCTGCCCGGTACGCGCTTTAAATCGTTCCCGAAATTTCTCACCAAAAGGGTTGTCTGGTTTTAGAGTCAGGAAGGCGTTTTTCCGGCGGTCGAATCGTTCGATGGGCCCGATAATGTATCTCTCATACGTGGGTTGGTCCACCTCTTTGACGCCAAGACGTCTCCTCAGCCTCTCTTGGGCCTGAAGTTTGATCTCATACGGTCGCAACGCCTCTTCCACGATGTCCCAATTCATCCTGTCACTTTCAGAAACCCCTCATCCTTTCCGATTATGCGAATATTTTCGATTTAACAGATTTTCTCTGGGTGTGCAACTCAAAGCATGAAGGTAATTCCATGATATCTATGAAATAATCGATTTGATCGTTATGATCAGGACAATAATCTGAACAGAAAGTGATGAGGGCCATAACTTTTTTTATGATCTGGGGTTATGATCCATACGTCAACCCTGAAGACCTGAACCTTCCCCGCCTTGTCTTCACGAAAGACAGGGACGAAATGGTGAAGACATCCGATTTTCTCTCTCTTCATGACCCTTTGGCTACGGAAACCCTGAGGCTCGTCGGAAGGAGAGAATTGAGCTTGATCAAACTTACAGCCTTTCTCAACAACACCTCTCGAGGCGAGATCATCGACGAGCTTGCACTGATCGAAGCCCTGGGGCAGGTTAAAATCGCAGGAGTAGGCCTCGATGACTTTTCGCAAGAGCCTCCCGATATTCATTATCCATTCTTCCAGATGGAAAATGTCATCCTAACACCGCACACGGGTGCGTTGACCCTATTGTTGCAAAAATGGCAGTGATGACCTGCCTGAGCGAGGCCGCTCGCAGTCAGGAATAACGCAAAGCCTTGTCCTGGTGGACAATGAACCCGTATTTCATGCTTACTTTGGATCTTCACCCCGTTAGAAAGGCCAGCCACTTGCCCCTTAAGAGGCCGAAGGTCTTAAGGGGTAAACCAACCTATTGTAGTGCCTAAGGTACTCTAACGGGGTAAACTGAATGTGGGGTCCCGTTATCGTTTTTAAATATTCTTCAGATTAACAATGACAATGTTTATCCAATGGCGTTATTTGTTTTTATTGCAACAACAGGGTTGACAAAGGATGCAGTGACCCAGCTTGCTGATGGAGCACCACAAAACACGATCGATGTTCTGGAAGGACAAAAGCCATGTACAGTGTCAACTGGGAGGATGTGGAAAGAAATAAGGCGATGGGTTAAAGGAGATACATGCTTAACAAAAGGAAAAACCCTATCAGAAGGAGGAGATCACATGGTCAAAAAGCCTACTTATGCAATGGAAGAGATGTCGTACCCTGATGTTCAGGCCATTTTAAAGACGACCGATATCGTCTTGATCCCTATCGGGAGCCAGGAAAAACACGGCCCTCACATCCCTCTATCGACCGACGCTATTGCTACCATTATGACAACGAAGTTAGCTGCCGAGAAGGCGAAGGTTCCCTACACACCGATGATCCCTGTGGGTTATTCCCCACACCATATGGGCAGGGTGAATGATGGGATTGGAACGCTCACCTTCACAGGGGAGACCCTCCGACGCATTGTTTATGAAATAGGAAGAAGCCTCATTTACCATGGGTTTAATAAACTGATCTATGTCAGCCAGCATGCCTCGAATTCAAAAGTGGTGGATGAGGTGCTCCGGCGCCTTCGGTATGAAACAGGATGCTTCGTGGCCTGGTATCTGACCCCCACCGAGCGGAAAACTCAGATCATCAATGACATCCTCGAAGAGAAGATCGCATGGCACTCCGGAGAGATGGAAACGGCCCAGTGCATGGCTTATGACGAATCGATCGTTCATATGGAAAGGGCGAAGAAGCATAAGGCCCATGCCCCTGAGTGGCTGGGATCAGCCTTTGCAAAGACGGACGGCGTTCCTACCGTGATCTTCCAGGGATCGGAAAATATCACGATCCCGATGGAACATCATGAATATGCCGAGGAGGCAACCATTGGGGATCCTTTCTTAGGAACCAAAGAGAAAGGGAAGCGGATCTTTGAAAAGGCAGGGCAGAATTTGACCGATTTCATCGAAGAGGTGAGGAAGATCAAGGTAGAGATCAAGTCTCGGGACTATGACTTCAGGGCCTGGTGACTGTCGAAATACGCATCCTCTCTGAGGAAATAGCGATGAGGCTCAAAGAGAAGGGGGCTCCATCACCGGCGCCGCGTCCGGATTGGGTTTCCATTTCTGCAAGGCCTTTTTAAGGGAAGGCGCCAAGGTGGGGCTTAACAACATTTACGAGGAATCCATCGATCAAGCCAACGTTCAACTTTCGCCTCCCGGATCAGTGCTTGCACTCTTAGGGGATGTCCGGCAGAATGAGTTGATCGAGGCCATTATCTTTAAGGTCGTGGATTTCAATCTCAATGGATCCTTCCTCCGTTCCCAAGCCTCGGTCAAGCAATTTGGCAAATAAGAGGAAGAGGCTGGATCGTGAACGTCTCTCCTCTATTGTATATCAACGGTGGAAAGTTCTTCAGTTAGGCACTCAGAAGAAACGAGGCCATCATGGTTTTTAGAAATCGGGTAAAACAGAGGCTGAAGGAAGGCAAGATTGTTTTCGGTCCCATGGTCTCGGAGATCCGGACACCGGGAATTGCGATTCTCTTCGCACAGGCAGGGTTTGACTTCTTTTTCATCGATATGGAACATTCCCCTTTCACCACAGAAACGATGAGCGATATGATCCTTGCCGGTCGGGCCTCGGGGATTTCTCCCATCGTGAGACCTCCCAGTCGTGCACTGTCCGAAAATCTTTCCCGGCCTCTCGACGCGGGCGCGGAGGGTCTCTTGGTTCCTCAGGTTCAGACGCAAGACGACGTCTTGAATATTGTGAAGTGGTCTCGCTATTCGCCGCTCGGTGAGCGTGGTATAGCCCTCTCCCGCCAGCACACCTTCTTTGAAGGAGACCGACCCGCAGAGACCATGAGGCAGCTCAATGAAGAAGTTCTCATCCTCCTCCAGATCGAACACCGTGATGCGATTGAACGGCTCCCCGATCTTTTGTCGGTGCCGGGCATCGATGGTGCCTTTGTCGGGCCCTCGGATCTTTGCGCATCGCTGGGAATCACAGGGCAGGCAGAAGATCCCAGATTCCTCCATGCCGTGCATCGAGTGATCGAGATCTCAAAGGAATACGGCCTCATTCCGGGTATCCATACCGATTCCCTCAAGGCCGCAGAATATTGGATGAGAGAAGGGATGCAGATCATCGGCTTCTCTACAGACATCAAGCTGATTCTGGAGATCAGTAAGAACTCCGTCAGGAAACTTCAATCCTTCACCGAAGAGTGAGAAACTCCAAAGTCATAGGGAGACAACAGATGGGAAAGACCGTACTCTTGATCGCCACGCTCGATACAAAAGAAGAAGAGGCCTTTTTCCTCAAAGAATACATCGAATCGGAAGGAGTTCAGTGATCCGGTCGTCGAAGAATTCATCTCCATGGTGAGGGCAAACCTGTCCTAAGCTGACAGATCGACTCGGCCTTGTTGACTCTTCCTCACATCTTTGGTAAGAAAGAAACAGGTTAACCCCAAAACTCAGCACACACGGAGGGATTGTGATGGAATTTCCAAGTTTCGCTCTAACAGAAAAAGTTGCGGTTATAACCGGCGCCAGCCGTGGAATTGGTCGCACGTTGGCGCTGGGCCTTGCAAATGCGGGGGCAGACGTTGCGATCTGCAGTCGTTCGGTAGATGAACTCGAAGGATTGGCCAAAGAAATCCGCGCCATGGGTCGAGAAGCCCTTGTCCAGCGGGTAGACGTGACGAAAGCAAGCGATATCCAGGCCATGGTTGATGCCTCGCTGGCAACGTTCGGCCAAATTGACATCCTCGTCAACAACGCCGGTGTCAACGTCAACAAGCCTACCCTCGATATGACCGAGCAGGAATGGGATCTCGTCCTCGACACGAATCTCAAAAGTTACTTCCTCGCCAGTCAAACAGCGGGCCGTCACATGGTCCCGCGACGGAAGGGAAAGATCATCAACGTCAGCTCGACCTTCGGCCTGGTCGGGTTTGAAAAAAGATCAGCCTATGCCTCGAGCAAGGGAGGTGTAGGCCAGTTGACCAAAGTCCTTGCCATCGAATGGGGTCCTTACAATGTGAATGTGAATGCCATCGCCCCCACGGCCACCCGGACCACGCTCAACGAGGAGCTCTTTGTCAATGAGGCATGGCAGAAATTTATGTTAGAGCGGCTTCCGGTCAAGAGGTTCTGCCAGCCAGTGGATCTGGTGGGAGCGACCGTCTTTTTAGCCAGTGACGCCTCCGACATGGTAACAGGCATCACTCTGCCGGTGGATGGGGGCTGGACAGCATGGTAAAGGTGAGGACCCTGATCGATCCCGACTAAACACCACTATGAGAAAGGAGGATCATCCATGAATGAAGAGAGTAAAAGCCGGGCGAAGTATTCTTCCCCTTTTCGTCGTCCCTCTGTGAAACTTCCCAACAATGCCAGACTCGGCGTTTGGTTCATCCTGAACGTCGAAAAATGGGATATCAATGCCGTTATGGCCAGATCCTATATGCCGGCGCCACAGGGTGCTCAGACACCGGCTCCTGACATCCCCAATTACAGCTGGTTTGAATACGGCCTGAGAGTGGGCTTCTGGCGTATCAAAAGGGTTCTTGACAAACATGGGATAAGGGCCACGGTCAGTTTAAATGCGCCTGTGTGCAATGTCTATCCAGAATTGGTCCAAGCCATGCTGGAGAGTAAATGGGAAATCCTCGCTCATGGTTATGAACAGAGAGCCATCTTTCTTGAGAAGGACCAGCGTGCGGTCATTCGGAAGACCATGGAGACGATTCGTAACTTCACAGGCAAGAGTCCTCGGGGATGGATGGGCCCTGGTCTGCACGAGACTTTTGAGACTCCCGATATTCTCGCCGAAGAGGGGCTTGAGTATGTAGCCGATTGGGTCAATGACGACCAACCCTATCCCCTGAAAGTGATAAAGGGAAGGCTTATTGCAGTTCCATACACGGTGGAGTTGAACGATATTGTGATATACATCGTTCAGCAACACAGTTCTCCGGAGATATACGATAGGGGTCGTCTGGCCTTTGACACACTTTACGAAGAAGGTTTTGAAAGCTCAAGGATCATGGGTATCGCATTACATCCCTATGTCTCGGGAGCGACCCACAGGATCAAATTTATAGAGATGCTCCTCGAATACATGAAACGACATGAAGGCGTCTTATTTATGACGGGCGAAGAGATCCTCGATTGGTACGATCATGTTGTGGCGAAGGCTCAATATGCCGAGCCAGGCCAGTAGTTTTTCGTCCCCTGGGATCTCCATGGAGAACTTAGGGGACAATAGAAATGGAGGCACATACCGTGAGATTTAAACAGCCCATTGCTGAGTTACCGAATGTCATCGCCCATGTGAGAAACATGGAGTTGGTCAATCCATTTAAAGATATCCCGGAGAATACAAAACTCGTTATCAAGAGAGGCCGCGTCATCGATCCTTTTTCGAACATGGACAAGGTGATGGATCTATCCATTTGGGGTGGGAAGATCCTATCCGTGAGAGAGTCGATCGAGGCTGCCCGAGGGGACGCCATAATCGATGCGGAAGGATTGATGGTCGTTCCCGGCCTTTTCGATATTCACCTTCACCTCTACGATCTCCTGACATTCCATATCCCGATTATGGAAGAGGCGGTTGTCCATGGGGTGACGACGGGGCTTACGCCCGGTGCCGCCAATTCCCTGAGGGCCCCCTCCTTCCTTGGGTCCGAACTGGACCGCGGGAGCTTGATGAACATGGGAGTCTATCTCGGGGCCTTAGGCGTATTAGGCCAAAATGCCAGCGACCGAGAGCTGATCGCGTTCATGAGAGGGGAACTGGACGAGAATGTAGGACTGCAGAAGATCTCGCGGAGCCGATTTACACTCAAGACGGCTCCCCTGGCTGTCGGTATCAAGGATCATGCCGCCCATTTTATCCTTTCCGAAGAGAACATGAAAAGAGCGGCGACCATCGCCGCCGAAAGCAAACTGCTCTTCATGTCCCATACCCAGTGTTCTTCCTACGCTGAAGAAATTGTGAAGTGGGCCGAGGGCCGTCCCGTCCACCTGGGTCACGCGGATGCCACCGGAACAGCCGGCGAGAAAGCCTATAGGGCTGTCCTGGACCTGATCCGGAATAATGATCACGTCACCGGCGAATTGACGACCACCCTCTTGAGACGATCAAGAGGAGATCGAGACGGAATTGTGATTTCAGAGGCATGCAGAGAACTCTCCCTGAGCATCTTAAAAGAAGGGGTGATTAACATTCTGGTTTCCGATGCCCCTTCCCACTCTGTGAAAGGGTTTGGGGATGTGAAAGATAGCGTTCCGGCGATCCTGGATCTGATCGAGTTGGGGGTGTTTGATCCTATCAACGCCTTCGCCATGATGAGTACGAACCCAGCTCGCTTGATGTCCAAGGTGACCGGGCAGGAATGGTGGCTGAAAGAGTTGGGAAGCCTTGCAGAGGGATCGAGGGCGGATATCGCAGTCATAAACCCTCTGGAAAGGGAGGTCGTCTATACTTTCGTGAACGGAGAGATGGTTGCCTTTGAGGGCCGGATCATAAAAAAGGGTTATGGCGCTGGAGGGTTTGTCACGCGGTTTGGCATCCTTCCGGGCATGGGCGTGGGTGAGGTGACCCGGATTAAGCGTGTCCAGTAGACTGGGTAAGTGCGAATAAAAACACTCTTTGCCTGTAAGGCTTTGAGGACGGCCGGGTCTCAAGGCTTTCAAATAGGGAATATCGGTGTTATGGAGACGGCCTTCAATGTTATCTGTTCAGACAGAGGGACGCGGGGGTCGTTCAATAACGAAGGGTTCTGCTTGAAATCTTCTCAGCTCACCCTTCCTTTCGTTCATGGACGTGCTGAATGGGTTCGGCTCTTAACCGCTCTCTTTGACCGAGAAGTAAAGGTCCCCGCCCTCGCAGGCGGCCATCCCATTTAGGAACCCTGAAAAGGTTTTGGAGAAATTCAAATATCGGGTCTTTTATCGAATCATCTGGTCAAATCATTCAAACCAAGGAGGCACGTACCATGAGACGACCGCACACCAGGAGAAGGGCATTTTGGATTCTCCTGGGCTGTTCTCTTTTCTGGGCTAAGATAAGTTGGCGCTTTCTTTAGTCTATTTTAGGATAACAGCCTTTTTTATGCACTCAAGAAAAAGGGCAAGAGTTTAGATAGCAGAAATATTAGGAAAGGTGCTAAAAGGGACTACGGTTATGGATAAGGAATTTGCTATAAAAAACTGGGAAAGGATTAATAAAACAATCCGCCACGAAGAACCTGATCAAGTCCCAGTTTTTCTGCATGTCAATGGTCCTTTCATTACAAAATATAATGGAATCGACCCATATCAATATTACCATGACCCGGCTTTGATGGTGGAATGCCAGCTTAAAGTCCGTGAACGCTTTTACAATTTAACTGGCGTTTTTCCAGACTTGTCCATGGCGGTGGAGCCCTCGGCTTTAGGCGCTAAATTGAAATGGACTGCTGACGGGACTGTTTGGATTATCCCTCATATCAAGACCCTTGAAGATGTTGAGCAACTTGAAATTCCTAATCCAGAGGCTGCAGGTTATATGGCGCGTGCCATTCATACATATCGATACATGCGTAAAGCAGCAGGTGAGGGAGTCCCAGTAAGCTTTAACAATGTTCATTCTCCTTGGGGGGTAGCAGCTCTTATGCGAGGGACCAGTCAAATTATGGAAGACTTAATCCTTCAACCCAGTTTGGTGAAAAGGCTTGTGGAAAAAACAACAGATACGATTATTCATTGGCTCCATAAGATCAAATCTGAGGTCCCGCAAGGAACTTTCCAAAGGATACTAGTCTGGGATGATCTTTCTTCATTTGTAGGTCCCAAGCACTTTCGAGAATTTATTCTGCCCATCTACCAAAAGGTTTTCGGTTCATTTCCTGAAACAGAACGCTGGTATCATAACGATGCGAATGCTACTTCTATCCTCGAGGCGCTTGCCGATGCAGGTATCGAATGCTTCCATCTTGGCTATGAGGTGAATTTGAGCGATGCAAAGCGTCGAATTGGTGATCGGGTCTGCCTCATGGGGAATGTTGCTCCCCTTACAGTTTTGCGTAATGGAACCCCAAGGGAAGTGATGGAAGCTTGTCGTATGATTATTGACAAGGGTGCCGCAGGAGGTGGATTCATATTGGCTGCTGGCGGGTATATTGATGAAGGAACACCTGCTGAAAATATTGATACCATGATCGAGGCAGCCGAGAAATACGGTAAATACTAATTTCCTAAAAGCAAAGGTTAAAGAAGAAGGGACCCATATGTTGAACATTATGGAACAGTTGACCCAAGCAGTAATAAAAGGAGATATTGCCCATATAGATTCCTTAGTACAGGTTAGTTTGGACCTGGGAATGTCTGCTCAAGACATCCTTGATCGAGCTCTTATTCCCGGAATGGATGAGGTTGGGCATCTTTTCTCTGCCTCTCAAATTTTTTTACCAGAGATGATGGTTTCGGCTAAGGTTATGCATATGGCCTTAAATAAGTTAAGGCCTTACATCGTCAGGGGTGAAGTTAGACGATTGGGTCGCATGGCCATTGGTACAGTAAAAGATGATCTACATGATATTGGAAAGAATATAGTTATTTCTGTGATGGAGGGCGGAGGTATAGAAATGATCGACCTGGGTGTTGATGTACCACCAGAAAAGTTTGTGGAGGTTCTTTCCAATAATGATATTCAACTATTGGGTGTTTCAGCGATTCTTACGACTGTACTCCACAATATTGAGAATATTATTAGCGCAATTAAAAAAGCAGGAGTAAGAGATAAAGTAAAAATTCTTATTGGTGGAGTTGCGGTTAGCAGTGGTTTAGTGGAAAAAATTGGCGGCGATGCCTACTGTAAAGATGCCGCTGATGGGCTACGCAAAGCGAAAGAAATACTTATGACACTTAAATCTACTACTAAAGATTGATTATTGAGGGATGATAACGAGTATAAAGTAGGGAATATGACAAAGGAACGAACCAAAGGGAAACAGATAATAAAGACAGATAAAGCGTTGACCCCTGATGTCAATTGTGGGCACGATCTTGGAAAAGGTCGCTCGTTGTAAAGCCGTTACTGTAACATTACACTAGCGACGCCTTTTTGTGGATTTGGCAGTAGGACAGCAGGTTAGCTTCTGCGATTGCGGTCCGATATACCTTAATTTGTTAATGGAGGAGGTTATCTAGTCACACGAAAGGAGGAAAAGAATGCCCAAAAAAAGCATACAACCAGAAGGTCTTCTGGACCCTCGCCCTAAATTTGCCCACGTCACAAAGATCGGAAATCAGGTCTATGTTGCTGGTCAGACGTCCATGGATGCCGATGGGAATCTGGTGGGAAAGGGCGACATTGAGATTCAGACACGGCAAGTTTTTGAAAATATAGCAAGGTGTCTAAAAGCCGCTGGAGCTAGTTTCGATCAAGTGGTGAAGGTGAATGTCTATTCAACGGATTTGGAGGCCCACCTGCCATACATAGCAAGAATCAGACAGGAATATTTTCCTAAAGAGCCTGTTGCTAGTACTACTGTGCAGATTCCAAGACTGGTGCATCCTGATTGGTTGGTCGAAATCGAAGTTATTGCAGTTATTGATTGATATTGCTTCTACCTGAATATTGCGTCAGCGGAATGGGATATTGGTGAAAAATAGTGGACTGACCATCTGGGCCCCTCTATATTCTTGGGTGAGCAAGAATAGGCAAAAACCCAAGAACGAACAAGGAGGTAACTCAAATGGTTAAGTCCAAGAATCAGCATAATCAAAAAAGGGCATAAAACAAGGGGAAAAAGAGACCTAAATCCACCGCCACTCGTTGCTTAGTTCCAATCCGAAGTCTCAAATGCACGGACTCGGGCGGAAACTAGGGCAAAAAAGTTATCAAAAGAGAGCTTCGGTGAGTTTTGTCACGCAGGTCTTGTCTGAATTCTTTTTTCAGGGCAATTTTTTGATAAACTCCTTCCTTACTGCTTCTTCCACAGCCGTTTCTTTCCGGGTATTGAGCAAGCCATCTATGGTCACCCGGATGCCGCATCGCCGATCTCCATAATTCGCTGCCGCGCTTTAACCAATACCTCCAGCGAGAGGTGACTCTTTACAAGCCGCACTGCCCGCTTTGACCATCGCTCAGCTTTATCAAGCCCGATGGCAGATCGAATTGTTCTTCAAATGGATCAAACAGCATCTTCGAATCAAAGCCTTTTATGGCACAAGCGAAAATACCGTCAAAACCCAAATCTGGATCGCCATCACGGTTTATGTGCTGGTGGCCATCGTCAAAAAACAACTCAAACTCGAAAAGAACCTCTACACAATTCTACAGATTTTGAGCGTTACTCTTTTCTAAAAAAGCCCCATTTTAGAGGCGTTGGGAGCTATTAAACCTCAAGAAATAAAGGATGCTACTTCTAACCAGTTGAATTTATTCTCTTAACGTTGGGACAGTAGCGAAAAACGGTGCACTTTTAATTCTTAAATGACAGGAAAACATTTTTTTCAGAAAAAATTTTTTTCTTGACAAGGGGATAGAAAGATGGTAGGAAATTGGTCAAATCACTTTACCTCTTTATAAGTTGATACCAGGAGAGGGGACGGCTGTCAGAATATTATTGGCAGTTCGAGAAAAACGATGAGACCCTATATTATTAACAGTCTTAAAATAGTAACGACATAAATTTGTAAATCCCACCTAACCTCCCTTTGTTAAAGGGAGGGATTACCCCTCTTTGGAAAAGAGGGGCAAGGGGAGATTTTCTAATACTTATGTCAATTCAATTATGAGACTGTTAATATACGATCGGAAAGTCGTAAGAGCTACTTAATCACCTTCATATCCCTTAAAAATTGAAGGGGGTAAACAGAGAAACGAAATGTTACTAAAGCCGATCCAAAAGGTAAGACTCTATGAGAATGCGGTGAAGCAGATCCAATCCCTGATTTTGAGAAACCGCTACAAACCTGGAGACCGGCTCCCCTCGGAACGTAACCTCTCAGAACAACTCAACATCAGCCGGCCTTCCCTTCGAGAGGCTCTCCGGATCCTTTCAGTCATGGGTTTTATCGAGATTAACATGGGGGACGGAATTTATGTCAAAGAAGTGAGTTTTCTTCCCTATGTAGAATCAGTGAATCTATCTATCAGTTCCATGCTTCAGATGGAGCGGGACAATTTTATTAAACTCTGGCAGGTGCGGAAGATTCTTGAAGTGGCCATGGTGGAGCTCTTGGAAAGAAAGGTTACAGAATTCTTATTGAAGAACCTCTGGAACTGCATCGAAGAGATGAAAAAAAATATTGACAATCAAGACTTATTCATCTCCTCAGGAATTCGGTTTCACCGTCTCATTGCCGAAGCAGGCCAGAATGAAATTTTGATTTTCCTCTGGGATACCTTGATAGACCTTATCCGTAAAAGTCATGACAAGATATACCGTATCGCCAGATCGCCTAAACGATCTCTTCTCGCCCACAAAAGGATCTATGTTGCACTGAAGAAAAGAGAGATTCAGAAAGCGGTGGAAGCGATGAGAAAACACATGACCGAAGAGGAGCAGGCCCTCTTGACGGCTTTAGCTTTAGTTAAGTGACAAGTGCCACGGTATCGTGAGATCATACTCTATCAACGTTTAGATTGAACAACGAAATGGCTAAAGGGCCAAATTGAAATTAAAAGGAGGAAGAACAATGGATATCTCTTTTATTGGCAAACCACATGAGTATGATGCCAGGAGAGTATTCTCTCTTACCGGTGTGGATTGGCAGGAGAGGGTTAATTTTGAGCGTCTCCGGAAAGAACGATTGGCTCGGGCCAAGGAACAGATGGAAATCCATGACCTTGGGGCGCTGGTGGTTTATGATGGAGCGAACGTCCGCTATCTGACCAGTTCTTTCCAAGGAAACTGGAAGTATAACATCTTCATCCGTTATGCCGTCCTTCCCCGGGGAGGAGAGCCCATCCTTTTTGAAACCGCTGGTTCTGACCTCATCTGCGCCAGAATGGACCTTCCATGGATGGAGGGAAGGATACGCCCGGCGATCACCTGGAGATGGTCGGAAGGCGCGGTGGAATACATGGTGGATCGAATGGTGGATAGTGTCATGGAAGTCCTTCGCGAGCACAAGGTCGAAAAGGAAAAGATCGGGATTGATTCCCTCGATATGGCATCCCTGGCGGCTTTCCAGAAAAAGGGAGTCAATGTGGTCAATGCAATGCCAGCATTGTCCGCTGCTCGAGTGGTTAAGACCCGAGATGAGATCGAGCTCTTAAAGCAGTCCGCTGCCATTGCGGATGCCTGTATGTACAAGGCACGCTATGAATGGGCGAAGCCCGGGATCACGGAGAGGGAGCTCTCTGGAAAAATGATCGAGTACATGTACGAGAGGGGATGTGAAATCGTTTACGAAATTATTGTCGCTTCCGGTGGAAATACAAGCCCCTACAGGCGCTGGCCGACTGACAAGATCATCCGCCAGGGAGATTTGATCATCATCGATAATAACACAGTGGGACCTTCTGGATATTTCGTGGACTATGTGCGCTGCTGGAAGGTGGAGGGAAAACCTACCCCCAAAGAGAAAGACCTTTATAAGGAATGTTACGATTCCCTTATGGCAGCCATTGAAATGATGAAGCCTGGCAACACAAGCAAGGACGTTGCTGAAAAATTTCCAGTCTATGATGACGACAAGTACGGGACCGTAACCCTTCAGCAGTTTGCCCATTCCATCGGGTTAACCCTATATGAGGGCATGTGGATTTCAAGGGCTTACTCCCTGAAATACCCCGCCGAGATCAAACCAAATATGTACTTTGCCGTAGAAACGTTTGCGGGTCACCCCAACCTTGAACAAACGGTTCGCCTGGAAACCGACTTATTGATTACGGACAAAGGGCATGAGTTTTTTACCCTCTTTCCCTTTGAAGAAGAGATGCTGAAGTGAATCGGTTTAAAACAATGGCCTCAACACGAAATCGATTGATCGCCAACCATAATATATCCGCGATTGCAAAGAAAGCGGGGCGATTAGCTAACTATAACCGTAAGAAGGGCTTCCATTGAAGCGAATCGGTTTTCGCTGCGGTCGCAGAGGTTCTTGAGCTGAAAGTCAAACCCAACCCTCCCCAAATAGCCTCTGGATTCCATGGGGGGGGTGGAGCGGTCAAAACAGACGAAAAAGGAATGGAAGGAACTCCGACAGGATGTATGTGCGGCGCTCTGGCTGCAGGAGTTCTAATATTGGGTGTATTTTATGGAAGGACAGCACCTGTAGGTCCAAAGTATGGGTGCATTAGTCAGCTGTCAGCTAATTTACACAAGCGGTTTTATGAGGAATTGGGAGGAAAGTGTTGTGCCATGCTCAGGCCGTTTTATCAAAAGATGGATCGGGAAAATTCGTGCCGATTCATCTACCAGAAGGGAGCTGAGTTGGCTGTTGAGGTGGTCCTTTCTGCCCCTGAGCTCGTGCCCGAATGCAGGATGCCAACATCCCTTCAGAGGTTTGTAAAAGGATCGTGATCCTTGAGCTCTCATGGGATCGGTACTGAAGAAAAGGGTTTGAAGTTTACAGGAAGCACCCCTTGGAAAAGTACTTGATAGAGTATAAGTTGATAAATTTCTGAAAAAAGGGGGTATACATCTTGAGCCAATTCATATTGGTTCAAACACTGAATGGCCTCTCTTTTGCGGCTCTTCTTTTCTTATTGGCCAGCGGGCTATCATTGATCTATGGAGTGATGAAGATTGTGAACATCGCTCATGGGTCATATTTCATGTTAGGCGCCTATATCGGGCTTTCGGTCATCTTATGGACTAAGAACTTCTTTCTTGGCGCTATCGCCGCAGGCCTTTCCATCGGTTTTCTTGGACTTATCATGGAACGTGGATTTTTAAGAAAGTTTCCTTTGCAGGCTCTTCCACAAATGATGATTACCCTTGGATTTGCCCTTGTTTTTCGGGACCTCGCCTTCCTTATCTGGGGAGGAGATCCTTATAGCCTTCCTTGCCCGGAATTTTTAAAAGGGTCTACAAAAATCTTCGACGTAGTGTTTCCGATCTACCGTCTATTTGTCATTGGGATGGCCGCTCTCGTTGCCCTTTGCCTATGGTTATTCAACGAAAAAACTCTCGTTGGAGCGAAATTGAGGGCGTCGGTGGATGATCATGAAATGGCCGGCGGGGTAGGTCTCAATGTTCCCCTCATATCGGGGTGTATGTTTGGTTTAGGAGCAGCTTTGGCTGCCTTTGGGGGGGTTATGGGCGGTCCTATCTTTGGCGTCTACCCCGGCCTCGATTTTGAGCTCCTCGCGCTCGGTTTTGTTGTCGTAATTGTAGGGGGGCGTGGAAGCCTAAAAGGGTCGGCTGTCGGGGCTATTCTGGTTGGCTTGGTCGACAACTTCGGAAAGGCATTGTTCCCCGAACTCTCTTATTTCACGCTTTTTGCTCCAATGGCCATTGTGGTTGCCGTTAAGCCCACCGGGCTTTTCGGAAGAGAATAGAACGATGAAAAAAAGCTATGTCCCAATCATCAAGATTTTTGGTCTGTGCATGGCCTTTGTTGTCCTCGTGCTCCTGCCGCCCTTCTACAGCTCTTATTGGATCACCTTAGTCACCCAGATGCTTATTTATGCTGTCCTTGCCGGAAGTCTCGATATCCTTATGGGATTTACAGGCCTCTCATCTTTCGGTCATGCCGGTTTCTTCGGGGCCTCTGCCTATGTGGTTGCCATTCTTACCACTCGCTACCAGATGGGTTTTTTTACCTGTTTTGTGAGCGGCGTCGCTCTGGCCACAGGGATTAGCCTCATCTTCGGCCTTTTGGTGGCCCATGCAACAGGGGTCTATTTTCTGATCATTACACTGGCGCTTGGTATGGTCCTATGGGGCCTCGCATTTCGCTGGGTCAGCATGACTGGTGGAGATAATGGCATCGCTGGCATCATAAGGCCTGACCTCGGGTTGCCCATCTCCCTGAAAGACCCCCTTACCTTTTATTATTTCACACTCGTTTTTTTTATAATCTGTCTTGCCCTGATCATTATCTTTGTGCGTTCACCCTTCGGTCACAGCCTGAAAGGGATTCGGGAAAGCGAATCTCGTATGAAGGTTCTCGGATATCATACCTGGCTTCACAAGTACATTAGCTATGTGATTGCGGCATTCTTTGGAGGCGCTGCAGGAGTGTTCTGGGCGTATTACAATGGCTTTGTTAGTCCTTATGACATGGAACTCACTGCATCCATAGAAATTATTTTGATGGTGATTCTGGGAGGCCCAGGGACTTTGATCGGCCCGGTTCTTGGCGCAGGAATCATAATATTCCTTAAAAACTTTATCAGTGCCTATACCCATCGTTGGCTCCTCATTGTAGGAACCATTTACATTCTTACTATTCTTTACGCACCCCAAGGACTGATTAATCTTATCAATGATTGGCTAAAAGGAGGTGAGGAAAAGGCCGAGACCGAAGGAGTTACATAATGGAGGAATTGGGAGGAATAAGATGGTCAAGCGATTTAAGAGACAGGAGATTGTAGACAGATTCAAAGCAGAAATTCAGCAAGGGCAGGCTCTCTTTGACGCTTTTGCTGGAACAGGGATCTCCGCCAAATTTGCAGAGGTAGGCGGCGCAGACATGATTACAACCCACATCTTGGCAAGGTTTCGAATGGCAGGGCTTTCCTCCATGGCTGGTTATCTTTCGATTGCCGATGCAAACGCCGTTACCCTTGAATTAGGCAAAAGGGATATCCTCCCTGTAATCAATCATACCCCCGTCATGGCAGGACTTCTTGGAGCCGATCCCACCCGGAACATGGAATTTTTTTTAGATGAAATCTTAACCGCTGGTTTTTCAGGAATATTGAACTGCCCTACCCTTGCCCTCATCGATGGGAACTTTAGAAGAGTCCTTGAGGAAACAGGGATCACGTTTGACAAAGAAGTGGAGATGATAGCGATTGCCCATCAGAAAGGCCTCTACACAAAAGCCTTTGTCACTTCACCGGAAGAGGCCCTGAAGATGGTCGAGGCCGGATGCGATAACATCATCGCCCATGGAGGGAATACCAGTGGCGGGTCAATTGGCTCCAAAACGGTGACTTCTTTGGAAGCAATGATAGGTCTTATCCAGAATATCATTGATACGGTCAAGAAAAAGAAGCCAGATGTCGTTGTGACCTGTCACGGGGGAGCTACAGAAACCCCTCAGGATGTGACCTACCTTCTTGAGAGGGTAAAGGGGTTAGACGGATACGTGGGAGGGTCAACCGCTGAACGAATACCGGTGGAAAAATCAATCACCGAGGCAATCCGGAGTTTTAAAACCATTCGGCTCCCAGCGAACACGCGTTTGCAATGAGGCACATTCATGGACTCCGCTCCCATAGAGGGAGAGGAGAGCGAAGGAGTTAAAATTATTTTTTAATTAATGGCCCATTCCCGGAGGGCACCCTCGAATCATGAAAATTGGTAGTCAAACGGTTATGGGTGACGATGCTCGTATAGAAGCCCGAAGCTCGACGCAGGATGCTCGAGTTTCAAGTTTCGTAAGACGAGCCCTGAACCTAATATGGTACAGGGCGAGCCTCGATACGAGCTTCGACAACGTTAAACGAGATTCTATTTTCTAATTAACAGCAATTAAAAAGAAAGGAGAAAACGATGATGAAAAAAGTTTTTTTTCTGGCGATGTTGGTAGCTATCGTAAGCCTAATATTTTTCAACACTTCCACCGTATGGGCTCAGGCCAAGGGACCGATCAAGATCGGCTTCATAGCTCCTTTATCAGGTGCATTTGCCGCGACAGGGAAGGACATGCTATCGGGCATACAGCTTTATTTGGAAGAGATTGGTTACACCGCAGCCGGCCGAAAAATTGAACTTATCGTAGAGGACGACGAGGGAACTCCAGCGGCAGGCCTAACGAAGACAAGAAAATTAGTGGAAAAGGATGGGGTTCACGTCATGACAGGAGGCCTTTTAGCCTCCACGGGTTATGCACTAGCCCCCTATATTGATTCCAAAGAGATTCCAACAACCTATCCCATCATGGCGCCTGATGATCTGACTCAGCGACAGAGACCAAAATGGATCGTTCGGACAGGATGGAATAGCAGCCAGCCCAATCACTCCCTTGGAGAGTACACTTACCAGGTCCTCAAACTGAGAAAGGGAGTGGTGATCGGTCTCGATTATGCTTTTGGGTGGGAGTCCGCTGGAGGTTTCCAAAAAACCTTCGAGGAGGCAGGAGGAAAAATTATCCAGAAGATATGGACCCCTCTGACTGTCACCGATTTCAGCCCCTTCCTGGCCCAGATTTCGAGAGAGGCCGATGTGGTGTATGCCCTATTCGTAGGCCGTTCAACACTTCAGTTCGTCAAGCAATATCAGGAGTTTGGTCTCAAGGGGAGAATCCAGGTGGTCGCCGGAGGAACAACCACGGATGAACATGCCCTTCCTTCCATGGGCGATGAGGCTCTGGGAATCATCAGCGCTCTGCATTATAGCGGGGCATTGGATAACTCGGCAAACAAGCGATTCGTGAAGGCTTTTCGCGAAAAGGCGAAGAAGGCCGCTTCCTACTACTCAGAAGGCACTTACACGGGAGCGAGATGGATTGTAGAAGCCATCAAGGCTATTGGCGGAGATGTAGAGAATAAGCACAAGTTTATGGATGCCCTCAAAAAGGTGGAGCTTAGAGATGTTCCTCGCGGAGATTTCAGGTTGGATGAATACGGAAATCCGATCCAAGATGTTTATATCCGGAAGGTGGAGAAAGTCGGTGGAGAGCTTCAGAATTCGATCATTCATACATATCCCAAAGTTTCTCAGTTCTGGAAATACAAACCAGAGGAATTCTTGAAGCAGCCTGTTTATAGCCGGGAATTCCCCCCGCTCAAACCATAATCCTGAAGCTCCAGGGGGGGAGGCTCCCCTGGAGTAAGAAAAAGGATAAGTTTGAAAAGGTTCGAAGAGGTTCAGATTTAAGTCGATTCTGCGCATGTGCTAACGGAAGGAAAAAAAGAGTCAATGGCTTCAATAAAAACGACCAAGAGTATGGCGCCTGTCCCATGTCTGGTGGTGGAAAATCTTACAAAGGATTTTGGAGGTCTTAGGGCGGTTAATTCAGTCAGCCTGACGATAGAGTTGGGTGAAAGACGGGTCCTCATGGGGCCGAATGGTGCAGGAAAAACGACGATCTTTAACCTGCTCAGCGGGACCTATCCGGCCAGTAAAGGAAAAATCCTCTTCTTTGGCAGAGAGGTTACCGGGTTGCCTTCTTACCGTCGGGCAGCCCTGGGAATGGCAAGAACATATCAAATCACCAATCTTTTTCAAAAACTGACGGTGTCAGAAAATATTATAATGGCCTGCCAGGCCCTGACCCTAACGAAATTTGTGATGTTTAGGCCTATCTCTTCTCATCATAATCTTATAGACCGATGTAATCGCCTTTTGAAAGAATTCGACCTGTGGGATAAACGTAATACCCCCGTCAAAAACCTTTCCCATGGAGTCCAGAGACAGATTGAGGTTGCCCTTGCCCTTGCCCAGGAGCCACGCCTCCTGCTTCTGGATGAGCCGGCGGCAGGACTCTCTTCAGCGGAAACTCAGGCCTTAACTCTACTTCTCAAAAAACTGGATCCAAACATTACCATCCTGCTGATTGAACACGATATGGATGTCGCCTTTGAATTTGCCGAAAAGATAACGGTTCTTTATCATGGGGAATGTCTAATCGAGGGCACGAAAGAAGTGATCAAAAATAATTCTACCGTACAAGAAATCTATTTGGGTGCGGAGTAATGTTTATGCTCAAGGTGGTGGACATTCATACCTATTATGACCAAAGCTATATCCTCCAAGGGATCAGTCTCGAGGTGGCTAAGGGAACGGTAGTGGCTCTCCTGGGGCGAAATGGAGTGGGAAAGACCACTTTGGTCCGATCCATTGTCGGACTTACTCCAGCTCGTAAGGGACAAATCTTGTTCAATGATAAGGACATCACCCATATATCGGCTTACAAAATCATTCGTATGCAGATCGGTCTAGTTCCTCAAGGCAGACGGATTTTCCCCTCATTAACGGTGAGAGAAAATCTGGCCGTTGCTGCCCGTGGCTCCGAGAGTTCGATGTGGGATTTTGAAAAGATCTATAGTCTCTTCCCACGACTGAAGGAACGGGATCAGAATCGAGGAAACCAATTGAGCGGTGGGGAGCAACAGATGTTGGCCATTGCCAGGGCACTGATTTCAAATCCCCTCCTGCTCCTTATGGACGAGCCTACAGAGGGGTTAGCCCCGGTGCTGGTCCGGGAAGTAGGGGATGTCATCCTCAAGCTCAAGGAAGGAGGGCTATCTATCTTCTTGGTTGAACAAAACCTTTCCTTTGCTAAGAAATTTGCAGACTATGCCCATGTCATGAGTAAGGGGAAAATTGTCTACTCCTCGACACCAACAAAACTCTGGGAAAATAAGGAGGTGAAGAAACTTTATTTGGGTGTCTGATTTCTAATGGCGAAATATTAGTTATTCGTAACACTTTAGCGGTTTGAAAAAACTTTATAAAATCCCTCCTAACCTCCCTTTGCCAAAGGGAGGCAAAGGGATTCCCCCTTTGGAAAAGGGGGATTAAGGGGGATTTTATGATGATTCATTTGATCCATTGACTCATAAATCTCTTTTTTTCAAAAAGCTAAATTGATACAGTTATTCTAATCAAAGAAACGTTTTTTAGGAGGTGTTCTTATGGAGAGTAGAGAAAGAAAAGAAATGAATAGAAGATGTTTTTTAAGGCAAAGCATGATAGGGATTGGGGTGGTAGCGGTTGGAGGATCGGTGGTCTTTCCGTATAATGGCCCATCAGGGGCATTCGGTTATCCGGCCATTCCAAATGCAACAATGGTGGTGATGCACAATTCTGCCCTCTGCATTGGTTGTAGAAGATGTGAGGTCGCCTGCTCAACCATGCGGGAAGGGGCATCTCAGCCCAGCCGGGCGCGTGTGTTCATCGATCGACGATATCAGGAATCGATCTGGACAGATGGGCAATTCACAGGGGAAACTTGCCGTCAATGCGAGGAGGCTCCTTGTCTTCGTGCCTGCCCTGCTGAGGCCATCAAGGTCGACGAGAAAACGAAGGCTCGCTATGTCGATCTGAAGGTTTGTAATGGTCTTGGAAACTGTCAGAGAGCCTGCCCATTCAACATGGTGAACTATTTTGAAGATGAGAGAAAGGCTCGGAAATGCGACCTCTGCGGGGGTGCCCCGGAATGTGTGAAACAATGTCCTGCCACTGCTTTACGATATGTGAAATGGGATCCCCGATACGATGATTTGGATTAGAAAATGGGTTCAAGGATAAAGTCTCAGGAAGGTTTGGATATTGAAAACAAGAATCGATTTCATTTGCTTTAATGATCAGACAAGGAGGTGTAAATTATGAGGGAACTCAATGGTTGGGCAGGAAAAATTCTACGCATTAATCTAACAAATAACAAGATTGAAAAGGTCGACACAGAAAGATATATTCCTAAATACATCGGTGGACTGGGCATTGGTTTGAAGATTATGTGGGATGAAGTGTCTGGAGATGTCAAGCCTCTCGATCCGGAGAATAAGCTAATATTAATGGCTGGTCCTCTTACGGGAACTCTATCCCCGTCTTCCGGACGGTTGACAGCAGTGACGAAGTCTCCTCATACATGGCCTGTGGAACACACAACAAGGGGAAACATGGGGGGACACATCGGAGCTGAGATTCGATTTGCCGGTTATGACGGGATTATTGTTGAAGGAAAGGCCCCTAAACCTGTATACGTTGCCATCCACGATGATAAGGTTGCGATCCGGGATGCGATTCATCTCTGGGGGCTGGATACTTATGACGCGCAGCGCCAGATGATTAAAGAGATGAGGGATTCGAGGGCAAAAGCCATGGTAATCGGTGTCGCCGGAGAGAAACTTGTCCGGACTGCCGTAATTATCCATGATCTCAAGAGCGCCCTTGGACAGGGTGGTTTTGGGGCGGTTATGGGGTCAAAAAATCTGAAGGGAATCGTTGTTCGAGGGACGGGGAGAGTGAAAATGGCCTGCTCTCCCAAGGAGCTTTTGGACTTGGTGGAGTATACAAAAAGTTTGATTGCTGCCCCACTTCATGGAATCATTCCCCCACCCGTGGGAAGCGCCGCATCGGGCTATCGTGCCAGGGATAACCTCCAGTGGGTTGGAGGACCCAAAAAGATCTCGATCGGCAGGGTGGACCCAAAAGATATGAACCGAATGTCCTTAAGACCTCATGAGGCTGACAGAAGATTTGCAGGGAAGATGGCTGCCTATCATGTGAAGAATATCGGCTGTTTCTCTTGTCCGGTGGCCTGCAAGAGTTATATGACCGTGCCTGCTATGAACCGCTTTGGAATACCTCAATCAGGCGAATTCGTCTGTTTGTCAGCAACATGGTATAGCCCGCCAGCATCCACGCATGAGGCTACCTTCGCCGCCAAACAGCTCATCGATACACTGGGGCTAAATCCATGGGACCTTGTGATGTGGGTATTTCTCCTCCGATGGATGCACGAGACAGGCAGGATTACGGAAAAAGAAGCAGGAATTCCTTTCTCGGATGAGAAAAAGGGGGGAGAGAGGTTTATTACCACCCTATGCAATAAAATCGCCCGAAGGGAAGGCCTCGGTGATATCATGGCAGAAGGCCTTCCGAGAGGGGCGATGAAAATGGGAGTATTGGATGACGTATTAAGGGGAGAGGCGGCTGGTCGCGTGATGCTCTGCTCCCATGGAATGTGGGATCATTATGACCCGAGATCCTATTCACAGGTCTTAGGGTTGACTTGGGTCATGGATAACCGGGACCCCAATCGCCATGAGTACCCCGGAATGGTGCTGTTCTCAGGAGCAAAAATTGAGGACATAAAGCAGGTGGCGAAAGCGCTTTATGGTTCGGAGAATGCGATAGACCCTATCGGTAAAATCACGCCCTACCATCCCTCCAAGGGAAGATTTGCCATATCGATTGATCATCACGGTGTCATCAAGGATAGCCTTCCTACTTGTGACTGGGTCTTTCCTGTGGTCTTAAGCCCTAATCCAGAGAGAAAATACATGGGGGATATGTCTATTGAGAGTAAACTTTTTTCCGCTGTAACAGGGGTGAAATGGAGCGAGCAAGAATTAGATAAAGCGGCCGAACGCTGCTGGAACCTCCACAGGGCCGTCACCATCCGGGATTGGAAAACCGCAAACCTTCGTGAAAGCCATGACTGGCTTCCAGAGGTGTATTATACGGGCTTAACCCCAACGACCCCGGTGTCAACTGTCGTAAGCGCGACGGAAGGAGGCTTGGACCGAAAGGATTTTGAGACGGCGAAGACGGACTACTATAAACAACGAGGCTGGGATGAGAAAACCGGCGCCCCAACCAGAAAGAAATTAGAGGAATTAGATCTGAAGGACGTTGCCGATAAACTTGCCGCTATGAAACTTCTGCCTGCATAAAAGACCTGCTAAAAAACCTTAATGGGCCTGGGATGTTATCCAGGCCCATTAAGGTTTTTTTAATAATGGTTGTCAATGGATTATGAATGATGAAAACCGTACTCCTCATCGGGACTCTCGATACTAAGGACAGCGAATATCAGTATATCCGGCAAATGCTTAGTGGAGAGAATATTCGCATCCTCCTGATGGATGTAAGCTGTAAAACATTTCGATCCGATCTTTTTTCTGATATCTCCTGCAAGGAAGTGGCTCAGGCCGTTGGAGCAGAATTCAACTTGGTCAGTCAACTAGAGCGCGTTCCAGCTCAGAAAGTAATGACGGAAGGAGCCATTAAGCTTGCAGAAGATCTTTTCCAACAGGAGAAATTTCAGGGTATCTTTGCCCTTGGAGGATCGAACGGAACGGCCATTGCCTGTGCGGTGATGCAGCGCTTTCCCGTGGGGATGCCCAAGTTGATGGTTTCCACCATGGCCTCGGGCGATGTCCGGGGATATGTTGGATGGAAAGACATTGTGATGTTTCATCCGGTGGGAGATATCTCCCTCAACCGGATGACGAGAAAAGTCTTTTTAAATGCCGTCCGGGCTATTGCCGGAATGTTGAAAGAAGATAAGGATCCGGAGGAAGCCCCTAAGGTTCAAATCGCACTTACCGTTTTTGGAGTGGTTCAACCCTGTACCGAGCGCGCAAAGTCGCTTCTGGAAAAAAAGGGATATGAGGTCCTCGTGTTTCATACCTCAGGAACGGGGGGAATGGCCATGGAAGAGCTGGTAAAACAAGGGATGATTGATGGGGTTCTCGATATCTCCACGACGGAAATCACTGATGAAGTGGTGGGAGGTGTTCTGACAGCCGGGCCCCACCGACTTGAGGCAGCCGGAGCAAGGGGCATTCCGCAGGTCATCATTCCAGGGGCGATTGACCTTGTCAATTTCAAAACCCCCGATACGGTTCCGGAGAAGTGGAGGAATCGGATCTTCTATCAACATACGCCTCACATCACATTGATGCGAACGAATGTGGAGGAGAACACGCTCCTCGGACGGGTTTTTGCAGATAAACTCAATCAGGCAAAAGGTCCTTCTCGGGTGATTATTCCCCTTGGAGGGTTCTCTGCCTATGATAGCCCAAAAGGACCAAAGGCAATCCGGCTTGATGGAAGCCCATCGCCCCTTCCTTGGTTCTGGCCGGAGGCTGACAGGGCTTTCTGCACAGTCCTTAAAGAGAACCTCGATTTCTCAAGGGTAGGCTATGAGGAACTGCCAATGCATATCAATGAATCCCTTTTTGCTGAGAAGGCCATAGAAGCCTTGGAAGGAATGTTGCAAAAGAGGAGTTCAAACAATGAAGGGCATTGAAACCATTCATGCAATCAGGCATCCTTTCCGGTTAGCCTTGGATAAAGGAATCTATGTGGACCGTTTTGTCTATTCCTACATCCTCTTTGGTAAGCATATCTGTCTAATAGATACAGGAGTGGCGGACACAAAACCATTAATTCAGGAAGGTTTGAAGAAGTTTAGTCGATCTGTGAGGGAAATCTCCTTTGTTTTGCTCACCCATGCTCATCCTGACCATATTGGTGGAGCCTTGGGGATAATGAAGAACTCTGCCGCCCTTTTTGCCGCTCACTCAGCGGACCTACCATGGATTGAAAACGTGGAGAAACAGTTTCAGGAAAGGCCCATCCTGAATTTCTTTGAACTGGTGGAGGGCCCAGTTCCGGTGAAACGGGTTTTAAGAGAAGGAGATACGATTTCCTTAGAGAAAGGAAAGAATTTAAAGGTTTTTGAGACGCCGGGACATTCCCGGGGTTCCCTCTCTTTCTTTCTTGAAGAAGAGGGCGCTCTCTTTTCGGGAGATGCGATTCCTGCGGCAGGAACGCTTCCCATCTACGTCAATCCGGGAACCTCCATAGAATCAATCCGAAAATTACAAAGCATCCAAGGCATAAAGTGTCTTTTTTCATCCTGGCATGACCCTATTTCAGGAGATCGGGCCTATCGCATCATGGAAGACGGCATCCGCTATATTGAGGCGATTGATGCAATTGTTCAAGACCTTGGCCAGAACATGCCTCCAGAAGCAAATGGCGAGCAATGGGGTCTCAGGGTTCTTGAGCGGTTGGGGATAAAGGCTCAAAAGATCCTTCCCATGGTCATGACTTCATTAGCAAGCCACCTCAAGAAAGAGGGGCTTTAGAGGGAGTTGAAGATGAAAGCAGATACGGCTGTAATCAATGATATTTGGGTAGCTCCGTTTGGCATTCCAGGAGTCGAAACAGCCATCTCCATTCTGCTTGATGGAGTTGTCCGTGGACGAATCACGCTTCCCCATGTGGTTGAGGTGAGAAGCGAAAGACCGGCGATGATCTATGGATTGACAGGACAGAAAGGATCGCTTCGGGTCGGTTGCGATGCCGATCTCATCTTCGTAGATCTGAATCAAAAAAGAAAATTCGAAAATTCAAAAACTATCTCCAAATGTGGATGGACACCCTACCACGGCCGGGAGGTGAACGGAGATGTCGTTCTCACGATGGTCCGGGGAAAGGTGGTGATGATCGATGGAGAGATCATTGGAGAACCCGGCTGGGGAAGATTTGTTACCCGGGAAATTCAATTATAGGATGGGGGAGAAGATGATCGCCCCATCGATTCGTAGCAGAAATGAGCTAACCTAAGTTATATTTAAAGATAAATAACGTTAAGAGGAGGAGTTGAAGCATGAGCACGCCCTGGAAAACGGATAACTGGTTTGTAAGTCCCTGGAATTACGAGAAAGAAGTAACTAAAGACTTTCATCTTCCGAAGAGGATAAAAATCCATGACATAACCCTTAGGGATGGCGAACAACAGGCCGGAGTCATTTTTACCAAAGACGATAAAATACGCATTGCAGAAAAGCTGGCCGAGGTAGGAATCCATCGCATCGAAGCAGGCATGCCTGCAGTTTCACCGCCTGACGAAGCCGCAATCAAGGAGATTGTCAAGCGTGACCTCGGTCCGGAAATCTTCTGTTTCTGCCGTTGTGTGGTAGATGATGTGAAACGCGCGGTGGACTGTGGGGTCAAGGGGATTGTGATTGAAATTCCTGCCAGCGCTCAACTCATAGACCAAGCTTACAAATGGCCCATCGAAAAAGCAATCGATCTTTCGATCAAGGCCACGGCCTACGCCAAGGAGCAGGGACTTTACACAGTTTTTTTTACCATCGATGGGACAAGGACGGATATGGAATGGTTGCTGAATCTGGTGGACCGTGTAGCAAGAGAGGGCCATATGGATGCCTTCACGTTGGTTGATACTTTTGGGGTGCTTTCTCCCCATGGAGCAAGTTACTTTACCAAGAAGGTGAAAGAGAAAGTCTCCAAACCTCTTGAAATTCATTTTCACTCGGATTTCGGTCTGGGCGTAGCCAATACGATTATGGCTGTTCTATCAGGAGCAGAGGTCATCCATTCCACGGTGACCGGTATCGGGGAACGAGCAGGAAACACCCCTATGGAAGAGACCGTTTTAACTCTTTTAACGATGTACGGAATGGATGTTGGCATAGATTACAGCAAACTGAACGAACTTTCAAAATTGGTGCAAACGCTATCAGGGACGCAAGTTTCATCAAATCGCCCTTTTATTGGTGAAGGAGCTTATACGATTGAATCTGGAATTGTTACCGGATGGTATAAGAATGCATTTGCAAATAACCCTACTACGGTTTTTCCTATAAAACCTGAGTTTGTAGGTCATGAGGCGCCGAAAATTTTTATGGGAAAGAAGAGTGGCGCAGACAATATTGAAATCTGGAGTAAAAAGTTGGGGATTGAACTTAATGAAACTGAAACCCTTGCTGTCGTGCAGGAGGTCAAATTGAAATCCCATGACCTCAAAAGAGTTCTAAACGAAAGCGAATTTAAAGCGATTGTCAAAAAAATTAAAACCGGGAATAGGACATAAGAGATTTCGAGCATGGATTATCTCGAAGCCCTTGGAAAGATCGTCGGGAAAAACAATATCTACTTGGACCAGGTTGATCGGGTCTGCTATTCCAGGGATATGTCTCTTCACGAAGGGGTCCCCGATGCTGTCGTTTTAGCCTGTGACACGGAAGAGGTCCGAAAAATCCTTACCCTTGCCAACCAAGAGAGGTTTTCTGTTGTCCCCAGGGGTTCGGGAACCAGCTTGACTGGAGCGGTGCTTCCATGTCTCGGAGGCATCGTTCTGGATCTCAGCCGAATGAATCGCATCAAAGAAATAAACAGGAAAGATCATTATGCCATCGTTGAACCAGGCGTAATCTGTCAAGAACTCAACAATCAACTCCTCCCGAATCACTTCTTCCCTCCTGACCCTGCGAGTGCTTCGCTCTGTTCGATTGGGGGAATGATCTCTACCAATGCCAGCGGAAACCGGGCGATCAAATACGGAACGACCAAAGATTATCTCAAAGCACTTGAGGTGGTGCTGCCTAGCGGAGAGGTGATTCGAACTGGATCGCTGGCTCCAAAATTTTCAACAGGATATGACTTAACGCATCTTTTATGCGGAGCAGAGGGAACGCTCGGAATTATTACTGAAGCCACCTTAAAGATCCTGCCATCCCCAGAATATGTCGCCTTTGCCCAAGTCAGCTTTAAACATATTGAGGACGGAGGGGAGGCGGCTACCGAAATTCTCACTTCCGGCCTAGGTCTTTCATCCTGTGAGATCTTTGACAAAGTATCCATCGATGTAGTGAACAAGGCAATGGGGCTTGGAATTTCTGATATTGTGGGTTGCTTGCTCTTTTTGGAGATAGATGGACATCAAAAGGTCGTAAAAGAACAGATTGAACGGGTTAATGAAATTTGCAAGAAACATGGAATGATCCATGCAAATTGGGATGACGATCCCTCCAAGAAAGTTCTGATCTGGAAAGGACGACAGGGAATCGTAGCAGCCCTCTCCATGCACCAGAGGGGATCCCGATATATGCCGATGTTGGAAGATTTCGGAGTCCCTTTGTCGATGATTCCTGATACTATTAAAGAAATCCAGAAAGTCGCCAGAAAGCATCCCCTCCCGATAGCCACTTTTGGCCACGTGGGAGACGGAAACCTCCATGCCTGTGTCATCATGGATCCGATGAAGAAGGAAGAGTGGGCGGAACTAAAAGAGATCGGAAAGGAATTCATCGATCTTGCTCTCAAACACAAAGGAACGCTGAGTGCGGAACATGGGCTCGGGATCGCAAAGGCCTCCTTTATTCATCAGGAATTGGGCCGCAGCCATGAAGTCATGAAAACGATCAAGAATTCTTTGGACCCGAATAACATCTTGAATCCGGGGAAGATGGGTTTTGACGGAAATATTATGGATGTGCTAGACCATTCGGCCTATGCGGACCTTGTCCAGAACCTAGACAGAGTGATAAGTTTCGGCAAAGAGATCGACAATGAAATTATGGCTTGCCTGATGTGCGGTTTCTGCAGGGCGGGGTGCCCCGTCTACAAAGAGACGTTGATCGAATCGAAGAATGCGAGGGGAAGAGTTATCCTCGCCTATAATCTACTGACTGGAAGAATCAACCCGTCCAAAGAATTGGCAGAGAAGTTTTACGAATGCACCCTGTGCATGAACTGTAAAGTGGCCTGCCCGGCTGGAGTCCGTGTTGCGGATATCGTGGAATCAGCCCGGAAAAGGATAGCCGTGGAAGGATATTTACCAGAAATCCATCAGGCACTTCTGGAGAGCATGGTGGTGATGGGAAATCCCTTACAGGAGCCCAAGGAGAAGAGAACCGATGTCTATCCCTCTACCTATCGGTATAAGGCCTCAGAAAACCTACTCTTTTTTGGATGTGTTACAAGTTACCAGGATGTACAGATTGTCCCAAATACGATGAGGATTCTTGCTCGAGCAGGAATTGATTACGCCACTATGGGAAACGAAGAACACTGCTGTGGATATCTTGCTTATTTGATCGGGTCGGAGCAATTTAAAGACTTGATTTCAAGTAACGTTGAGCGACTGTCCAGGTTAAAAGCGAAAAGGATGATCACCACGTGTGCAGGTTGTTATAAAACCTTTAAAGACTTATACCCGAAGCACGCTCAAATTGATTTAGAAGTCCTCCACATTGTTGAGTATTTTGAGAAGTTGATCACAGAGGAAAAGCTGAAATTCCGGGAACCCTACTCCATGAAAGTCGTTTACCACGACCCCTGTGATCTCGGAAGGCACATGAATATCTATGAACCTCCAAGAAAAATCTTACAAGCAATTCCAGGGGTCGAGCTCCTTGAGTTTAAGGAAAACCGAAACCTATCAAAATGTTGCGGAGGAGGAGGAGGGCTCAAAGCATATAATAACAATCTCTCGGGACAAATTGCCTATCGTCGGGCGCTGGATGCCATTGAACTCGGTGCAGAAATCATTGTCTCCGCTTGTCCCTCTTGCAAATCCAGCCTTCAGCAGGCTTCTGCAAGACTTCGTAAAGAGAAGAAGGGGAGGATAAAAGTCTTGGATCTGACTGAGCTGGTAGGAGAAGCCTTGGATTAGCAATTGGTCTGTATTTCTTAAAGCCCAGCATATCCCTCTTATCATAAGCCGCATATCGGCCAAGAGCCAAGACTATTTTGGCGCCCCAGCCAAGACTGTATGCAAATCAATGACTTAGCATTGGAATTAGAATGGTCGTACTGTCAAAAGAATAGAGGTTAACTTCAGTTAACCAACATGGGGCTAGGAAAAACAACTCAACGAAGGGAGGAATAAACCTATGCAGTATGGAAAATATGCAGTCGATTACGAGTATCGTCCCTACAATCCGGAGCGCATGCGGAATGAGAGAGTGGCAAGAGCTCAGGCAGCCCTTAAAAAGCACGGCCTTGGCGCGATGATTTTATACGACTATGATTATCATCGCTACGTCGGCTACTACTCCTTCCACCAATACGCCAGGCGCAGACTTGGCACATTTGTTCTCTTGATTCAAGACCAAGGCTTGCCCTACGTTCCGATCGATCATTTAAATGGCCAGTGGGAACGGCCCCGTATGCCATGGTTTGAAGGCAAAATGGTACTGAAGACATCCAAGGTTTACCAACTCTGCCAGGGCCTACCCGATACCCCTCAATTTATGCCTCGTTATTTCGACGAAACCTGCGAAGAGATCAAAGCCCTATTAAAGAAGCACGATGTCCTCGATATGCCTTGTGGGATCGACATCGCCAGCGTAAACATGTTGGAAGCATGCAAGCGGGCAGGGATAAAAATCGTAGATGGCAACAATTGTATGGTTGATGCCATCAAAATCAAGACCCAGGACGAGATCCATTGCCTCCGGAATGCCGGTGCAATTGCTGAAAGTGCCCATTGGGAGGTGTGTAAGGCTCTGCGGCCGGGCATGACCGAGTTGGAGATTGCAGGGGTTGCAGCCAACGGTTGCTATAAGGCCGGGGCAGAGGAATTGGAAGGCCCCAGCTTCGTGGTGTGCAGCGGTGAAAGATCGGGTTACGGCGTACCGAATATGCCCACAGATAGAATGGTTAGACCTGGGGACCTGGTCGTTTTAGATATCAACGGCGTAAGCTTCCAGGGCTATCGCACTTGTTTCTACCGCACCTACTGCGTAGGAGACAAACCAACTGAATTCCAGAAGGAAATATACCACGTTGCCTACGAAGCTTTGATGACCCTAACAGAGTCCTTTAAGCCCGGTATCACCACTACAGATGTGCAGCAGAACTGGTTGAAAAAAGGAGATGCACCGGGCCTCTGGGGGCGTATACCAAAGTGGCCTGAACCGGGCCGGTACTTCTACGGCACGACGGCCCATCCAATCGGCCTCCGCTCAGGCGATCCGGGGGCGACCGTTGCCGGGGCCAGCGGCCAGTTTATGGGTGATTTCCCCTCTGGAAAACTCGAGAAGAACATGACTTTTGCCGTAGAAGCCGCCTGTTTCACGTGGCATGGAGACAGATGGGCTAAGGACGGTGTGAAGATTGAGCATTGTGGGGTAATCACTGACGATGGGTTCGAAGTCTTCTACCGGTTTCCAACAAAAGATCTGATCGCCTGTGGATTGCCTGGGGCCTACTAAGAAGATAGCAGGAATTGTCATTGACCCTTGGGGTGATTTTTCAAATGATGGGAGTGACCTTCGTTACGTGCTCCTTTCCTGAACAAGAATGGAGTCCTACAACTTGATCTGTTGGCTTGTTTTAATCTGAAAGATATTTTCGAAAATCAAAACCCGTTTCATCTACAAAGGCCGCCATCAATCGTTTCGTCACAGGCCCTGGTACAGGAGAAGAAGGTCGAATCCCGTGAACTTCTCGAACCGGGGTGACACACGTTACGCTCGATGTGAGGAAAAATTCATCGGATTGGGCCAGGTCATAAAGACTGAAATGTTGCTCTTCAACAGATATCCTCAGCCGCGAGGATAACTCAAATACGACCTTCCGGGTGATCCCCTCGAGGACATTTTGGGCTGGGGGTGTCCAGAGTACACCCTTTTTAACAATGAAGAAATTCGCGATCGAATTCTCCGACACGTTTCCATGGATATCCAACATAAGGGAAAGGCTATCCACAGCGTCTGCTTCGAGCTCTGCCAGGATCTGGTTTAACTTGCTCGTCACTTTGGCCCGTGTTTCAAGACACTGTGGGGGTACCCTTCGAGTGGGAACGATCGCGAGCTTGACCCCTTCTGCAAGGCTTCGTGCGGCAGCCTCCACTGCCACTGGACGCCAAAAGATGAATAAAGTCGGAGGTCCTGCAGCCCGGGCCACCATGCTCGGAGTATCCATGCCCCGCGTGACCCAGTGGCCGACGCGGTAGACGCTCTCTTCAGCAAGAAGGGGGAGGTTCATCTGCAGCAGGTCAAGGGTCAATTTCTCAACCTCTTCCTGCCCGATTCCTAAATCGATTCGAACGTAGCGAAAAGATCGGTAAAGACGATCCAGATGGTCCTTCAACCGGTAGAGCCGGCGGTTGAAACAGGGCGTGATCTCGTAGACGCCATCTCCCCACAGGAAACCTCTGTCAAAAGGGGAGAGGGCTGCCTCCCCTTCCCTAACAATCTTTCCGTTCAAGTAACAATATAGCTCCTGAGACATCTCGATGCACCTCCATAGGCTTGGGAAAAAGAGTAACTGCGTGTGCTTGTAAATTTAGAACCTATTCTTATGGTTTTACTTGCCCACGATGTGCCGATAAGAGGGGGTGGCTTACGAAGCGCGGTCTGATAGCCTGTGGTGTATGCGGATTTCAAACACCCATTACCGCAGGGACGATTTTCCAGGACACGAACAAGCCGCTTGGGTTGTAGTTTCGTGGGATCTGGCTGGTGACCAGCCAGAAGACAGGTGCCAGTGTCCTGGGGGTTCAGCGGATTCTGAGATTTGGCAACTACGAGACAGCATGGACATGGTTGCACAAATTGCGTCGGGCGATGGTTCGGCCGGGACGAGATAGACTGAGTGGGCGTGTAGAGGTGGATGATTGTTATTGGGGTACTTCTGAAGAAAGATTTCGCGGTCGGTATTTGGGTCCCAAGACGGTAATTGTGGTTGCGGCGGAGGAAGATGGTAAAGGAATCGGTAGGATACGCATGGCCCGAGTTCCGGATGCTACAGCGGCGAGTTTGCAGCCCTTTGTGCTGGTCGCCATCGAACCCGGTAGTGTCGTGCATACAGATGGATGGAACGGGTACACCGATATTGAAACCAAAGGGTACATTCATGAAGTCGGCCTTCTTCGCGGGCAGAAGCGATTGGCTTCCGAGTTTTTGCCAAGGGTTCACAAAATTGTATCTCTCCTGAAAAGGTGGTTGGTAGCCACCCATCAAGGATGGGTAAGTCATGAACATCTGGACTACTACCTCGATGAATTTACTTTCCGGTTCAACCGTCGTACCTCGCGTTCTCGTGGTAAGCTCTTCTACCGGCTGGTACAGCAAGCCGTACAAGTTGAGCCGGTGGCGTACAAAGATATCGTCAAACAAGTGCGAGGGAGAAAAAAGTCGCACCACAAGATATAGGGGATACTGGAGTCAAGGAGATACTCCTTGAAATCAATTTGTGTTTCCTTTTGTCTCATTATATGTATCTCAAACGAAATCAAACATCTATCATGATCTTATTTCTTCAACCCCAGCACATCCTGCATGTCATACAGGCCATTGGGCTGGTTGACGATCCAGAGCGCGGCCCGGATGGCTCCCCTCGCGAAGTTGTCGCGGCTATGAGCACGGTGGATGATCTCCAATCGCTCTCCGACCCCTCCGAAGAGGACAGTGTGCTCCCCCACGATATCTCCTGCCCGGATCACCTGCATCCCGATCTCTTCTCTTGTCCTCTCTCCGATCATCCCCTTTCGGCCGTAGACACCCACTTGCCCAAAATCCCTATCCATGGCCTTTGCAATGAGCTCTCCTAATTTGACCGCTGTCCCGCTGGGCGAGTCCTTCTTCAGGCGATGATGGGCTTCGAGAATCTCAATATCATATTCCGGGCCCAATACCTTTGCGATATCCTGAACGACTCGAAACATGAGATTCACTCCCACGCTCATATTGGGAGCAACGACGCAACGGGTGCTCTTCGAAAGTCCTTTGATCTTCTCCATCTGTTCCGGATTAAAACCTGTCGTCCCGATCACAATGGCAAGACCATTCTCCTTGGCAAACTCCAGACTCTCCAAGGAAGCGGCAGGGCTGCTGAAGTTAATAATCACATCCCCATTCCCTTTTTTGAATCCTCCTTCCAGGGAGATGCCGAGCTTTCCCAGGCCAATCACCTCTCCAATGTCCATACCAAGAGAGGGATGATCTGCTCTCTCAATCGCTTGCGCAAGCTCAATCGATGGAGTCTCCCTGATGATGTGGATAATCCGGTTCCCCATTTTGCCGGCCGCGCCAACAACAATTGCCTTTAACCCTTCTTTCATTCGTAAGCCTCCTCCCACATCTCGGCTTCATAAATGATGTGGACATCCCCCTCAAAAAATACCCTTTTGACCTCTTCCCCCTCGACCTCAAAATGAACCGTCAGGACTTCACCCCCTGCGGTTTTAACAGACACCGGGGATTTCACCCATCCCTTAAAGGCAGAGATTAAAGCAGAAGCCACTGTCCCTGTGCCGCAGGCTAACGTCTCATCCTCCACACCCCGCTCATAGGTCCGCACCGATAATCGAGAATTCTTCTCCAGCCGTACAAAGTTTGCATTGGTGCCTGCCGGTGCAAAATGGGGATGGTTTCGAATTAATCTTCCTAAGCCAACCACGTCCACGGTTTCGATGTCTTCCACAAACGTCACGGCATGAGGAACACCGGTGTTGATGCTCGAGAGCGTCTCCTTTTTCCCATCCATAAGAAGGGATTCGTCGAGTTTGAGGCTATGGGGTTTGGTCATCTCCAGCTTAACCCTCTTCCCGTCTACCTGAGCAGAGAGAATTCCGGCCAGAGTCTCAAAGGTCAATGAAGGACCAGTGATCTCTTTTAAATGAGCGAACCGGGCAGCACACCGTCCTCCGTTGCCGCACATCTCTGCCACGCTCCCATCCGCGTTGAAGAACTGCCATTTGAAGTCAGCTTTCTCTGAAGGTTCAATGAAGATGAGCCCATCCGCTCCCACAGAGACCCTTCTCTGGCAGACCTTCCGGGCAAACTCCTTCATGCGATCAGGCTCAATAAGGGACTTCCGATGGTCGATGAGGATGAAGTCATTTCCACTCCCACTCATCTTCATGAAAGGAATCTTCATTACGCCTCCGGCTAACAACAAGTCCAAATACCAAATGTCAAATTTCAAATGAATGACAAATGCCAAATCTCAAATTATCTTAACTTTGAAACTTGAGCTTGATTTGATATTTGAACTTTGGCATTTGAAATTATCTATAACCCAATGATTACGACTGAGTCAGAAAATCTGGAATAGTTTCCCCCCGTATCAGATCCTCATACTCTTCTCTTTTTCGGATCACATGGATCTCGTCATCCCTGACCATCACTTCTGCCACACGGGGTCTGGAGTTATAGTTGGTTGCCATGGAAAATCCATAGGCACCTGCGCTCATCACGGCGATCAATTCGCCCGGATTCAGCTTCGGGATCTTTCGCTCCTTGGCCAAAAAGTCCGCTGACTCGCAAACTGGGCCTACCACATCGACAACAACCTCCTCCCTTTTTTCTTCTCTTACCGGAAGGATTTGATGAAAGGAACCATAATAACTGGGACGAACCAGATCGTTCATCGCCGCATCCACAATGAGAAAGCGTTTCTCCTCATTCTCCTTTGTATAAAGCACTTTCGAGACCAGAATGCCGGCATTTCCAACGATCACCCTGCCCGGTTCCAGGATGAGGGTGCAATTGAAACTTCGAATCTCCTCAAGGATGTTAGAGGCGTATTCATAGGGATGAGGAGGTTCTTCATCGTTGTAGGTGATGCCCAACCCGCCCCCCAAGTCGAGGTAGCGAATCTCCATCCCTTCCATTCTTAACTGATCAACCAGGCTCTTCAGCCTCTTCAGTGCCTCCACAAAGGGGTCCACCTCCACCAGTTGGGAACCCAGGTGACAGTCAATTCCCATAATCTTCAGGTTCGGCAATTCGGAGGAAAGACGGTAGGCCATGGGCGCCCTGAGAATGTCGATCCCAAATTTATTTTGCTTCATCCCTGTGGTGATATAGGGATGTGTTTTTGCATCGATATCCGGATTGACACGGATCGAGATGGGCGCCTTCTTATTCATCCTGCCGGCCACTTCATTGATTGTCCGGAGTTCCGTGGAGGACTCGACATTAAACATGAGGATGCCGGCCTTCAGCCCATACGCAATCTCATCCTCCTTCTTCCCGACTCCTGAAAAAACGATCTTCTGCGGGTCTGCGCCAGCCTTAAGAGCCCGGTAGAGCTCTCCTCCAGAGACCACATCAACCCCTCCGCCGAGGTTAACAAAGAGCCGGATGAGCGCCAGGTTTGAGTTGGCTTTCATCGAATAACAGACAAGGTGGGGAATCCCTTCGAAGGCTTCATTGAAAACCTTAAAATGTCTCACCAGCGTTCTGTAACTGTAAAGATAGAAGGGCGTTCCAACCTGTTGGGCAATCCGGCTGACCGGAACCCTTTCGCAATAAAGTTCACCTTTTTTATATTCAAAGTAGTGCATCGAACCTCCAAATGCGGATTTCGGAATTCGAATTGCGGAGTTAAAAATTAAAAGGTTTTTTAATATTCCGCATTCCGCAATTTGCAATCCTCATTAGTTATAAAATAAGTCTTTGATTAAGGTAAGGGTAAGGATGCCGGTTTCGTCTGTAGGTTATGGTAAAGGTTCTAAATCATTGGACATAACCCTTACCCGTAGACAAAACTGGCCTCATAGCCTTAACCCTAACCCTGACCGAAGGGCCATTTTCATGGTTCATGGGTGCCCTCCGTACATGGGGCATTAGTATAGATAGGTCACTCTCACCTCTTCGGAAAAAGGGCTCTCGTTCTTCCGGGGAGAGTTATCCACGGCTGTGATGGCATATTCATAATCCTGCCCGATCTGGACGTTTGTATCAAGATAGGTCTCTTTTGTCAGGGGAGCAGGAGTCAGTCTTTTAAACTCTGTCTCTCCCATTTTCCTCCGATAAACATAATAACCCAAAAGATCGAGTTCCCTATTCTTTCTCCAGTTGAGTTCCACCCCATTCTTAAGAGGAATAGCCACCAGGCCGAGAGGAGATGCTGGAGGAATCATGTCAGTGGGTGTCACGGGAAGGCTCAATGAACCCTTGCCTTCGACATCGGTCTTCACAATCCGTTTCACCGCTCTGACGGAATAGATGTATCTCTTCTCATTCTCTACACTCAGATCAGAATATTGGGTCACTCTGAGGACATCCCTGTTGAGCGGTTGGAAAGGAAATTCTTCTCCCTCTCCTTTCCTGTAGATATTATAGCCTGTCGCACCCAGCACAGGTTCCCAATCGATATCCACTCTCTTATCTCCCCGCTCTGCTCGAACCGTTCTTGTCGTGTGG
>Ga0194126_10000616_pt1 | contig 59577 bp, 49 predicted proteins | sample TA2KigC150mmetaG_FD_148641 | JGI IMG/M metagenome (GOLD analysis project Ga0194126, IMG submission 148641) | Freshwater microbial communities from Lake Tanganyika, Tanzania - TA2015035 Kigoma Deep Cast 150m | ecosystem: Environmental > Aquatic > Freshwater > Lake | place: Tanzania: Lake...
CGGCGAATCCGGTACAGCCAATGGAAAAAGGCGCTATCGGGAACGCCGCAACATAACTAGCAACGCAACATAATCCATCTTATGTGCAATTGCACATAAGGTCGACGCCGCCACCCTCGCCGTCTGGGGCGGCGTGGTGATCGCAAGCGCCGACAATCTCGTGCGCCCCTTGCTCATCGGCGAAAGCGTGCGGCTTCACACGATTCCCACATTTATCGCGCTGCTCGGCGGCCTTTATCTTTTCGGCGCCTCCGGCGTCGTGCTCGGCCCCATCATTATGACGACCGCGGCGCTGATGCTGGAGTTTTGGCGCGAGCGCGCGGCTGCAGTGGAAGATCGCTCGACGTAAAGGGGCGTCAAGCTCCGGCGAGAGCGCGCGCGAAAGCAGCGTCGAGCGCCGCCTCATCTGCTTCGACGACAAGCGCGTTCTGCGTGAATATGAGAAAGCAGCGCAGCCGTTTGCCCGGGAAAAGCGGCGCGACCGCCGCGCGATAAAGCGCGAGCTGGCGCAAATGCGCGTCTTCAATATTTCCTCGCGGCCGGCCTGTCTTGAACTCGGCGATCAGCGCTTCGCTCGCCGTTTCCGCCAGCCGGTCGATTCGGCCCGAGACGACCGCGCCATTCTCAAGCGTCGCGACGACGTCAACCTCGGGACTCGATTCCGGTCCGAACAGCGGCGCAAGCCGCTGGTCGCCGACAACAGCGAGCGCCGCCTGCGCAATCGCCGCCTGTTTCTCTTCGTCAAGGAAACCGCTGCGCGCCTGAAGGAAGCGCTCCGCCGCCGCTTGGCGGCGATCTGGCGCGCAGGCCGGCAAATACTGCAACAGCGCATGAATGAGGCGTCCGCGCAGCAGACGCTCCGCGTGCGTCGCCCCTTTCCCCGGACCATCGCCCGCGAAGTCGATAACATCGGCGCCGGCGAGCGCGCTCGACGGCCGCAGCGGCGGCGCCGGCGCCGCTTCGCGCTCCGCCTTGGTTGTGGCGAAAGCAGGAAGTTCGATGGCGACAGGCGCCTGGTCCCCTCTTGTAAGATCAGATCGCGGCAAGACGACGCCGCGGCGCAGAATGGTCAATGCAGGGTCGAGCGGATCGGTTACGGTTTCGCAGCTCGATTCCAGCGCGTGGCGAATGGCGTCATACCAGCAGCCCTCAGCGCGCCCCTTCACGCCATGAGCGCCGCAGATATAAAGCCGCTCCTCGGCCCGCGTCAGCGCGACGTAGAGCAGGCGCTGGCTTTCCTCGCGTTCGCCGCGCCGATGCGCGTCACGCGCCGCTTTGAGCGCAACCGGATCGCTGTCCTTGCCAAGCGACCAGAGGAGAACCGCCTCGTCATCCCTTCCGACCACATAAAGCTTCGGGTCATGCTTGCCGGCAGGCGCGCCGCAGGTGTCGGGCATGAAGACGATTTTCGCCTCCATTCCCTTGGCCGCGTGCGCGGTCATCACCCGCACCGCGCCGCCTGCAGATTCCATATCGCGCTTGATCGACAGATCGAGCGACTCGGCCATCGCCAGGAAGGCCGTCAGAGACGGCGATTGCTCGCGTTCGAAGCTCGCGGCGAGTTTCAAGAATTCGTCGATGGCGTCTTCGGCTTCGCCGCCAAGCCTTGCGACGAGCTGCGCACGTCCTCCGTCTGCGCCGAGAACGCGGCTGTAGAAATCGAAGGGCGCAAATTGGGCGGCGTCGCGCCGCAACTGCAACAGACGCGCGGCGGCGGCGCGGCGGCGCGGCTCTTCGGATTCCGCGAGCGCTTCGATAAGCGACGCGCGTCGATCGGGCGCGAAGGCGATGAGATCGTCATCGTCGAAGCCGAAGAAGGGCGACTTCAGCACGCACGCCAAGGTCAGATCGTCTTGCGGGAGGAGCGCCGCGCGTCCGAGCGCGACGAGATCATGCACGGCGATGTGATCGGCGAGATTGAGCCGGTCGGCGCCGGCCACGGCGACGCCTTCGCTCTTTAAAGCGCGAATGATCGCCTCGAACAGCGGGCCGCGCTTGCGCACGAGAATCAATATGTCGCCGGCCGCGACCGGGCGCAAAGCCGCTCGATCCTCGACGCATTCGCCGCCTTCGGGCGCCAGCAGCGCCCTGACCTTTCGCGCGATCCTGTGCGCCAGCTTCTCATTGGGGTCGTTCGCATCGACGTGATCGATCGGCAGACGCCAATCGCTCGGGTCCGCCGCCTTTTTCGCGCCGATCGACTCCCAGATTTCGATAAGCGCGGCGACGTCGGATTTCCACGCCTGATGCCTTGGCGCCGGCTCCTGCGGATCGAAACTTAAGCCAAGGCGATTTGCTTCAACCGCGAAAACGTCGTCCACGGCTTGCAGTATGCCCGGCGCCGAGCGGAACGATTGCGTAAGCCTCACCTCTTCGAAACGGCGTTCGACGACTTTGAACCTGCGGCCAAACTCGCGCCGCATCGCCTCGAATCTCTCGGGCGCCGCGCCTTGAAACGAAAAGATCGACTGTTTCTCGTCGCCGACCGCAAAGAAGCTTCGCGGCGGTCCGCGCCTTGCCTCGCGCGCGCCGGCGCCGGCGCAAAATTCATCGGCCATCGCCGCCAGAATATCCCATTGGTCGGAACTCGTATCCTGCGCCTCATCGAGCAGAATGTGATCAATCTGCGCGTCGAGCTTATAGAGAACCCATGACGGACTCGACCGATAGAGGAGGCGCCGCGCGCCTTCGATCAGATCGTCATAGTCGAGCAATCCACGCCGCCTTTTGGCGCGCTCATATTCGCTCAAGACGGCGTCGCTTAGCGCATGCAGCGCCAGCGCGCGTTCGGCGGCGGCCGCCGCCTTGCGCTTTTCGATGAGCGGAATGAGCCTGTCGCGCTCGGCCTCCATGCGCGCCAGAAGCTGCGGTTCGCGCTCAAAGAGACCGCGTGTGATGATTTTCGTTTTTTCGTTCCCGCGCGGGTCGCCGTCCTTGGTGAAAAAGGCCGAGAGATAGACGTCGATACAGTCCGGATGCGGCGCAAGTGCGAAGGCGGAGTCAAGAGAAACCGCGAGCTTGCCGTCGTTTGGCGAACCGCTGCGCAGCGATTTGGCGAGCGCCGGCCATGCCGCCGGCGGTTCGCCATCCTCGATGATCGCCGCTTCGATCCGCGCCAGCGTTTCGTCAGGGCGCAGTCCGAGCGCGGCGAAAACTCTCGCGTCATAACCGTCCTGCTCGCGCATGCGCGCGATATCCTGACGTTGATGCAGCAATTCATCGCAGAGGGCGTCGAAACCAGCGGCGGAAGAGTCGCGGGCGACGAGCTCCAGCGCCTTTCGCAGCGGGCCGCCGTCTCGCGTCGCGGAGTCGAGCGCGCGCCGGCGCGCGACGTCCATCAGCTCGGCACGCTCGAGATCGTCGACCACGCGGAAGGACGCCGGCACATTGGCTTCAAGTGGAAAGACGTGAAGCAGTTTCTCGCAGAAGGCGTGAATCGTCTGGATTTTGAGCCCGCCAGGCGTCTCCACGGCGCGCGCGAAAAGCCGTCGCGCAGCATCAAGATCAATGCGCGACTCGACCGTCGCGCCCATCTCGGCGATGTCTTTGGCGAGCGCGGCGTCGTCGAGCGTCGCCCAACGCGCGAGTCGATCGAAAACACGCGATCCCATATTGGCGGCGGCGGCCTTGGTGTAGGTGAGACACAAAATCTGCGATGGCCGCGCGCCGGCCAGCAGCAGCCGCAACACCCGCTGCGCCAGCACATGAGTCTTGCCCGACCCGGCATGCGCCGAAACCCAGGCCGACGCAGAGGGATCGGAAGCCGTCTGCTGGCGTTGGATCGTCAGGCCGCCGACAGGTCGCCCGCTCATGCCGGCTCTCCGCCGCCGCGCATCCATTCCTTGACGCGCGCGAGATGATCATAATCGCCGACGTCGCTGAGGAAAGCCGGATGCGGCCGCGAGGCGTAGGGCATCGATTCATCGCGGAACTGCGACAACAGCTCTTGCAGCTGCGCGCGATGCGCAGCGACGACATCGGCGAAGCCAGCGTCTTTCCATTCGAGCCATTGCGTCGCGCCGCGATCGCGCAACCCGATATAGGCGGCGCCGGCGACATTGCGGGCGCGGATGTTTGCGAAGGCGCCGGCCTCGATCATCGCCGCCTCCAACGTCAGCTGCGGCGACCAGCCAGCCTTCACCTGCTTGTTGGTCGGCGGCGCGCCGGTCTTATAGTCGAAGACATAGGCGTCGCCGTCTCCGTCGACTTCTATCCGATCCGCAATTGCGGTCACGCGAAACAGGCTGGCGTCGGAGAGCGTCAGCGCCATCTCGCCGCGCGTTTCGACATGAATCTCGCAGCCGCGCGCGCGACGCGCCTGTTCGAAGCTCAGCGCATGATCAAGTCCGGCCTCGACGCGCGGCCATTGAAAGCTCACGAAAGACGGATCGGTCATGAAGCCGTCGAGCTTCTCGCGCGCGAGATCGAGCAGAACGTCGCGCGCGTTTTGCGGGAGTGCGCCATGTGGATTTCGCGTAACGAACTCCGCAAGCGCCTCATGGATCGCCATCCCGATCTCTCGTGCGCCGGTTTCCCTGCCGATCGGCGGGAGCGGCGCGAGTTTCAGAACATATTCGGCGAATATCGCGTAAGGATCACGCCGCAACCGTTCAATGCGGGTGACGCTCAAGCGTTGCGGCCGCAGCGCAAGGGGCGGGCGCGGCTGCGGCCGTTCGATCGATGTCGTCTCCTTGGGCCGATCCAGCGCAGCGGCGACGGCGAGCATGGCGTCGCCGCGCTTTTTGCAGTCTTCGAAGGCGTCCCCTGCAAGCGCCGACAAACGGGCGATGAAGCGCGAGGGAATTGTCGGCGCGCCATCGCGCTTGATCGCGCGGCTCAGCACGACCCGCTTCGCGCCCAGCGCCATGATGAAATCATGGGCGCTCTGGCCGATGCGCCGCTCCGGCGCCATCAGGCCGAGCTGGGCGCGCATCGAGCGATTGAGAAAGGCGCCCGTGTCGGTCTGGGGCGGCCATACGCCTTCGTCCAGTCCGGCGAGCAGGATGAGGTCGGCGTCGATGAGCCGCGCTTCCAAAGGACCGAGAATCTTCAACCGCGGATGGGCGCGCCTCGGACCGCGCAGCATCGTTTCGGAAAGAAGTCGATCGAACAGCGCCGAATAATTTTGTGCGTCGAACCCCGGCGGCGCTTCGGCGTACGCGAGCCGGTCGAGGAGTTCGAACAGCGTCGACGCGCCCTCTTCATCAAGGTCTTCGACGCCGGCGATCACGGCGTCGAGCGCGGCGCGATGGGCGCGCGCGCGTTCCGGGAGCGACGCCGTCGGCGCCAATTCGGCAAAGGTCGCGAAACCGGCGTCGATGTAGGAAAGCGCAACTTCGATCGCCCGCCATTCGTCATCTGTGATGCGGCGCGCCGCCGGATGGGCGTGCGGCGCGCGCGCCAATTCGCGCGCCGGAGCGACGCGTGACGCCCAGCTCCCGTCTGCCTGGCCGAAGGCGCGCAGCACGCCGATCTCGATTGCCGGCGCGAGCGCTTCAACGCGCGAGCGCGAAAGTCCGAGCGCGGTCAGAGGATGCGCGAGCAGTGCGGCGACGTTGACGGCGCCCGCGCCATCCGATGCGATCGCCGCGACGAGCCGCGCCAGCGCGCCGAGCGACGTCCGCGCGAGCGGCATGCCGCCGGAATCGTCGATCTCGATATCGAAGCGGCGCAGCTCGGCGGCGACGCGCCGCGCGATCAGCCGATCCGGCGTCACCACAGCCGCCGTGCGGCCCGGCGTGTCCAGCGCTTTGCGCAGGAAGAGCGCGAGCGTCAACGCCTCAAGCCGCTCGTCCGGCGCTTCCAGCGCAACGACGCCTTCGAGCGCCTGGGTAAAGCCGCCGCTCTCGGTGGCCTGATAATCGCGCCATGCGGATGTGGCCTCGGCCGGCGCCATGGCTTGCGATACGAACGCCCGTCGCGCCGCGAGCGCTGGCGTCAGCCGCGCAAGCTCCCGCGGCTCGTCGCGCGCGGCGCCGATTGCGGCGAGCAGGCGTTTCAACATCGTCTGCGGATGGGTGAAGGCCGGCTCGCCAGCGATCTCGGACTCGCCCACGCGCGCCCAGGCGTCTGCGCTCATGATCTGATCGAGGCCGGGCAGAACCACCGCGCCATTGTCGAGCGAAGCGATGGCGGCGAGAAGCCGCGCCGTCGTCGGCTGCGCGCCGGTGGAGCCGAGCGCGATCACCGGCGCGGCCGGCGGCGCGCGGGTCAGCGCCGCGATTTGCGCTTCGACCAGGCGCTTCTGACAGGCGCTGGCGTCGATCCGTCCGCGCTCCATTAGAATCTGCGGCCATTCGCGCAGGGCGATCTGCAGAAAGCGCGTCGTGATCGCCCAGAAATCGCTGTAAGCGTCGTCGCTGAGAGTCTCCCACGCATCGACCGGAACCTCTTCAATGTTCAATTCGTCGATCAGCGCGCCGAGGTCAGCGGCGAGCGCATAGGCGGCGGACGGCGTTGATGCGACGAGAAGCGGTTCGCTTTCATGCAGATTGGGCGCGCCGGTCGAATCGATCGAGATGATGGCGCGCCCCAGCGCTTCCGCCCATTGCAAAATGAGCTGCGACAGGAGGAGACGCCTTTCCAACTCTTCGATTGGAGCGGCGAGCGGCGCATCGGAGTCGATGTCGATGTCAGCGCCGAACAGAGCCGCGCTCTCGCCTTCCTCCAGAGCGCCGAGAGGCAGGATGCGGGGCAGCAGCGCGGCGCGCTGGCTCGACTCCTGCGCGAACTCGGCCGAAAGCGCGCGCGCCGCGCGCTGGGTCGGCACATAGATGGTGGCGCGCGCCATCGTCAGCGGCGGCGTATCGCGCGATAGAGCGGGAACGATCTCGCCGTCGAGCAGCGCGCGAACGAAAGCGTTAAGAAACGGCGCGCCAGGCGAAATGGTGAAGAGATTGCGACGCCGCGCGAGCATCGCGTTCAGCGCCGACGCGCGGCGATCGCCCGCTCGGCGTCTGCGATCGCGGCGACCGTGCCGACATGAAGCCAGAGGCCGCTCGAGACGACGCCATAGAGTCGTCCCTTGCTGGCGGCGTCAAAAAAGAACGGCGCGAGCCTGAACACATCTTCCGCAACGTCCGCGAAGAGTTGCGGCCTCATGAGTCCGACGCCGGCGTAAACGTAGGGCTTCGGGCCATCGCGTCGGACGATGCGACCCTCGGCGTCAAGATCGAAATCGCCGTCCCAGTCGACGCCGACGCTTCCGATCGTCGGCGCGAGCAGGAGCGCCGCATCCATTCTGTCGGCGTCGAAAGCCTCGGCGAGCGCGAGAATATTGGAGCGCGCGGCGTCGAGCCAGAAGGCGTCGGTATTGCAGACGAAGAAAGGATCGTCGCCGATCAGCGGAAGCGCCTTCTTGATTCCGCCACCCTGATCCAGCAGCAGCGCGCGCTCGTCGGAAATCACGATGCGCGGGCGTGCGCGTTTCGCGAGATGCGCCTCGATCTGATCGGCGAGGTGATGTACATTGACGATCGCCGTTTCGACGCCGACCCTCTCGAATTCGTCCAGCGCCCGGTCAAGGAGCGTGCGGCCGGCGACGGAAACCAGCGGCTTTGGCGTGCTCTCGGTCAGCGGCCGCATGCGCGTCCCAAGCCCGGCGGCGAACACCATGGCGACGTGCGGCGCACACGTAAGCGCCGGCGAATCAGGCGTCTCGAAACAAACCGGGGATGTTGGCCTCATACCACGCCTTGACGTCGGCCAGCGCCGGATGGCGCAGGCTTTTTCTTAGATAAGATTCGACCCGCGGAAGATGCGCGAGATATTGCGGCTTGCCGTCGCGTTGATCGAGCCGCGCGAAAATTCCCAATATCTTGGTTGCGCGCTGCGCCGCCAGGATCGAGTAAGCCTTGGCGAATGCCGCCATATCAAACTCGGGATCGGCTTCGCGCCGCAGTTTGGCGTAAGAGGCGAGGAGCTTCAACTCCAAATCGTCGGGCACGTCGACGCGGGCGTCCTGACCAAGCGACGCGACGTCATAGGCGGGATGGCCAAGCACACAGTCCTGGAAATCGAGGATTCCGACCCGCGCCAAGCCAATGCGCTGCGCAAGCCACAACAGATTGGGCGAGTGGTAGTCCCTCAGCGTCCAGGTCGGGGCGGCGTCCGCCACTTCGACGAGCGCCTGGCGCCAAAGATTGAGAAAGATGGCGCGCGCGCCCGACGCGATGGGCGCCTTCAGGCGCGGCAGATACCAGTCAACCAGCAACTCGACTTCAATGAGCAGCGCGTCGAGATCATAGGGCGGGATACGATAATCGCCATAGCCTTCGACCGCGATCGTGTCCGGCAGACGTTGCGCGTGGAGATGGGCGAGCGCGCCCGTCGCTTCGAGATAGCGCTCGGCAATGGGGCCGTTCTCATCGACGACGCCCTCGCCGCCGAGGTCCTCGATGAGGAGCAAGCCGGCGTCGAGATCCTTTGCGTAAACTTCAGGCGCGGAAAGGCCCCATCCGCGCAGCGCTTGCGACAAGGCGACGAAAGGAACGACATTTTCAGCAAGGCGCGCGATGGCGCTGTAGGATTTGCCGTAGCGAATCGGCGGTCCGTCAGGACGCGCCGGCGAGATCATCAGGATGGCGCGGCGTCCGTCCGGATGTTCGAGACGCTCATAGGCGCGCGTTGAGGCGTCGCCTTGCAGAAAGCTGCGCTTGGCGCCGGCCCAGCCGGCCTTCCGGAAAAGTTCGCGAATCGTCTTGAAGGATGCAAGACGCGTGACGAAGCCGCCATAGCCGGAAATGGTCAGACGCCGCGCCTCTCGATTGTCGCCATCGACAAAACTTAAGCGCACTTCCAGTCGGTCGGGCGAAAGCGATTCGCGGGCGCGTTCGGCCCATTCGACAAGCACGATCGCGTCGTCAGTCGCCTCTTCCCAACCCAATCCGTCAAGTTCCGCAGTATTCTCCAACCGGTAGAAGTCGGCGTGGACGACGCGCTTTCCGGCGCCTTCGTAAATCTGCATCAGCGTGAAGGTCGGGCTCGGCGCCTCAAGCCCCGGATCGTCGACCAAAGCGCGGATCATCGCCCGCGCGAATGTGGTTTTTCCCGCACCGAGATCGCCCGAGAGCATGACGGCGTCGCCGCTGCGAACGAGCGTCGAAAACTCATGCGCCAGTTCGATGGTTTCGGCTTCGCTGGCGACGTCGAGACGCCAGACCGATTTTTGCGCCGTCTCCTCGCTCACTCGGCGCCTCCCGCGCGCGCCGCCGCGAGATGCGCCTCTTCATGCGCGGCTTGCGCGGGAAAAATGCAGGTCACGGTGGTGCCTTCGCCCGGCGCGGAATCGATGAGGACCCTGCCGCCGTGAAGCTCCATGAGGGCGCGCACGATGGAGAGTCCAAGTCCTACCCCGCGGTGACGCGAGCCGGCGGTGTGAGATTCGAAGCGATCGAAAACGCGTTCGAGAATTTCGGGCGACATGCCGCGCCCGCGGTCGGTGACCTTGAAGACGATTTCGTTCTCGCGCCGCATGGCGGCGAGCGTCACCGTCTGGCCCGGACGCGAGAAGCCGATGGCGTTGGAAAGAAGATTGAACAGAATCTGGCGCACCCGCTTGGCGTCGCCGCGGAACGTTCCGACGTCATCCATCGGGACGATCTGCACCTCGATCGAATTTTCGACAAGCCGGTCCTGCACGCCTTCGATCGCTGCGCGCATCGTCGCCTCGGCGTCGACCTCGGAAAACTCGAGCTGCATCGCGTCTTCGTCGATGGTCGCGAGATCAAGAATGTCGTCAACGATGGCGAGCAGCGCCGCCGATGATTTGCTCACATAGCCGAGATATTCGCGCTGGCGCGCATTGAGCGGCCCCGTCGACGACTCACCGAGAAGATGGACGAAACCGTTGATGTTGTTCAGCGGCGAGCGCAATTCGTAACTGACGTGATGAATGAAGTCGTTGCGCAATTTTTCGGCGGCGAGCAGCGCCTTATTGCGATCCGTCAATGCGCGTTCGACATTCACGTCGTTCGAAACATCGACAAAGGTGAGCAGCGCAGCGCCGTCGAGCAGAGGTTGCGCGGCGCAGTCGAGGACGAGGCCGTCGTTGCGTTCGATGCGCCGGGTGAAGCCTTCGCGCATTTCGTTAAGTCCGGTGACGAAGGCTTGCAGCGCCGCCCATGTCTCTTCTTCCGGGTGAAGCGCGCAACATTTGGCGGCGAGCGCCTCGAAGCGCGGCCTCTTGGCCAGAATGTCGGAATCGAGGCGCCACAGGCGGGCGAAGGCTGGATTGCTGAACTTCAGACGCCCGTCGGAGCCAAAAACCGCGACGCCCTCTTGAAGCGTATCCAACGTTTCGCTCTGCATGCGGTCGAGCGCATTGAATCGGGTTTCGAGATCATAGGCCTTGGTGGCGTCGTCATAGAGATAGGTGACGCCGCCTTTCGGGTTTGAATGCGCGACGACATCAATGATCCTGCCATTGGGCAGATGCCAGGTATGGCGTATCGGCTCCGGCGAATGATAGGCCTCGAACAAGCGCTCCTTCCACGCCCTGTAGTCGGACTCGACGGGGACGCGCTGCTCTGCGCGCAGCCGGTCGAGAATCTGTCCGTCGGTCGGTTGCTGTTCGAGGAAATTCGGGTCGAGCTGCCATAGCTTGGCGTAAGCGTCATTGCTGTAAATCAGCCGGCGCGCGCGATCGAAGCTCGCCACCGCCGTTGGCAGCTGATCGAGCGTGCGCACATGCGATTGCATCTGCCGTTCGAGGTCGGCGCGCACGGTCTCGACTTCGCGCCGGTCGATGGCGATGGCGGCGGCGGCGCCGGATGCGGCCGCCTGCGTCACGTCGAGCTGATGACGTTCGCCGGCGACCACTGCGTTGACACGCTCGCGCCATACGCTGTTCTTTAAGCGCGCCTGATCGGCCGCGCCGCGCGCCGACTGGTCGAGCAGCTCCAGTTTGCGCGCGATGGCGTCTTCGGGGCTCTTCGCCTCGACCGCCTGCGCATAAGCGTCATTGACGAAGACCAGTTCACCGGCCTCGTCGCGAATCCAAAACGGCGCCGGCAGCGCCTTGAGCATCGCGCGCAGACCGTTGAGTTCGGATTGCGCCGCGTTATGGCGCTCGCGCAGGCCGATTAGCTCCAGCCGGTCGCCGGAGACCTCGCGTATGCGCAGCACGACGCCGCCGCCAACCGCCCGGCCGTCGGCGTCGAAATGACGCCCGGCGACTCCCGTGAGCGCCAGGCGAAAGCTTTCGCCGCTACGCCGCAGACGCTCGACGGCGCTTCCCAGCTCCTCAGCGTCCCTGGGCGCGAGCCAGGCTTCAAAGTTCAAAATTCGGCGCGGCGCGGCGGCCCCGGTCATGACCAGCGACGACGAATGAATGTCCGGTTCGGCGTCAGGCGACTTCCAGGCGATGAAAATCTGCGGCTCCGACGCAAGGAAGTTTTTCGCCCGGTCGAGCTGGGCGCGGGAGTCGTCGAGTTCGGCGATCAACGCGGCCTCGCGCCGGCGCCAGACGGCGCGTTCGCGCAGATAGCTGATGACGATCGCCGCGGCGAACATCGCCAGGCCGCCGCTCAAGGCGAAGCTGACGATATGCGGATCGATCGGCAGTTCATCGAGGGCGACTGCCGCGCACGCCGGCGTCGCATCGAGCCAAAGCAGCAGGGACCCGAGCGAAGCGCCGGCAAAATCGGAAGCGCCAAAGCTGGTCGCGCGCCGCCGCCCCATCATTGCGACGACGACTCCGCCTGCTGGCGATCGGCTTGCCTGCGATCAGCTTGCCTGCGATCGGCTTGGCGCGTCACGAGAACCGGTCTCCACGGTCAGTTGCGGGGTGCTCATCACGACACCGCCTAAAGCGGCTCACGCAGGACGCGGACGAGGCCTGCGGCGCGCAGGACCATGCCGATTGAGCCCGACGGCAAGACGCAGGGCGCCCTCAAGCCCCGCCGCGCCGGATGCGAATCAGTTTCAATCTAAAGCGCAAAGGGACAAAACGGAATCGCGTTTGCGGGGCGATTGGACGTTTTCAAACGAGACGGCCCCGCTTCCGGCAAGAAGCGAGGCCGCGCACGGGCAAAACCGTTGAATCGATTTCTCCGGCCGTTGGCCTGCATGGCCGGGACAAGCCCGGCCATAACTCAATACCGGTAATGTTCCGGCTTGAATGGGCCGTTCTTCGGCATGTTGAGATACTTCGCCTGCTCGTCGGTCATCTGCGTCAGCTTCACGCCGATCTTATCGAGATGGAGCGAGGCGACCTTCTCGTCGAGTTGCTTGGGCAGTGTATAGACGCCGATCGCATACTTACCCTGCTTGGTCCACAATTCGATCTGCGCCAGCGTCTGATTGGTGAAGGACGCCGACATCACGAAGGACGGGTGGCCCGTCGCGCAGCCGAGATTCACCAGGCGCCCTTCCGCGAGCAGGATGATGCGCTTGCCGTCCTGGAACTCGATCTCGTCGACCTGCGGCTTCACATTGTGCCATTTGAGATTGCGCAGGCCGGCGACCTGAATCTCCGAGTCGAAATGGCCGATGTTGCAGACAATCGCGCGGTCCTTCATGGCGCGCATGTGATCGAGGGTGATGACGTCGACATTGCCGGTCGCCGTGCAGAAAATATCGGCGCGCGGTGCCGCTTCCTCCATCGTCGTCACCTCGTAGCCTTCCATCGCCGCCTGCAGCGCGCAGATCGGATCGATTTCGGTGACGATCACGCGGCAGCCGGCGTTGCGTAATGAGGCCGCCGAGCCCTTGCCGACGTCGCCATAGCCGGCGATGCAGGCGACCTTGCCGGCCATCATCACGTCAGTGGCGCGGCGCACGCCGTCGACGAGCGACTCGCGGCAGCCATAGAGATTGTCGAATTTCGACTTCGTCACCGAGTCGTTGACGTTGATCGCCGGCCAAAGGAGCTTGCCCTCCTTGTGCATCGTGTAAAGCCGATGCACGCCGGTCGTCGTCTCTTCGGTGACGCCTTTGATCGCCTCGGCGTTGCGCTTGTAGAAGCCGGGATTGGCCTTCAGGCGCTTCTTGATCGAGGCGTAGAGAACTTCCTCTTCTTCATTCGAAGCGGTTTCGAGGAAGGCGACGTCGCCCTGCTCGGCGCGCAGGCCGAGATGGATGAGCAGCGTCGCGTCGCCGCCGTCGTCAAGGATCATGTTCGGGCAGCCGCCGTCGCCCCATTCGAAAATCTTGTGGGTGTAGTCCCAGTAATCTTCCAGGCTCTCGCCCTTCTTGGCGAAGACCGGCGTGCCCGTCGCGGCGATGGCGGCGGCGGCATGATCCTGCGTCGAATAGATGTTGCACGACGCCCAGCGCACGTCGGCGCCGAGCGCCTTCAACGTCTCGATCAGCACCGCCGTCTGAATGGTCATATGCAAGGAGCCCGCGACGCGCGCGCCTTTGAGCGGCTGCGACGGGCCATATTCGGCGCGGGTCGCCATCAGGCCCGGCATTTCCGTCTCGGCGATGGCGATTTCCTTGCGGCCCCATTCGGCCAGCGAAAGGTCGGTGACGGCGAAATCGTTAAAGTGATGTGCGGTCATGCGAAATCCTTCTGTTTTGCGCGCGGCCCGGTCTCGGCTGTCCTTCCCGATGCGCGATTGGGCTTCCTCCCGGCTGTCATTCCCGAGGCGCAAAGCGCGATCGTGAATCCAGAACGCCCCCTCTTTGGCGACGCCTCGGATATCCCTAACTCAGCCGAACCTCTCGGCTGTCATTCCCGACGCTTCGCGCGAGCGAAGCGATCGGGAATCCAGAGCAAGGCCCTCTTTGGTGCCTGCCCCGTATGCCCCTGTCTCTGTCGAACCCCTCGGTGTCATTCCCGACGCTTTGCGTCAGCGAAGCGATCGGGAATCCAGAGCAAAGCCAGTACTTCTTCGTCTGCTCTGGATTCCCGGTCAGGCCTGCGGCCTGCCGGGAATGACACCAAGGAAGCGGCTCAGCCAAACTCCCGCCGCTGGCTCAGGCCTGCGGCTCGGAGCGAGCCTATAGCAGGGGCGGCCGAGAAATGCAATAAAGATATAAAGATTTCTTTATGTCCGCCCGCCGCACACGCCGAGTCCCTGCCTGCAACAAACCGAAACAAACGCGCCAGAATCTCGACACGCCCTTACGGAATCCTCGGTTGGCGACTCGCCGCTCGCTCGGCGCCGCGAGCAAATGAGATCATTGGCCTTGAATGAAACCGCATCAAGCGCGGTCGAAAATCGACGGATCCTCGTCGTAGAGGACGACGAAGAAATCAGATCGCTGCTATCGAGATACCTGACTGACCAAGGGTTCAAAGTGATGCTTGCCAGGGACGGCAAGCAGACAGACGAGATTCTCGCCAGCGAGCAGGTCGATCTCATCGTGCTCGACATTAATCTCCCCGGCGAGGACGGACTTTCGATCTGCATGCGTTTGCGGAACATAGGAGGTCCGCCGTTGATCATGCTGACCGCCCGAGGCGAAGACACGGACCGGATACTCGGAATCGAACTTGGCGCCGACGATTATCTGGTCAAACCCTTCATTCCGCGTGAACTGCTCGCGCGAATCGGCGCCGTCCTTCGGCGGACTGCTCCGGATATCGGGCCGCCCCAGAAAATCGTCGCCTATTCCTTCTCCGGATATATTTTGGACCCTTCCGCTCGTCGTCTGTTGGGGCCGACCGGCGTAAGGGTGATTCTGACGAGCGCGGAATTCGATCTGTTGCTGACGCTCTGCCGCAATCCCGGAAAGGTATTCTCGCGCGACGAACTGAAGGCGGCGTCAACGACCGAGCGGAGCGTGGACATCCTGATAAGCCGGCTTCGTCAAAAGATCGAGAATGACCCGCGAGACCCGGCGCTGATTCAGACGGTCCGCTCGATGGGCTATGCGTTTACGGCGAAAGTCAGCATTCAGTGAGAATGTCCGCGCTCCGAAACATCAATGTGCAGCTGGGACTTCTCCTCCTTTTATGCGTCGGCCTTTTCCACGCGGCGGTGACCGCCATCCTTTTCCTGACTCACCCCGATCCGAGCGATCCTCGGGACCTGAGCGCCTCAATAGTCGTGGCTGCCCTGACCGCGCTGGACGCCGCCTCAGTCGCCGAAAGGCCGGCGATCGCCACAGCCTTTAACGCAAACCTTCCGGGGTTTCACGTCGCGCTCTCAGCGCCTGAAATCGCCGCACAGAACAAGGGCCCTCCAGCCTATTTCCAATCCCGACTTCCCGCTGGCGTAAAGATCGAAACCTACGATGGCGACAGGCAATTGATTGGATCGCTGCATGACGGTCAAAAATTCGTGCTCGACGCTCCGACCCGGCATCCCGGATTTCGTCGGTTCGCGATGGTCTCGCTGGGTTTCGTCGCGATCAGCCTGCTCGTTTTCTCCTTATGGGCCGCGCGGTCGCTTACGCGACCTCTCACGAACTTCGCCAACGCCGCCGAATCCTTCGGCCTCGACAGCGTCCCGGCGCCGCTGCCGGAGACCGGCCCCGAAGAGGTCCGCAAGGCGACGCAGGCCTTCAACCGCATGCAACGTCGCATCACGGAGATGTCCTCCCAACGAACGAGGATGTTGACGTCGGTCAGCCATGATCTGCGGACTCCAATTACGCGGATGCGTCTTCGCGCTGAATACATCGAAAACAGCGACACGAAAGCGAAACTGTTGCGGGACCTCGACCAGATGGAAGCGATGGTCGGCGGCTGCCTTGACTACCTGCGCGGCGGCCTCCAGCAGGAGGCGGTTGCGCTGGATCTGGCGAGCCTTTTGCAGGCGGTTGTCGACCAGTTCGCCGATGCGGGCGCCGACGTGCGTTACGACGGGCTCGATCACGTAAATGTTCTGGGCAGCCCGGACAATCTGGAGCGCGCGTTTTCCAACCTTATAGACAACGCGGTGAAATATGGGGAGAGCCCCGAGGTGCGCCTGTTGGAAGGCGATGAAGCGGCGATCGTCGAGATTGTCGACAGGGGTCCAGGCATCCCCCAGGAAAAGAGGGAGTCGATGCTCGAACCTTTCGAGCGGGGAGATATCGTCGCGTCCTCAAAAGCAACCGAGGGCTTCGGACTGGGCTTGGCGATCGCGCGCGCGATCGTGGAAGCCCACAGCGGACGCCTGACGTTGGACGAGCGGACTGGCGGCGGCCTCGTCGCGAAGGTGTGCCTGCCCAAGGTTTGACGTCGAAACAAAACGAAACAAATCGAACAAATAATTGTCTCCAGGGAATCCGACATAGGACCCAACAAGGGTCATTGGGATGTCGGTACATCAATCGGTTCCCGGCCGCGCCGCGCTATCGGGAAAAACAGTCGCAGTCGTGCATCCTGCGTGGCACTCCTGCGGAACGCATCAGGTCATCGCCAGTCAAATAAGAGCGTATAAAAGTCTTGGCGCGCGTGTGCTTTCTGTTGCGCTTATGGACGATGTCGCGCCCTCGATCGGCGGCGGCGCGCGCTGGAAGAATTATAGGCTGCATAGTCGGGACCTTGCGGCCGACGAGAGATATGAATCATCGGCCACGATCCCGGATCTCTTCAAGACGGCGCTCCTGAAGGATGGCTGGCGCCGCCTTCTTCACGGCGATCACGCCAGTTGGCTGGTGGAGCTGGTGAAGCGCGCGCCGCTGCCCGCAGGGCTCGATCTCGACGCGATTGACTTGATCCATGCGAACCATTTCTTCGTGATGCCCTTCGTCGAAAGAATGCGCAAGAGACGCCGCATTCCCGTAGTGATCGACACTCACGATATCCAGGCGCGGCAGTACGAGTTGCGCAATCGGACCGGATTCATTATCCCGCCATATGTTGGCTATAACAGCATGCTCGCGGTCGAACTCGACTGGCTCGGTCGAGCCGATGTTTGCATACATTTGAATTCGGAGGAGCATGCGACGTTCCGTCAGCTGCTGCCCTTCTCTTCTCATGAACTCATCTATCCGTCGATCGCGCCCGTGCTTGCTGGCGACAAGGGCGTCCAGGCTGTCTTTGTCGCAGGCAACAACGCCGCCAACTACATCAGCGCCCGATGGTTCCTGAAGCATGTTGTCCCGCTCGCGCCTGGAATGTCGATTTCGATTTATGGCGACATCGCCCAAGGCGTTAAAAGCCGTGACAGGCGGCTTTATGAAGAGCGCCGCGATCTATTCCGAGGCAGGATAGACGATATAGGGGCCGCCTACGCCGGCGCAGCCATCGTTCTCCTCCCGACCAAAGAAGGTCACGGCCTTTCAATCAAGACCGTGGAAGCTCTGTCGAGCGGCCTGCCCGTCATCGCGACGTCGAAGGCTTTCAGGGGAATGGAAATCGAGCCTTCGCGGCTCCGCAATGTCTTCATCGCGGACGAGGCCAGCGAATTCGCCGCCGCGATGACGAAATGTTGCTCCGCCGGAGAAAGGAGCGATCCGATGGCGAGCGATACGCGCGCTCTATACGAAGAGAGATTTTCATCCGAACATTATGCGCGTCGGCTCGGCGGCGTCGCATGCAGACTGATGGCCCGGATGCCTGCGGTCTGAAGCCGGCTAAGCGGCGCTCCAGTTCCCGGTCAGGCCTGCGGCGCCAAACATGACGTATCTGGCGAAGGGCTCCAACGAACTTAGGGACGATGGCCAGGCATCGCGCGGTCGTCTCTTGCGCGACGAACCACGCGAGCCAGCCCCTCAATTCGCGATCTCGTCATTGAGCCGCCGTAAAAAAACGTCGCACCGCCACCTGCAGCAGATTGGTCCACGCTTTAGCCATAGCGGGCGATCTTTGATCCTGTTCCAACGCCCAATTTGATTGGAGTTCAGGTCCATAGGCGTCCGTAGCCACGCTTGCCGGCGCTTCCATTCGGTCTCGCAGAATTAACGAACCCGACTCGACTGTCGGCGGCTTGCCCTTGAAAACGAATCGTCGACGCGCCTCGTGGTAGGCTGGATCTGATCCAAAAAAGTTTATCTCCATCCTCTCGAGCTCCTCGGCGCGATAGGTCGCCAGCGGCTTGAGAGATTCGTTTTCCAATCGGCGCTCGTGTTTTTCCAGAAGGATGGATTTGTAATTGGGAGTCTTGGCGAGTTCGACCGCTCGCAACCTCAGCTCTTCTTCAAAGCCCTCAACGCCTTCGCCGAAGACATCGTCAAGAAAGCCGATCTCTCGGGCTCTCTGTGCGCCGAGAGGCTGGCAGGATTGAGTTAGTTCATTCGCCTTTGTTTGTCCCACGCGCTGCGGAAGCAGATAGGTCCAGTATTCCGAACCATAAAGTTCCCCCATGCCCCGATAGTGCGGGTTAAGGACAACATTCGGCCTCGCAAAGACCTGATCGGCTGCAAGCGCGAGGATCGCGCCGCCCGCTCCGGCATTGCCACGCAATCCGGCGATAACATCGTGTGACATGGTGTTGATGATCTCGTGGACCAGATCGTCCATGGCGTTAATATTCCGCCAGGACTCTTCCGCGGGGTCAGCGTTCGCTTCGATCACATTCAAATGAATGCCATTCGACCAGAAATCGCGGCCGCCGAGCAGGGCGATGACTCTGGTGGGGCGTGATCGGGCGTATAGGAAGGCGTCGCGCAGACGCTGACACTGCGTCGTGCTCATTGCGCCATTATAGAAATCAAATGACAGATAGCCGACCTTATCCTCCTCACGATAGACGATTTCTCTGAAACTCCGATAATCAACCGGCGCATCGATGGGCAGCGACTTCTCGGGCACGCCACGAAGCAGCGGACCCAACACATGGCTTGCCGGTAGTTTGACGCCGGCGACAGCGCAGAATTCTTCGTCGCATAGTTCGCAGCCGGCGCCTGTCCGGGCGGTTCGGCAGATTTCCCTGTGCGCGTTCGGATTGCTCCTGGCCTTCAGATGGGAAATCCACACAGCGCCATCGATGGCGCCGATGCAGATCGCGCCGTCGCGCTGTGCGATGATCTGACCCGGGGAGCCCTTAAGGCGCTCCTCTTCATGCGCGCCGTAAAGGAAGCAATGCACGCCGAGCAACGTGCTGAGGACGCCCGGCGCGCTGTCGGCCGCGCGAACTTTCCTTACGATCGTCGCCGTCGTGTCGAGCGTCCAATCTATAGCGCGATCCGATTGTTTCATCGGCGGGCGCAGGCGGCCTCGCGCATCAGACATAGCCTCCGAGAGCGGCTGCGGCCGCCAAGCCTTCGAATGGACTTCGCCGGTCTCAATCCGCCTGATCGCTTCCAGCACCCCTCGTAAGGCGGCCTCGGTGACCGGCCCGCGATATAAGCCGCTCTTCGTCGGCGGGTCGGGGTCGAGCGCGAATTCGTAAGACGCCCAGATCGGGCCCGCGTCGAAATCCTCGGCGGCCTCCAGGATGGTGACGCCCCACCGATTTTCGCCATTGGTTATGGCCCAATCAAGCGACGATGGTCCTCGGTCGCCTTTAATGCCAGGGTGCACGATTAGACAGCGATTGCGCGAATAAACTTCATGGGGAACCGCAATCTTCAACATCGGCGCGATAATCAGGTCCGGCGCTTCATGAGCGGCGGCTTCAATCATATCCGCGCCATTCGCGACGACCCTGACCCGAATTTCGTAACCGCGATCAGTGAGTTCAATGAAGAGCCTCTGGCTGAGGCTGTTATGAGCAGAGGTCAAAAAGAGAATGCGCACGGGACCCTCCCATGTTCTGGTCAATGCAGGTTGAGAAGAAACTGTGCAGGTCGAACTCGGCTTCGCAGCCGAGTTAGGCGTCTAGCGTCGACCGGAACCGCGCTCGATAGTCGGCTGGACTAGCGTCGAAAAGGCGCTGAAAAGTGCGTCGCATGCGTTCGGCGTTTCCAAAACCGGTTTCCATAGCGATCACCTCGATCGATGAATTCGTGTGCTCAAGCTTAGAGCGCGCCGCGTCCGCGCGCGCTCGTTCGGCGAATTCGGCTGGCGTCTGACCAGTCTCATTGCGGAACAGGCGCGAGAAATTGCGCTCGCTCATCGCCATGCGCTCAGCCAGCGCGGGGACGCTCAGGTCCGCCTCAGGATGAGCCAACATCCAGGTCTGAAGTTCGCTGACGTCCGCTCGTAAAGGTTTCTCCAGTATGCTCGTATGGCCCCTGAACTGCGATTGACTGCCCGGTCGCCTCGGAAACACGAGCAGCGCGCGCGCCACGCCGAGCATCGTTTCCCTACCCAGATCCTCCTCCACTAGAGCTAGGGCGAGGTCGATACCGGCTGTGATCCCGCCTGACGTGTAAACATTCCCATCGCGAACAAAGATGCGGCTCGCGTCGACGTCGATTGACGGAAAGGTCTTCGCGAGACGGTCCGCATAAGTCCAGTGTGTTGTCGCGCGTCGTCGGTCTAGGAGGCCCGCCGCTGCGAGAACGAATGCGCCAGTGCAAACCGAAACGATCCGCCGTGTCTTGGGCGCGATCGTCCGCACCCATTCGAGGAGAGCGGAGTCCTTGGTTGCGGCTTCGCAACCGGTCCCGCCGACGATGATCAAAGTGTCCAATCCCTCGCCCAATTCGTCGTAGCTGTGGGAAGCGACGATCTGCAATCCCGACATCGTCCGGACAGGCCCTGCGGCTTTAGCGATTACGAGGGAGTGGTAGGTCGGCGGCTTTCTGAGCACGCTCAACATGAGGTCGGCCCAATGGAACGCTTCGAAAGGGCCGCTGAGATCGAGACTCTGGCAGTCCGGATAGACCACGAACCCGATCCGGCGAAAATGGACGGCCTCTCGGGATGGCGCTTCTGGGCATTGCGTTTCCATGCCGTGATCTTCCAGCGCCATTCAATTCGTCACAAGGACAAATATCCCACTTTTTCAGCCAGGCGTCGGCTTTTGAACGCTCGGCCAGGGTCCTGAGCGGATGCGCGCCGCCATTAGCCAAGCCTGTATTTGCTACCCAACTTCCCTCGCCTGCTCTATACCGATCGCGACATAGCACGCACCCCAACAGCGCCGCCGCCCATGCTCGCAGCCCTCAAAAACTTCATCAACGAACTCGCCGGCGAGGCCGACGCGCCGAAACCCTTCGAGGCCGCCGACTATCAGCTCGCCGCCGCGGCGCTGCTCGTCCATATCGCCTCGATCGACGGCGAATTCGACGATCGCGAGAAGGCGCGCATCCGGCAGCTCGTCGAGGCGCGCTTCGGCCTCGCCGGCGACGAGGCCGCCGAACTGATCCAATCCGCCAAGGAGAGCGAACGCGACGCCGTCGACCTCTATCGCTTTACGAGCGTGTTGAAGCGCCGGCTCGACGACGACGGGCGCCGCCAGATCATCGGCATGCTCTGGGACATGGCCCATGCCGACGGCGCGGTGCATGAATTCGAGGAAAATGTCGTCTGGCGGGTCGCCGAACTGCTCGGCGTCTCGACCCGCGACCGCGTCGAACTGCGCCGCGAGGCCCGCGACGCCTCGGCCCCCCCGCCGGCCCCGAGCGGGCCTTGGTCGCGCCGGAAGGATGAGGGAAGGTGACGCGTCCGGTCGCGGTCGTCACCGGCGCGTCTGACGGAATCGGCGCCGAGCTTGCCCGCATCTTCGCCGCCAAAGGCCATGAGTTGGCGCTTGTCGCCCGCCGCGGCGAGCGGCTCGAGGCGCTGGCCGACGACATCGCCGCGCGCGGCGCGGCCCGCCCGCTGCCGATCGAACTCGATCTGACAACCGAGGGCGCCGCGGACAGGCTTACCGAGCGCCTCGCCGAGGCGGGCGTCGCGCCGCAATATCTCGTCAACAATGCGGGCTTCGGCCTCATGGGCCGCGCCCTTGACCTCGACGCCGCTGAGCAGCTCGCGATCGTCGATCTCAACATGCGCGCGCTGACCGCGCTGACCTTGCGCTTTCTGCCGTCGATCGTCGCGACCAAAGGGGGCGTGCTCAATGTCGCTTCGGTCGCGGCCTTCATGCCGGGGCCGGGCTTCGCCGTCTATTACGCCACCAAAGCCTATGTGCGCTCGTTCAGCGAGGCGCTGTCGCAGGAGTTGAAGCCTTCGGGCGTCAAGGTCGCCTGCCTCTGCCCCGGTCCGGTTGAGACCGGCTTTCAGGCGCGGGCGGGCATGAGCTATGAGGGGCTGATGACGGCGATGAAGCCGGCGATGCTGCCGGCGGCGGAAGTCGCGCGCCAGGGCTATGAGGGGCTGATGGCCGGCCGGCGCGTGATCGTGCCGGGATGGGTGAACCGGGCGCTTATCTGGGGCTCGGCGATGACGCCGCGCGCGGTCCTGCTGCCGCTGCTCGCGACCGCCCAGCAGCGGCGTTAGAGCGCTTTAATGAATCATGGATTCATAAAAGCTCTACGCCGAACCGGCATCCGCTTCGGCGGAAAATGCTCCAAAATAAAAAAGCGAGCCTCGCGGCCCGCTTTTCAAACGCCGAACCGTCGGCGCGATTATTCCTCGACGGACTTCGGTTTCAGCACCTGACGGCCGCGATACATGCCGGTCTTGAGATCGACGTGATGGGGGCGGCGCAGCTCGCCGGAGTCCCTGTCCTCGACATAGGTCGGCGCCTTCAGCGCGTCAGCGGAGCGACGGAAGCCTCGCTTCATCGGCGAGGTTTTTCTTTTCGGAACGGCCATTTAATCTCTCTTTTAGCGTAAGCGCGGGGGCGAGAACGCCGCGCCGCGGAAACCGGCCCGGGGCATATACGCGAAATCTCGGGGGCTGGCTACCCCGGCAAGGGCATTTGCCGGGCGGTGGGGCAGGTCCTCGCCGGATGGGGGATCGACGTCAGGCCGCCGGCGACGGTGATTCCCCTTCCGTTCTCCTATATGATTGGAGAATCATGAAAAGCAGCCTGTCGCCTCAGCCCGACGACTACGCGCCGCAGACGGGCGGGCTCGCCGCGCGCGCCGCGGCGACCAGTCGGCCGCGCTATCTCGACGCGCTCAATCCCGAGCAGCGCGCCGCCGTCGAAACGCTCGACGGGCCGGTGCTGGTGCTCGCCGGCGCCGGCACCGGCAAGACGCGCGCGCTGACGACGCGCATCGCGCATATCCTCGCGCTCGGCAAAGCGCGCGCTTATGAAATCCTCGCCGTCACCTTCACCAATAAGGCGGCGCGCGAAATGCGCGAACGCGTCGAGACGCTCGTCGGCGAAGGCGCGCAGGCGATGCAATGGCTCGGCACCTTTCACGCGATCAGCGCGAAGATTCTGCGCCGCCACGCCGAGCTCGTCGGCTTAAAGCCGAACTTCACCATTCTCGATGTCGACGATCAGATCCGACTCTTGAAGCAGGTGCTGCAGGCGGAGAACATCGACGACAAGCGCTGGCCGGCGCGCGCGCTCGCCATGCGCATCGACGGCTGGAAAAATCGCGGGCTGACGCCGGCGCAGGTCCCCGCTGGCGAAGCTGAGAGCTTCGCCAACGGCAAGGGCGCGGCGCTTTACGCGCTCTATCAGGAACGACTCAAGGTTCTGAACGCCGTCGACTTCGGCGATCTCCTGATGGAGAGCCTGCGGCTCTTTCGCGACAATCCCGACGTGCTCGCCGACTATCGGCGCCGTTTCAAATATGTTCTCGTCGACGAATATCAGGACACCAATATCGCGCAATATCTGTGGCTGCGGCTGATCGCGATGGGGCGCGCGCCCGGCCAGCAAAATCTCTGCTGCGTCGGCGACGACGATCAGAGCGTCTATGGCTGGCGCGGCGCCGAGGTCGAGAACATCCTGCGCTTCGAGCAGGATTTTCCCGGCGCGAAAGTCATCCGCCTCGAACGCAACTACCGCTCGACGGGACATATTCTCGCCGCCGCCTCGCATCTCATCTCGCATAATGAAGGCCGGCTCGGCAAAACCCTGTTCACCGACGGCGGCGACGGCGACAGACCGACGCTCACCGGCGTGTGGGACAGTCAGGAAGAAGCGCGCGCCATCGGCGAGGACATCGAGCAATTGCATCGCCGGGGCGATTCGCTCGAAGAGATCGCCATTCTCGTGCGCGCCTCGTTTCAGATGCGCGAATTCGAGGAGCGCTTCGTCGAGATCGGCCTGCCCTATCGCGTCATCGGCGGCCCGCGCTTTTACGAGCGGCTCGAAATCCGCGACGCCCTCGCCTATCTGCGCTGCGTCGCGCAGCCGGCGGACGATCTCGCCTTCGAGCGCATCGTCAATACGCCGAAGCGCGGCTTGGGCGACGCGACGCTGCAGTTGCTGCACGAATTTGCGCGGCGCGAACGCGTTCCGCTGATGCAGGCGGCGCGTTTTCTAACCGAGAGCGAGGAACTCAAGCCCAAACCCCGAGGCGCGCTGCGGAGCCTCATCGCCGATTTCGACCGCTGGCGCACGCTGATCGATTCAAAGCCGCAGCATGAGCTGGCCGAACAGGTGCTCGATGAATCCGGCTATACTGAAATGTGGCGCGCCGACAAGACTCCGGAGGCCGCCGGCCGGCTCGACAATTTGAAAGAGCTTGTGCGGGCGATGGAGGCCTTTCCCGATCTCGCCGCCTTCCTCGAACATGTCTCGCTCGTCATGGAGGCCGACAGCGCCGTCGATCAGGAGCGCGTGTCGATCATGACTCTGCATGGCGCCAAGGGACTTGAGTTCGAGACCGTCTATCTGCCCGGCTGGGAGGAAGGACTGTTTCCCAGCCAGCGCACGCTCGACGAGCAGGGACGCGCCGGACTGGAGGAAGAGCGCCGCCTCGCCTATGTCGGCCTGACGCGCGCCAAGCGCCGCGCCAAGATTTTTTTCGCCAGCAATCGGCGCATCCACGGATTGTGGCAGCCGACCGTGCCTTCCCGCTTCATCGACAATCTGCCGACAGGCAATGTCGAAGTGGTCGAGGCGCCGAACGCCTCGCAATATGGCTCCTATGGCGTGTCGCGCTTCGCCAATCTCGACGCCTATGGCTCCGACTATTCGACGCCTGGCTGGAAACGCGCGCAGGCGGCGCGGAGCGACTCAGCGCGCGGCGAACCGATGCGCGAGTCGCGCGGCGCGCGCGCAAGACAGCCGATGACGATCGAGGGCGAAGTGATCGCGCGCTCGTCCGGCGGCTCGCGCTTTTCAGTGGGCGCGCGGGTGTTTCATTTGAAGTTCGGGCCGGGCTCGGTCGCGGCGATTGACGGCAACAAGCTCACCGTCGATTTCGACAAGGCCGGCAGGAAGATGGTGCTGGAGAGTTTTGTGCAGGCGGGGTGAGTTCTGGCCGATCAAGTGAAACACTAAATAAATCCCTCTCTCCTGATGTCCTAACATCTGTGGATAAGTTGCGCAGTTTCACGCTGTGTTCCTGAGTGGTGATATCTGGATAGGCGCTAAACAAACGTGAGGCGCCGCCATGCTCACCAATAGCCGCGACATCAAGCGCCGCCTCGAAAGGGACGGCTGGATTCTTGAACGCGTTACCGGATCCCACCATGTCTTTCGAAATCCCAAGACAGGCGCCATAATCCCCTTGCCCCATCCAAAAAAAGACCTTGGCCCTGGCCTCGTCTGGAAAATTTACAAGGCTGCGGGGTGGCCGAAGGACTGACGCGAATGACGCATTACGTCGCCATTGTCGAAGAGGAAGAAGGAAAGGCGGTCGGCGTCTGGTTTCCGGACTTGCCCGGTTGCGTCTCCGCTGGCGACTCATTGGATGAGGCGATGCTGAATGCCGCCGAGGCGCTCGCTCTGTGGATCGATGTCGCGAAAGAGCACGGCGATGAAGTTCCGCCGCCACGCGCATTGACCGAGTTGAAGCGCGATCCCGAAATCGCGGAAGACATAGCGCGCTACATGGTCGCGCTCATCGAACATCATCCATTGCGTCAGGCCGCTTGATTGGTCGACTGTCGCGTGGATGGCCGCGACAAGCGCGGCCATGACGCGGAGAGATGACGCCTCGCCAAGCTGGATTCGGAGCCCCGCGCACTGTAGCGCAGCCGCAACAGTCCAGCTTTTTCGGCGCCTGAGCGGCGCGCGCCGGTCGTCGCCGATTCACAAGCCTGACGCCGCGCATTACTCCTTACAACGAAGCAATGGCGGAGCGCCGCGCGCTTGCGTCATCGCACAGACTTTCACCCAAAAGACGCTCAGACCTCGCGCGACGAGGTTCACGCGAGGACGAACCATGACTGCTGGCGCAAAAGCCGGGCGAATTTTCTATGTTGCAGCCGCGATCGCCTCAGCGCTCGCCGCTCCCGCGATCGCGGAGCCTTATCCGCCGCGCCGCACTGAAATCTTCGAGCCGCCGCCGCTCGTCGCGCTCTATGACGCGGCGCGCGTTCCGACGCGCGCGCCGCTGGATAACCCGGACTTCGCCGTCGCAGACGCCGCGCCAGCCGCAGTCCTGTTCGACGCCGCGCCTCGCGCCGAGCCTGCGCAACCGGACCCGCTCGACCTCGCCTGGAGCCTGCAGCCCGAAGAGAACCGCGACCTCGCCGCCGCCCTCGACGCCTGGGCCGGCGACGCCGCCGTCACGCCGGAGCGCCGACGTCTGCGCGCGACGCTGGCGACAGCTTACGCCGCTAAAAAATTCGCGCCCTTCTGGATCGAGAATGGCGAATGGCGCGCCTCGGCCAGAGCGGCGCTGGCGCGACTCGCGCGCGCCGCCGACGATGGTCTCGATCTTCGCGCTTACGCCGCACCGGACGCTGGGGAACTCGCGCCGACCGCGGCGGACGAACTCGCGCTCTCGGAAGCCATCGCCGCCTATGCGCTGCAGGCGCGCGGGTCCCGCGTCGACCCTGAGAGCATCTCGCATCTCATCGGCGCAAAGACTGCCCTGCCCGACCCGGCGCGCGCCGTCGCTGACATCGCCGGCGCCGGCGAAACCGCGGGCGATGCGCTGCATGCCTATAATCCCGCGCATTACGGCTATCAGCAGCTGCGCGAAAAGCTGATCGGGCTGAGAGCGCAGCGCGCCAGCGCGCCGGCTTCCGACGGCCGTTACGCAGCCGCCGAAAGCGGCGCGCAAAGCGACGCTCTGCCGATTGCAGGCAGGTCCAAGCGCCGCCGCGCCGGGCCCGCCGCCGCGTCGACCTCGCGCGTCGAAGCCGAAATCATCGCCAATATGGAGCGCTGGCGCTGGCTGCCGCGCGACCTCGGCGAAGAACGGGTCGAGGTCAACATTCCCGATTTCGAACTCGCCGTCGTGCGCAACGGCGAGGTGACGCATCGCACGCGAGTCATCGTCGGCAAGGAGACGACGCCGACGCCGATTTTCTCGAACGCCCTGCAATACATCATCGTCAATCCCTATTGGAACGTGCCGCCGTCGATCCTGAAAAAGGAAATGCTGCCGAAGGCCAATGGCGACGTCGCCGCCATCGCAGCGAGCGGCTTCAACGTGTCCTATCGCGGCGGCAAGCTCGTGGTGCGCCAGCCGCCGGGCGAACGCAATGCGCTCGGCCGCATCAAATTCATGTTCCCCAACGACTTCTCGGTCTATCTGCACGATACGCCGTCGCGCAATCTGTTCGCGGCGTCGCATCGTGCCTTCAGCCATGGCTGCATGCGCGTCGATGCGCCGTTCGCGCTGGCCGAAGCCGTGCTCGGCCCCGGCAGCGGCTGGTCTGAGAATCGCGTGCGCCGGCTGATTGGCGGCTCGGAACGCTACATCAATCTTTCGAAGCCGCTGCCGATCCACATCGAATATTTCACGGCTTACGTCGATGAAGGCGGGCGGCTCGTGCTGCGCCCCGATCTCTATGGCTATTCGGCGCGGGTGCGAACGGCGCTGGGACTAGGCGCCTGAGTCCCTCACTCTCGCTGAAAACAGCGCGGCGCAGCCGACGGTTTCGACGCTCACTGCGTCGAAGCGCTTTTCGAGTTCGCGCGTCAACGTGTCGAGATCGTCCTGCGTATTCGAAAATATGCCTTTGGAATTGTAGAACGCCATCAATCGCTGCGCCGCGAAGCCGCGCGTCACGCCGTCCTGCAGCAGGGTCGAGCCGAACACGATCGCGCCAGGGTTCATCAAGCGCGACAGAAAATCGAAAGCGCGCGCCTTCGTCGCCATGTCGCCCGGCAGGCAGTGAAGCAGATAGTTGACGCCGAGCGAGTCGAATTTCGCGCTGTCGAAGTCGATTGTCTCCAGCACATTGCGCGCATAGGTCTCGGGCCGGTAGCGCGCGACGCGTCGCCCCGCAAATTGCAGCGCGTCGCGATTTAGATCCATGAGCGCGATGCGCGGCGTCGCAGTCGGAAAGCGGCAGCGATCGAGAAAATAGCCGGTGCCGACGCCGACATCGAGGTGATTGCCGCTGACATGCCGATCGTAATGGGCAAGCAGCCGCGGCGTCGGACATTTCCAGATCCAGCGATTCGAGAGGCCAAGCACCAGCACATCGTAAACCGCGAGCATTTTGGGCGTGTAGACCGCCTGTCCGGCATGAATTTGCTCGGTCGTAACGGGCATCGCTTATGCTCCGAGAAGTATGGCCAAGGCAGGGGGTGACAGCGGCCTGATGGCGTGGAAGAAGCTTATCTCATCTTTATGAAGCGCCGCTAATCTTCCATGGCTCCGCCGCCCCTTCTCGCTCTGCAAGGCGTCACCTTGACTCTCGGCGGCAAACCGCTGCTCGATGGCGCCGATCTCTCCGTCGCGCCGGGGGCGCGGCTCTGCGTCGTCGGCCGCAATGGCTCGGGCAAATCGACGCTCCTCAAGATCGCGGCCGGCGAAATCGAGCCAGATGGCGGGACGCACTTTTTGCAGCCCGGCGCGTCGCTGCGCTATCTTCCGCAGGAGCCGGATTTCTCGGAATTCGCCACGACCCTCGCCTATGTCGAAGCGGGTCTCGGGCCGCTGGACGATCCTCACGTCGCGAGGACGCTGCTCAATGATCTGGGTCTGCAAGGCGATGAAGTCCCGGCGCGTCTCTCCGGAGGCGAAGCTCGGCGCGCGGCGCTCGCCCGGGTTCTCGCGCCGGAACCCGACATTCTGCTGCTCGACGAACCGACGAACCACCTCGATCTGCCGACGATCCTGTGGCTTGAAGAAAAGCTCGCGGGGTTACGCTCGGCGCTCGTCCTCATCAGCCACGACCGCCGCTTCCTTCAGGACCTGACCCGCGAAACGTTGTGGATCGATCGTGGACGCACGCGCCATCTGGCCAGGGGCTTCAAGGAGTTCGAGGCCTGGCGCGACCGCGAATTGGAGGAAGAGGAAAAGCAGCAGCATAAATTGGAGCGCAAAATCGTCGCCGAGGAACATTGGCTGCGCCACGGCGTTTCGGGCCGGCGCAAGCGCAATGTGAAGCGGCTTGCCGGCCTGCATCATCTGCGCGCCGAACGCCGCAATCGCGTCATGCCGACGGGCGAGGTGAAGCTTGAAGCGAGCGAAGCGCAGCTTTCCGGCAAGCTCGTCATCGAGGCGATCAAAATCGACAAGTCCTACGGGGCGCGCGTCATCGTCGATAATTTCACGACGCGCATTCTGCGCGGCGACCGTCTCGGCATCGTCGGCGCGAACGGCGCCGGCAAGACGACGCTCGTCAATCTTCTGACCGGCGCGCTTACGCCCCAGAGCGGCAACGTGCGATTGGGCGCCAATCTCGACATGGCGACTCTCGAACAGAACCGCGCCAGCCTCGATCCTGAAACGACATTGCAGGACGCGCTGACCGGCGGCGGCTCCGACACGATCGAGATAAACGGCGAGCGGCGTCATGTCGTCGGCTATATGAAGGATTTCCTGTTCAAGCCCGAGCAGGCGCGCACGCCGATCGGGCGACTGTCGGGCGGCGAACGCGGACGCCTCATGCTGGCGCGCGCTTTGGCCAAGCCGTCCAATCTTCTCGTGCTCGACGAGCCGACGAACGACCTCGATCTCGAAACGCTCGATCTGCTGGAGGAAATGCTCGCCGACTATCCCGGCACGCTCATTGTCGTGAGCCATGATCGTGACTTTCTCGATCGCGTCGCGACGAGCGTGCTGATGAGCGAAGGCGACGGCCATTGGATCGAATATGCCGGCGGCTATAGCGACATGGTCGCGCAGCGCGGCAAGGGCGTCGAGACGCGGAGTGCGACGGCGTCAGCGCGGGAGACGAAGGAGAAGTCCGCGCCGCGCGAGAAAGCGGCGACGAAACAGAAGCTCTCCTTCAAGGAGCAACATGCGCTCGCGACCCTGCCCGGCAGGATCGACGAGTTGCGCGAAAGATGCGCGAAGCTGCAGCGACTGCTTGACGATCCCGAACTCTATTCGCGCGATCCGGCGAAATTCGCAAAGGCGAGCGAGACGTTCGCCGCGGCCGAAGCCGACCTCTCCGCCGCTGAGGAGGAGTGGCTGGAACTCGAAATAAAGCGAGAAGAAATCGAGGGATAGCGCCGATCCGGCGCATGCCTTAGAGTTAGCCCGTCAGTTTATTCAGAGGGGGAAAACATGCCCGATAAGTCCGTTCCGGCGCCTTACGGCAAAGTGACGCCCTATCTCTGCATCGCCGGCGCCGCGAAGGCGCTCGACTTTTACAAGGGGGCTTTCGGCGCGAAGGAGCGGGTGCGCATCGAACTGCCCAACGGGCTAATCGCCCATGCCGAGATCATGATCGGCGATTCGATCGTCATGCTCTCCGATGTTTATGAAGATAGCGGGTTGACGTCGCCGAGAACCCTTGGCGGTTCGTCCGTCAGCCTGAATGTCTATGTGCCGGACGTTGATTCGATCTTCATCAAAGCGATAGAGGCTGGCGCAACCAAGGTCTGCGGGCCGCAAAACATGTTCTACGGCGATCGCAGCGGAACGGTGCGCGATCCTTTCGGCCATGTCTGGGCGTTCTCGACGCGCAAGGAAGAGATAACCGTCGACGAGCTCAGGCGCCGCGCGTTGGATATTTACTATTCGCTGAACGCCGCGCCCGCAAAAGCAGAAACGCCGTAATCAACGGTCCCAAGGCAAGCGCGAGCAACGCGTCAGAAAATTCGCCGGTCGCGCCTTTGATGAGGCCAACGAGGTAGGGACCGGCGAAGCCTGAGATATTGCCGATGGAATTGATCACCGCGACGCCGACGACACCGTCCCCCGCACCGAGCGCAAGAGTCGCGAAGCTCCAAAAGGTCGGCAGCGCGGCGATCGCGCCGATGGCGGCGACCGAAAGCGCGATCATCGACAGCAACGGGGTCGGCGCGTAGGCGGCGCAGGCCAGTCCCACGGCGCCGACGACGGCGGCAAGGGCCGTGTGACCGACGGTCTCGCGCCGGCGATCGGAGCTGCGGCTCCACGCCCACATCGCGAGCGCGCTGCAGACATAGGGAATTGACGCCAGAACGCTCGTGGCGACAACGCCGAATCCAAACGACTTGATGATTTGCGGCAGCCAGAAGCTCATGCCATAGAGCGCAATGACGATTCCGAAATAGGCGACGCCGATAAGAAGAACGCGCATATCCTTAAGGGCGCGCCAATGATCGCCGTGGTCGGGCTCCGCTTCACTCTCGATCGCGGCGCGCAGAGAGGCCTTCTCGCCGGACGTCAGCCATTTCGCCGACTCTGGCCCGTCGGGCAGATAAAAGAAGCAGACAATCCCGAGAACGATCGACGGCAGCGCTTCCATCAGGAACAGCCAGCGCCAGCCGCTGATCCCGCCGACGCCGTCCATCGACGCGAGGATGAGTCCCGAGATCGGCGATCCAATTGCGCTGGAAACGGGCACCGCGATGAGAAATCCAGCAAGTACGCGCGCGCGTTGCGCAGCGGGAATCCAATAGGTGAGATAAAGAATGACGCCCGGCGCAAAACCGGCTTCCATCACGCCGAGCAGCAGCCGCAGAACGACGAAGCTCGCCTCGTTCCAAATGAAGGCGGTGAGCGCCGAGACAATGCCCCAGCTGACCATGATCCGCGCGATCCACATGCGCGCGCCGACGCGATGCATGATGTAATTGCTCGGCGCTTCGAACAGGCAATAGCCGACAAAAAAAATGCCGGCGCCCCAGCCGAAGAATTCGGGCGTAAACCCGAGTTCGCCGTTCATCGTCAGCGCCGCGAAACCGATATTCACGCGGTCAAGATAGGCGACGATAAATCCCGTGACGAGAAAAGGGATGAGTCGCCGCGCCGCCTTCGCGACAACGCGGTCGGCGTCGATCCTATGCGCGCGCAGCTTTGGCGGCGCTGCGACCGCCGCGTCCGACATCTAAACTCGCTCGAAGCGCATGAGATGGTGCCAGCGATGCGGGACATCGCCTGCCAGGCGCTTGAGACCCGCTTCGCGCGCCTGCCGCTCCAGAAGCGACAATGGCTCCGGGAAGTCGCTGGTCGAGATATGTTCGTAAACGGCGTCCTTTTCGGCGCGCGAAAGTCCGGCCCAATCCTTTTCGATCCAATCGAAATAATGCCTCAGATAATCCTCGCGGGTTTCGTCTTCCTCGCGCATCGTGTCGACCAGCAACAGCAGGCCGCCGGGCGCGAGCGCGCGCGACGCGCGGCGAAAAAACTCCGCTTTTTCCTGGGTCGCGAGATGATGCAGAACGAAACTGCTGTGGATGACGTCATGGGTCGTTTCGCCCGAGAGCGCCGACAGCATGTCACTATGTGCGAGCTGCACCGGACAGGGGAGTGATTTGAGATTCTCGGCCGCGAGCGCGAGCGCCGTATCGGAAAGGTCGACGCCTTTATAGCGCGCCGGCGGGATGCGGCGCAAAATGGGCGCAAAGACATGCGCGTCGCCGCAACCAAGATCGAGCAGCGAAAAGTCGGCGCCCTGGAAGCGCGCGCGCAAAGCGCACTCGACCTCTTGGCTCAGCGCAGCATGAAACATCAAGTCTTCGACGACGACCTTCTTGTAGGTGTCCCAGAGGTCGAAAATCTCACCCGAGTATTCGCTTCTTACATCAACGTCCATTTAGCCAGCCCCTTTATCGCCGCTCACTTGAGGCCGAAGCCCAGCGCTAGCAAAGCCTCGCGAATGCGATCGCGCCCGCTCAACGCCTCCGGCCCACGGATCCGCGACAGCGCTTGGCGAATCCAGCCCTGATCCGGCAGGCCCTGCTCCTTTTGGAAATCTTTGAACTTCTCGTCGAGCGTCTCGATCGCCTCGCGCTGCGCATCGCCCCATTCATACTGCTCGCGATGGAGCACGGCGCCCTGTCCGAGGCGAGGTTTAACCGCGGCATTGGCTGCCGGATCGGGAACGCCAACGGCCATGCCGAAGACGGCGAAGACATTTGGCGGCAGATTCAGTTCCTTGGCGACCTCTTCCGGCTTGTTGCGCATCGCGCCGATATAGCAGCAGCCGAGACCAATCGACTCGAGCGCGGTTACGGCATTCTGGGCGGCGAGCGCGGCGTCGACGACGCCGGTCAGAAACATCTCGAAGTAAGACAATCCGGCCGCGTCACGCCCCTTTTCTCGCCCGACATTTTCGAGGCGGGCAAGATCGCAGAGCCAGACAAGGAACAGCGGGGCTCGATGAATGTGCTTCTGTCCGCCGGCGAGATCGGCGAGACGAGTCTTGCGCGCTTCGTCCTCAACGGCGACGACGCTCCAGACCTGCAGATTCGACGATGTCGACGCCGACTGCGCGGCGGCGACGATGATTTCCAGCGCGCCTTCGGGCAGCGGCTGGCGCAGGAAATTGCGATGCGAACGATGCGCGAGAATAAGGTCGAGCGTGTCGTTCCACTGCTTCGGCTTTGGCGAGTCGTCGCGGCGATAACGCTCGAACATCGCCGCCGCGCCGCGCGGATCGATGGGCTCCGGGCTCACAGGCTTGTTCATGGGCTTCCAAGGCAAAAGGGATGCGCGACAAGCCAAGCTTGTCACAGTGCTCTTAGATCAGTTTAGCAAGCGGCGCGCCACGGTCCAACACTTGGGCTGGGAGGAATTTACGCTCGCTTCGGCACGAGAATCGCGCGGAAGTCGTTGACATTGGTGCGCGTCGGCTTGGTCACGATGAGATCGCCGAGCTTTTCGAAAGCGGTATAGGCGTCATTATTGGCGAAGAGCGCCTTTAAGTCGACGCCGGCTTTTTTGGCGCGCTCGAAGGAATCCGCGGTCATGATGGCGCCCGCGTTGTCTTCGCTGCCGTCGATCCCGTCGGTGTCGCAGGCGATCGCCGATATGTCGCCGAAGCCTTCAAGCGCAAGCGTCAGCCCCAAGAGAAATTCAGCATCCCGTCCGCCACGTCCCTTGCCGCGCACGGTGACCGTCGTTTCGCCGCCCGAGATGATCGCGACCGGCGGCTCGAACGGCTGGCCATGGATCGCGATCTGCTTCGCGATGCCGGCGTGCACGAGCGCCACGTCGCGCGACTCGCCTTCGAGATCGCCGAGAATGCACGGCGTGAACCCACCCGCCTTGGCGACGGCCGCCGCCGCGTCGAGCGAACCTTGCGGCGTGGCGATGAGAATGTTCTGCACTTTTTCGAATATCGCGTCGCCGGGCTTTGGCGTTTCGCACGCAGCGTTCTCAAGATGCTTCAACACCGCCGCCGGCGCGGCGATCTTATATTTGGCGATGACGGCGAGCGCGTCTTGACGCGTCGTCGGATCCGGAACCGTTGGGCCGGAGGCGATCACCGAAAGATCGTCATTGGGCACATCGGAAATCATCAGCGCCACGACGCGCGCCGGCGCGGCGGCGCGGGCGAGACGCCCGCCCTTGATGGCGGAGAGATGCTTGCGCACGCAATTCATCTCGGAAATGTTCGCGCCGCTCTTAAGCAGCGCCTTGTTCACCGCCTGCTTTTCTTCGAGCGTGACGCCTTCGGCCGGAAGCGCCATCAGCGCCGAGCCGCCGCCGGAAATCAGCGCGAGGACGAGATCGTCTTCGGAGAGTCCCTGCACCTTCTGCAAGATGCGCTTGGCCGCCTCGCGCCCGGCGGCGTCCGGCACAGGATGCGAAGCTTCGATGACCTCGATGTGCTTCGTCGGCGCGCCGTGTTCATAGCGGGTGACGACGAGCCCTTCGAGCGGACCCTGCCAATGCGCTTCGACCGCCGCCGCCATGGAGGCCGCGGCCTTGCCGGCGCCAACGACGATCGTGCGGCCTTTCGGCGGCGCGATCTTCGCAAGATAGGGCGGCAGGCACGCGGCCGGCGACGCAGCGCCGACGGCGGCGTCGAACATGGCGCGAAGAAGCTGGTGGCGGTCTTGGGACATGAAGGGAACTTCCGAATGCCGAACGTTCAACCTCCCCCTTGAGGGGGGAGGTCGGTCGCTGCGCAGGCAAGTTGGCGCGTTATGCGCAAACTTGTCTGCGACAGCGGCCGGGAGGGGGTGAAATTCGGATTCACGCCTTTCACCCCACCCCGAACCGCTATCGCGGTTCGACCCTCCCCCTCGAGGGGAGGGTAAACGACGCGCCTTACGCCGCAGCCATCGCGTTGGCTTTTTCGATCAGCGCCTCGGCCATGCGGATCGAGGCGATGTCGATCAGGCGGCCGTCGAGCGACACCGCGCCTTTGCCTTCCTTGGCGGCCTGGGCCATCGCATCGAGAATGCGGCGCGCCTTGGTCACCTCAGCGTCAGACGGCGTGAAGACCTGATTGGCGAGTTCGATCTGCGAAGGATGGATCGCCCATTTGCCTTCATAGCCGAGCACCGCGGCGCGCTTGGCGGCGGCGATATAGCCGTCCGGATCGCCGAAGTCCCCGAACGGGCCGTCGATCGGCCGTAGGCCATAGGCGCGGCAGGCGACCATCATCCGCGTCTGCGCCGCGTGCCACTGATCGGCCCAGTAATATTCGCGATTGCCGCTCGAGTCCTTGTCGGTGAGCACGCCGTAATCGGGATTGACGCCGCCGATGACGGTGGTGCGGGCACGGGTCGACGCCGCATAGTCGGCGACGCCGAAGGACATCGCTTCAAGGCGCTTGGACGACTGCGCGATCGCTTCGACATTGGCCATGCCGAGCGCGGTCTCGATCAGGATTTCGATGCCGATCTTCTTCGTGCGCTTTTTGTACTGCTCGATCTGCGTGATCATCATGTCGATCGCGTAAACGTCCTGCGGCACGCCGACCTTGGGGATCAGGACGATGTCGAGACGCGGGCAGTTCTCGAGAACGTCGACGACGTCGCGATAGCAATACTGCGTGTCGAGACCGTTGATGCGCAGAGTCATCACCTTCTTGCCCCAATCGATGTCGTTGAGGCCCTGAATGATGTTCTTGCGCGCCTGTTCCTTGTCGTCGGGCGCGACGGCGTCTTCGAGATCGAGGAAGATCTGATCGGCCTTTGACTGCGCCGCCTTTTCAAACATGCCCGGCGCAGAGCCCGGCACGGCAAGTTCCGAACGATGGAGACGCGGCGTCGCCTGCTCGATTAAAGTGAAGCTCATATCTTTACCCTCTCCTGTTGAATTAGCCTGTGGCGCCTAGGCCGGCGGCGACGCAGCTGATCGAAAGCAGCAGAGGCACTTTGACGGCCTCTTTCTCCGCTTCGTCCTTTGCCTCACGAAACCGGCGAAGCAGCGCCACCTGCTCGCGATTGACCTCGTTGATGGTCTGCAGGCGGTGCGACAGCCGCGCCTGATATTCCTGGAAACGATCCGCCAGTTCGTCGCCGCCTGTGACGCGCAGGACCATCTCGCGCGTCAAGGCGAATTCGTCTTCGATCGACTTGAAGATTTTCGTTCGCACGGCTTCATCGGCGACGAGTCCGGCGTATTGCCTGGCGATTGAAAGATCGACCAGCGCCAGCGTCTTCTCGACCTCGTCGATGATGAGGCGGAACATCCGCGAATCCTCGAACATGCGGCGCAACAGCTCCTGACCACGGTCGCCGCGCACGTCGACGAAGTTCTTCAACCCAGAGCCGACGCCGTACCAGCCGGTGATCGAATGGCGGTTCTGCGCCCAGGCGAAGACCCAGGGAATCGCGCGCAAATCCGCAAGGCTTTTGGCGCCGAAGCGCCGCGCCGGCCGCGAGCCGATGTTGAGCAGCGAAATCTCTTCGAGCGGACTCGCCGCCTGGAAATAGGCGACAATATCGGGATCGGCGACGAACTTCGCATAAGCGGCGAAGGATGCGCCGGAAATCTCCTCGAGCGCCTCGTCGAATTCCGCATGCGGCGCCAGCGCTTCCTCGCGCTCGGACTTCAGCGCGTGCTGGAATACGGATGAGGCCAGAAGCTCCATCTGATAGGCCGCCGTTCCGCGGTTGGCGTATTTGAACGAGACGACTTCGCCCTGTTCGGTGACGCGGAAGCGGCCGCGGATGGAGCCCGCCGGCTGCGCAGCAATCGCATGGCCGGTCGGCGCGCCGCCGCGCGAAACCGAGCCGCCGCGTCCGTGGAAGAAGGCGATGGCGACGCCCTGCTCGCGTCCAACCTGACTGAGACGCGCCTGCGCCTTGAACAATTCCCAGTTCGAGGACAGAAAGCCGCCGTCCTTGTTGGAGTCGGAATAGCCGATCATCACCTCTTGCAGATTGCCCTGCCAGCGCGTCGAGCGGCGCACGACCGGAACCTGCAGGAGATCGCGCATGATCGCCGGCGCCGCGCGCAGATCGCCGATCGTCTCGAAGAGCGGCACGATCGGCAGCGTCAGAATCTCGACGCCGGGCTCGTCGAGGAAAAGCCCGGCCTCCTTGGCGAGCAGATAGACGCCGAGAACGTCAACCGCCGATCGCGTCATCGACAGAATGAATCCGCCGAAGGCCTCGCGATCAAGCCGCGCGCGCATTTCGGCGACGACCTCGAACATCTCGATGACGTCGCGCGCATCGGCCGAGAGTTTTTCGCGCGGCACGGACGCTGTACGCGGCTTCCCTAGCTCGGCGAGCAGCCATTCGCGCCACTGCGGAGAATCGAGGTCGGGCGGGGTCTCGCCCCCGGTCTTGACGCGCCACAGCTCTTCCAGCGCCTGCGTTGTGCGCGTCGTGTTCTGTCGGATGTCGAGACGCACCGTACTGAAGCGGAAGATTTCCACCGCGCGCCGCAGCGGGCGCACGAGATCAGTCGCCAGCGCGTCGCTCTTGGCTTCAATGAGCGCCTTTTCGACCAGCAGCAGGTCGGCGATCAGTTCGTCGGCGCTCGCGTAACGCGGGCCTGTCGTCGGTTCCGCGTTTATCGCGCGAAGGGTTTCGTCGAGTTTGCGCAGGATCGTCGTGACGAACTGACGATAGGGTTCATTCTGATTGCGCGCTTCGATCGCGGCGCCGTCCGGCAAAGCTGCGAGACGTTCGGCCAATTCCTCGCGGAACGGCTGAGGAATATTGGCGGCGCGCTGGCTGATCGACAGCATGCGCGCGAGATCGACGATGCGCGCTCGATAGTAATTCAGGCTCGCGGAAGCGTTTTCGCGCATCGTGCGGCGCGTCACCTCATTCGTGACGAAAGGATTCCCGTCGCGGTCACCGCCGATCCACGAGCCGAACTGGAAAAAAGGCGCGACTTCGAAGGTCTCGTTGGGAAAGTGGCGTCTCAGCGCGCGTTCGCAGGACGACAAAAGCTCCGGCGCAAGATCGAAAATGCTCTCGTGAAAGAAGTGCTGGCCCCAGGCGACTTCTTGCTCGACGGTGGGCTTTTCGAGATGCAATTCGCCGGTGAGCCAGAGAAGTTCGATCTGATCGTAAGTCGACTTGACCAGCGCTTCGCGCTCGCGGTCGGTCCAGCGGGTCGATTCAAGTTCGCGCAGCAGCAGATAGATGCGGCGATATTTTTCAAGAATCGAGACGCGCTTCGCCTCGGTCGGATGGGCCGTGATGACGGGGCGGATTCGCAAGGTGTGCAATTGCGCGCGAATTTCGTCGGGGGCGACTCCCGAGGCGGCGGCGCTCGATAAGACATAATCGAAGGTGCCGAGCAGCTTGTCGTGGCCCTTCTCGCGCTCGATCCGCCGGCGCCGACGCATGGCGTAAGCCTGCTCCGCGATCGAGACGAGCTGGAACAAAATGCCCTGCGCCTGCAGCGCGCGCGCCATCTGCCGCGGCTCCAGACCCGCGCCGGCCTTCGAGTCGCGCACGACAGTCTCGATCTCTGGCGTGTGACGGCGGATGACGGTGAGCAACTGCTCGCGCAGGAAGGCGGACGCCTCGGTGACCGAACGAGTCGCGTAAGCAGACGGCAGGCCCGTCGAAGACGGGCTCTTCAAGGTCTGGGTCTCGGCGGTCATCAAGACTCCTTACGCGCTCGCGCGTCCTAGCGCGCTTTCCGATCAGACGGAATCGTCTGATCGATAAGAAATCGCGCCAAATTAACATGCTGGAGCAAGTTCTAATCGAAAAAGTCGGTCAACTTTTTCGGAACTTGCTCTAGACGAACGGCTGTCGCGACATGCGGATGGACGTCGACGCGCGGCGGCAGCGGCGTCGATCCAATCCTTCAGGCGCTCTGCAATACTTTGGCGACGGTCGATCCGAATTCGGCCGGGCTCGGCGCGACGGTCAGCCCGTATGACTTCATGATCTCGGTTTTTTCCGCGGCGCTGTCGCCCGTCGCCGAAATGATCGCCCCGGCGTGGCCCATGCGGCGTCCCTTCGGCGCCGTCAAGCCGGCGACGAAACCGATCACCGGCTTGGAGAAATTCTCCTTGATCCAGGCTGAGGCTTCGGCCTCCTGCGGACCGCCGATCTCGCCGATGATGAGCACCGCCTTTGTCTCCGGGTCCTTGTCGAAGAGCACCAGATGGTCGAGGAAAGACGAGCCGTTGATCGGATCGCCGCCGATGCCGACCGAGGTCGAGATGCCGAGGCCGAGCGCCTTCAATTGCGACGCCGCTTCATAGCCGAGCGTGCCGGAGCGCGAGATCAGCCCCACCGAACCCTGCTTGTAGATGTGGCCCGGCATGATGCCCAGCATCGCCTTGCCCGGCGAAATGATGCCGGCGCAATTGGGGCCGACCATCATCGGCCGCCGATCCTTGGGGAAGCGCAGGAAGTAACGCTTCACGCGCATCATGTCCTGCGCCGGAATGCCATCGGTGATCGAGCAGATGAGGCGCACGCCGGAATCGGCCGCTTCCATGATCGCATCGGCGCAGAAGGCCGGCGCGACGAAGGTGATCGACGCTTGCGCGCCGGTCTCTCGCACCGCTTCGCGCACGGTGTTGAACACCGGCACGCCATGATGAGTCTTGCCGCCCTTTCCAGGCGTGACGCCGGCGACGACATTGCTGCCGTAGTCGATCATCTCCTTGGTGTGAAAGCTGCCCTTGTCGCCGGTGATGCCTTGGACAAGGATCGGCGTCTTTTCGTCAATGAGAATGCTCATGTGTCGTTCTCCGGCGCTTACTTGGCGCCCTTAAAGGCGGCGACGGCTTTTTCCGCGGCTTCGGCCAGCGTGTCGGCCTGAATGATCGGAATGCCGCTCTCGGTGATGATCTTCTTGCCAGCTTCGACATTGGTGCCGGCGAGACGCACCACCAGCGGCACGCCCTCGATCTTCTCGGCGCGCACCGCGTCGACGACGCCTTGGGCGACCCAGTCGCAACGGTTGATGCCGGCGAAAATATTGACGAGCACCACCTTCACGCGCCGATCGGAAAGAACCAGGCGGAAGGCGGTCGCGACGCGCTCCGGCGAAGCGCCGCCGCCGACATCGAGGAAGTTCGCCGGATTGCCGCCGGCGTGCTTGATCATATCCATCGTCGCCATGGCGAGGCCGGCGCCGTTGACGATGCAGCCGATTTCGCCGTCAAGGCCGATGTAATTCAGGCTGTGCTCCGACGCCTGCGCCTCGCGCGGATCGCTCTGCGAGGGATCGTTCATGTCGACGATATTGCGGCGACGGAACAGCGCATTGTCGTCGAAGGACATTTTGGCGTCGAGGGCGAGCACCTTGTCGTCCTTGGTGACGACGAGCGGATTGATCTCGAGCATGGTCGCGTCATTGTCGCGGAAGGCGCGATAGGCGCCCATGATCGTTTTCACCGCGCGCGAGACTTGCTTGAGATTGAGGCCGAGCTGGAAGGCGAGTTCGCGCGCCTGAAACTGCTGCAGGCCGACGGCGGGCTCCACGATCACTTGGAGCAGCTCGTCCGGCGTGTTCTTGGCGATCTCTTCGATCTCCATGCCGCCATGCTTTGACGCGATGACGCGCACGCGCTCCAATTTGCGATCGAGCACGTAGCCCAAATAGAGTTCGCGCTCGAAAGGATCGGCGACTTCGACATAGACGCGTTGCACCGGCTTGCCTTCCGGTCCGGTCTGGCCCGTAACGAGCCGCTTGCCGAGAAGATCGCGCGCCGCCTGCTGCACTTCGTGATAGGTGCGGCAGAGTTTGACGCCGCCCGCCTTGCCGCGCGCGCCGGCATGAATCTGCGCCTTGACGACCCAGTGCGAGCCGCCGAGTTCAGTCGCGGCATAAACCGCCTGATCCGGGCTGAAGGCGACCGTGCCCGGCGGAATATCGACGCCGTGGCTCGCCAGAATTTCCTTGGCTTGATACTCGTGGACGTCCATCTCAGTCCTCTCCTCGCAATTTCGGCGCGGCTTCCTCAGCCGCCTATCTTGGCTTTGACCGTGTCATAGACCGCTTCAGTATCGGCGGCGGCCTTGGCGAGCAGCGCATTGACGTCGGCGAGCTGCTTCTCGGCGAAGTCGCGGTCCTTGATCGCCTTGGCGTTGATGAAGACGTTGAGCGCGCAGCTGCGCAGACCGGCATTGGCGGCAAGCACCGCGACTCCGGCGTCGCTGATGACGTTGAGATTGCCCTTGTCGGCCGCTTCCTTCGACAGCGCGATGACGTCGTAGCAGACTTTGCACGTCTTCAACGGCGCCAGCGTCGCTTCTTTCAGCGCCGCCTGAATCGCCGCCGAGCGCTTCGCCTTCTCGTCATCCGTGCCGCGCGGCAGGCCGTAGGCCCCCATCAGCGTGTTGAAGGCGACGACATCTTCATCGACGCCCGCGGTCAGCTCGGCGCGCAGCTTCTCGGCCTTGGCGAGAGTCTGCTGAAGATCGGCGGAAACCGCCTCGTAATTCTTTTTGCCGATGGTGAGATTGCACACCATCGAGACGAGCGCCGCGCCCATGGCGCCGGACAGCGCCGCCGCGCCGCCGCCGCCAGGAGTCGGCGCATCGCTTGCAAGTTCGTCTAGGAATTTTCCGATCGTATCGTTCTTGGCGCTCATATCTCTCCTCGCTCAGGCGAGCTCTTTGGCTTGCGCATAAATGTTTTCGCAGTCGAACACCTGGTCGGCCGCCTCGAACAGCTTGCCGACGCATTCGCGATGCAATTTGAGCTTGAGGCCGCCAAGGCCCAGGGCGCCAATGACGATCTTGCCGTGGCGCTCCTTGGCCTTGTCGGTCGCTTCGACGCCGCCGACGCCGAGCGGCGGCTGCGCATTGCAGTCAGCGATGAGTTCGATCGTCGGATCGTTCTGCCAGTCCTTCTCGTCAAGCAGCGGAACGCCAATGGCGCCGGCCGCAAAGACAATCTGCGCGCCCTTGACCGCCTGAGCGCGCGCGGCGTTGTCGTCGGCTTCGATCGCTACAGGCGTGAAGCCGAAGCGCTCCTGAATGGCCTTGGCCGCCGCTTCGGCGCGCGATTTCTGACGCGACGTGATTGCGACTTCAGCGCCTTCGATATTGAGCATCGCCGCGGCGCGCATGCCGACAGGGCCGGTGCCGGCGAGAACCACCGCCTTCTTGCCCTTGAGCGAACTCGCCTTGGCGAGCAGCGCCACGCCGGCCGCAGCCGTGGTGTTGGAGCCGTTCGAATCGAGCATCGCCGAGACGCGGAAATTCGAGAAGAAGCGCTTCTTCACAGCCTTGAAGACGGCTTCGCCCGCCGTCATGCCGCCGCCGCCGACGAAAATCGCGGTACATTGTTTTTCCTTGGGGCCGCGCGTGTAGATGCAGCCGTCGACCAGCGCGCCGACGTTATCGGGAGTCACGGCCCCGTAGCCGATGATGTGATCGGCGCCGCCGTCATAGCCGACCACCGTGTCGAAAACGCTCGGAACCGGATCGGTGTCAAACAGGAAAAGCAGTTTCTTGGTCATTGGAATTCCTTAGGCCGCGTCATGGCCGGGCTTGTCCCGGCCATCCACGCCGAGACGTTGCGCAACATTTTTATATCGCTCCGCAGCGGCGCCACGTGGATGCCCGCGACAAGCGCGGGCATGACGGCGGCAGGGAGCGAGGCACGTCGTCCTCACCCCGTCACGACGTTGCGCGGGCTGCCGGCGACAAAGGCGTCGATATTGTCGACGAGCTGGTCGGCCAGAACCTGCATCGCCTCTTTCGAGGCCCAGGCGACATGCGGCGTGATGATGAGATTGGGAATGGTCGGGTCGAGAAGAATGTTGCCATTCTTCGGCGGCTCGACGGTCAAAACGTCCATGCCGGCGCCGGCGATGACTCCGTTGCGCAGCGCGTCGGCAAGCGCCTGCTCGTCAATGATGCCGCCGCGCGCGGTATTGATGATGCAAGCGGTCTTCTTCATCGACGCGAACTCCTTCGCGCTGATCATGTTCTTCGTCTCCGGCGTCAGCGGCAGGTTGAGCGTCACGACGTCCGCCTCGCGCAGAATCGTCGCGACGTCGACTTTGTTCGGCACGTCCGTGACGTCGTTGATCAGCACCTTCATGCCGAGCGCGACGGCGCGCTTTTCAATTTCCTTGCCGAGCGCGCCATAGCCGACGATGCCGAGAGTCGAGCCGGCGATGTCGTAGATCGGATAGTCGAAATAGCAGAACTGGTTGGCGTAGCCCCAGCGGCCCTGTCGCACCGAGTTGTAATAGTTGATCAGATTGCGGCGCAGCGCGAACAGCAGCGCGAACACATGTTCGGGCAGCGTGTTGAACGCGTAGTTGCGAATGTTCGAGACGACGATCCCGTTGGCGCTGGTATAGGCCTTGTCGATCACGTCCGTGCCGGTGGCGGCGACGGCGATAAGCTTGAGATCGGGAAGCTGCTTCAGCGTCGCTTCGCGCAGCGGCACCTTGTTGGTGATGCAGATCGTCGCGCCTTTCAGACGTTCGACGACTTGGTCGGGCGCGGTCTGAGCGTGTTCGGCGTAGTCGTGAGGAAAATTCGGCTTGCGCACATTTGCGTCGAGCGTTTCGCGATCGAGAAAGACGATTTTGTGCGACATACCCGGTTTCCCCTCTGGATGATTTTTATCGTTGGCAGTCGGCAATCGGGCGTCGGCAGTCGACATGCGCCGACTGCCGACTGCCTGATTCCAACTTACATCTTGAGCAGCGGATTGGCGCGATAGACTGCCTGCGCCGCCGCAGCGCCGGAGCCGGGCGTCACCGGAATGCCGACGTCGAGCATCGCCATCTCGGCGCCGCTGATGGCGCCGAGCAGCATCAGCTCGTTAAGGTCGCCAAGATGGCCGATGCGGAACACCTTGCCGGCGACTTCCGACAGGCCGGCGCCGAGCGCGAGATTGTAGCGCTTATAAGCGATCTCGATCACCTTGGCGGCGTCGAAGCCTTCCGGCACGACGATCGCCGTCACGGTGTCCGAGTTCCACTTCGGCTCCTTGGCGCAGCACTTGAGGCCCCATGCGGAAACCGCCGCGCGGACGCCTTCGGCGAGATGATGATGGCGCTTGTAGACCTGATCGAGGCCTTCCTCGAACAGGATCGACAGCGATTCCTTGAGGCCATAGAGCAACGGCACGGAGGGCGTATAGGGGAAATAGCCCGCCTTGTTCGCGTTGATCATGTCCTGGAATTCGAAATAGGCGCGACGGCCCTTGTTGGACTTGCCCGCTTCAATCGCCTTCGGGCTCGCCGCCATGAGCAGAAGGCCGGCAGGCAGCATGAAGCCCTTCTGCGAGCCCGACACGATGACGTCGACGCCCCATTCGTCCATTTTGAACTCGAGCGACGCGACCGATGACACGCCGTCGACGAAAAGCATCGCCGGATGCTTGGCGTTGTCCATCGCCCTGCGCACCGCAGCGATGTCGGAGGTCACGCCCGTCGCCGTCTCGTTATGCGTGGCGAGAACGGCCTTGATCTCATGATTCTTGTCGGCCTTCAGCGTCTCTTCGATCAGCTGAGGATCATTGCCGGTGCCCCACTCGCGCTCCTGCACGACGACGTCGAGACCCTGACGCTTACAAAGATCGATCCACAGATGGGAGAACTGGCCGAAGCGCTGCGCCAGAACCTTGTCGCCGGGCGACAGCGTGTTCGTGATCGCCGCTTCCCAACCGCCGGTGCCGGAGGCCGGGAAGATGAAGGCGTGGCCCTTCTCGGTGCCGAAGACCTTCTTGAGGCCCGGAAAGAGCGGCTTCACGAGATCCGGAAAGGTCGGCGAGCGATGATCTTCGGAGGCGACCGACATCGCTCGCACGATGCGGTCGGGAAGATTGGTCGGGCCCGGCACAAAAAGAAAATTCTTGCCGGGAATTCTGGAATTCAACATTTCTCGTGCTCCTTTCGAGCGGCAGGCTCCAGATGGCGCGGCGCTTGCGGCGCCGGAAATGCGTTAGAACAGGCCGGCGATGCGGCCGGAGTCGTCAACGTAGATGTTGTTGGCGGCGGGAACCTTCGGCAATCCCGGCATCGTCATGATGTCGCCGCACACCGCCACGATGAACTCGGCGCCCGCCGAAAGTCGCAGTTCGCGGATCGGAATCGTGAAGCCGGAGGGCGCGCCCTTGGCGTTCTGATCCGTCGAGAAACTATATTGCGTCTTGGCGATGCAGACCGGGAATTTGCCGAAACCTTCCTTCTCCAATTCGGCGAAGCGCGCCTTGATGCTCGAATCATAGGAGATGTCGGCGGCGCCGTAGAGTTCCTTGGCGATGGTGCGCACCTTGTCGGCGAGCGGCATGTCGTCCGGATAGAGCGGCTTGAAGTTCGAAGGCTGCGTCTCGATCGTCTTGACGACCGCCTTGGCGAGGTCCGCCGCGCCGGCGCCGCCTGAGCCCCAATTGTCGGCGACGACGCATTCGACGCCTTCCGCCTTGCAGAGCTTGTCGAGCGCCGCCATCTCGGCCGACGTGTCCGACGAAAACTTGTTGATCGAAACGAGCACGGGCACGCCGAATTTGCGGACGTTGCCGATATGACGCTTCAGATTTTCGAAGCCTTTCTCGACCGCCGCCACATTCTCGGCCTTCAGATCGTCCTTGGCGACGCCGCCATGCATTTTGAGCGCGCGGATCGTGGCGACGATCACCGTGATGTCGGGCTTGAGGCCCGCCTTCCGGCATTTGATGTCGAAGAACTTCTCCGCGCCGAGATCGGCGCCGAAGCCCGCCTCGGTCACGACGTAATCAGCGAGCTTCAAGCCGGCCTTCGTCGCGATGACCGAGTTGCAGCCATGCGCGATATTGGCGAAGGGCCCGCCATGGATGATGGCCGGATTGTTCTCCAACGTCTGCACGAGATTGGGCGCGATGGCGTCCTTGAGCAGCGCCGCCATGGAGCCCGCCGCCTTGAGTTCGGAGGCGCGCACGTTTTTCTTCTCGCGGGTCTGGCCGACGATGATGTCGCCCAGCCGGCGCTGCAGATCGGCAAAATCCGAGGCAAGGCAAAAGATCGCCATCACTTCCGAGGCGACCGTGATGTCGAACCCGTCCTCGCGGGCGAAGCCGTTCGCCACGCCGCCGAGCGACGAGACGACTGAGCGCAGGGCGCGATCGTTCATATCGACGACGCGGCGCCAGGAAACTCGGCGCGAATCGATCTTGGGCTCGCCGCCCCAGTAGATGTGATTGTCAATGAGCGCCGCGAGCAGATTGTTGGCCGCGCCGATCGCGTGGAAATCGCCGGTGAAGTGAAGATTGATGTCCTCCATCGGCACAACCTGCGCATAGCCGCCGCCGGCCGCGCCGCCCTTCACGCCAAAGCAGGGGCCGAGCGACGGCTCGCGCAGACAGCACAGCGCTCGCTTGCCGATATGATTGAGGCCATCGGTGAGGCCGACCGTCGTCGTCGTCTTGCCTTCGCCGGCTGGCGTCGGCGTAATCGCCGTGACGAGGATCAGCTTGCCGTTTGTCTGACCCGCAAGGGAGGAAATGTAGTCGAGGGAGATCTTGCCCTTGTAATGACCATAGGGCTGCACGTGTTCGGCCGGGATGCCGAGCTTGTCGCGGGCGACGTCGATGATCGGCCGCATCTTTGCCGCCTGCGAAATCTCGATGTCGGACTTCGGCGCAAGATGCTGATTGTCTTTTCCGCTCGCGCCCGGCGCGGCGGCTGACCTTTCTGACATGCAGTCCACTCCCTCTCGTGGCCCGCGTCGCACAGGCCCAGAATTTGTTTTTTTTCGGTCATCGAGAAGCGAGTCGGCCCCCGCCGAACCGCTCCCGGTCGACCGGGCTGAAATCCTGCCGATCTCAGGCTGCAGCCGTTCTTGCGACCGTAGTTTTCTCCAATCCGCGCATCAAGGCCGCGATTCGCCGCGACGAGCCGACGCGCGCATGAATCCGCTTACCGAAACATTCATTGGCGGATATTCCGTATGACGGGAATCAAAATTGCTCGTCAAGCCGGGAGAGCCGCCATCGGCGCGTCGTCGTCATGGTCGCCTTAATGCGGTCGCCGCTCGCGCGACGCCATGCGCCATGAGGATCGCTTATTCGACAAGCGGGGCCGACCGCCTATACTTGTCCTACCTGACAGTATAGGCATTGACGGGCTGAATTCTTGTCATTGAATCCACACATTCGTTACAGGAATTGCGACGCTTCCTACACATCCGAAAGACCAATACGACGGGTGTGGAGAGGCACGCCATGCGCGTCAGACCGCGGCGGCGCCCTATCCTCGCCTATCCGAACGACCTGTGGGCGAGCGGGCGCGGCGGCGGAGAGACGCGCTTGAGAAAAAAATTTGTCGCACTCAGCGTCGCAGCCTTGACCCTATCGACCGATCGCAAAGGCCGATAGGCTTTCTACGCCTACTCGGCCTGAAAATCGAGCGCGACGCCATTGATGCAATAGCGCAGGCCCGTCGGCGGGGGGCCGTCATTGAAGACATGCCCGAGATGCGAGCCGCAGCGGCTACAGTGCACCTCCGTGCGCACCATGCCGTAGCCGCGATCGACGGTAGAGCCGAGCACGCCGGGCAGCGGATCAAAGAAGCTCGGCCAGCCGGTGCCGCTTTCAAACTTCTCGCCTGAGCGAAACAGCGGCTGTCCGCAGCCGGCGCAGTTGAACACGCCGCGACGTTTTTCGTAATTGAGCGCGCAGCTTCCCGGGCGTTCAGTGCCATGGCCCCGCATGACCTGATATTGTTCGGGCGTGAGCAGCGCGCGCCATTCGGCGTCGCTGTGGGTGACGGGAAAACTCTCATCGGCCATTTGCCAACGCCTCTCCAAAGGGTCCTCGGCATGGTCCTATCTTGTATCGGCCGCCGCCTTTGGCCAGAGGCTTCGGGCGGGATAGAGTGGCCAACTTCCAGCGGAAACGACGATTCGGAATGAGCGACAAGACATTCGACGCCGTAGTGATCGGCTCGGGACTGGGCGGATTGACGGCGGGCGCGCTGCTTGCGCACGCCGGCTACAGCGTCTGCCTGTTAGAGCGCAATTTCAGCCTGGGCGGCGCGGCGTCGGTCTATAAGGTTGGGCCGCTGACCGTCGAAGCGTCGCTCCATCAGACTTCAGACGCCCGCAATCCCCGCGACGTGAAGCACGACATCCTGCGCCGGCTCGGAATTCTCGAGGAAATCGAATGGCTGCCCACGGGCGCGCTCTATACGGCGCGCGGCGGACCGATCGGCGAGCCGTTCGAACTGCCATTCGGCTTTGGACCGGCCTATGAGGCGCTTGCCGCGCGCTTTCCCGACAAACGCGCCGCAATTCAGCGGTTTCTCGGCGAGGTCGAGCAGATCCACGACGCCCTGTGGACCTTGAAACAGGCCCGCGAGGAAAGCTCCTTCGCCAAATTCGCCCGCGGACTTTGGGAAGTCCAGCCGGCGGCGGCAGGCTGGCAAAACTCCTTGCATGAGATCATGGAGCGCGATTTCGCCGGCTGCGAGGCCCTAAAATGCGCTCTAGGGGCCAATCTCGCCTATTACGGCGACGACCCGCGGCGGCTGTGGTGGATCTATTATGCAATTGCGCAGGGCGCTTATATCAGCTCGGGCGGCGCCTACATAAAAGGCGGCTCGCGCCAGTTGAGCCTGAAACTGGCGAAGGCGATCACCAAGACCGGCGGCATCGTGCGTCTGGGTCGACTCGTCAACGCCATCGAGACCGACGCGGACGGCGCCATCGTCGCGATTCGACACGTCGCGCGGCGCGACGGCGAGGGCGAAGAACGCATTGAAGCGCGCGTCGTCATGGCGAATTGCGCGCCTTCGGAGGCGACGGCGATGATGGACGCGCCCGCGCGCGCCAAGATGGAGGAGGCCTTCGGCTCCCGCAAGGTTTCGACATCGCTGTTTGCTGCGAATTTCGGCTTGAGCGCGAAACCGTCGACCGTCGGGCTGAAGGATTTCACGACCGTGGTCATGCCACCGGATATGCGGCGCTTCGATCAATATGGCGATGGAGCCGGCGCGATGGCGGAGGATCCCAAGGGCCCGTTGCCGCTCCACACGATCGCCAATTTCACCGCCGTCGATTCGGGGCTTTGGGACGAGCCGCCGGTGCTCGTCAGCGTGCTTGGCCTCGATCGGCTCGACAACTGGCGCACATTGCCGCGCGAAGCGGCGCATGCGCGGCGCGAGCGCTGGCTCGACGCCATACAGGCTTCGCTTGACCGCGACTACCCGGGATTTTCCGGCCTGGTGACGACGCGGATGCTGCTCAACGCCTATTCGATGGCGGGCTACCTCAACACGCCGGAAGGCGCAGTGTACGGCTTCGCGGCGCTGCCGGCTGAAGCGCCGATCTTGATGGGATTTCCGCGCACGCCGCAAACGCCGATCGCCGGACTCTATCTCGCCTCGGCTTTCGGCGGCGAACATGGCTTCAATGGCGCGATGTTATCCGGCGCCGAGGCCGCGCGGCTCGCCGAAAGACGGCTCGCTATCGCCACCTGAAGTTTCCGAAGACGCTGTTGAACGACGCAGGGACGTTGCGCCGCACGTTATTAGCGCTTGCGCTTCTTACTGGTGGCCTTCGCGGGCGACGCGAGGCCGAGTTCAGCCCGGCAAGCTCCGCTGATCGAACCTGCGTTGGCTCTCAGGCACCGCTCGATGGCGATCGCGTCCGGGATATACGCCTGGCAAACGCGATTGGCGTCGGCTTCGCAGGCCTCGCGCTGCTGCGCGGTTCCTTGCGCGAAAGCCGGCGCAACCGCAATGAAACCCAATACAGCCGACAGCCTCAGAATGATGCGCATTCAGATCGTCCTTCCTTTATCCGCGCTTCGAGGCCAATGCACACCGCAGGCGCGCCACTCGAAGTCGCGCTTCCCCGAGCGACAATGCTGCTTGATTGCATCGCGCCCGCCGGGAATCAAGTCGCAATTATCCCTCCACAACGGACTCCTGCTCCTCGCGGGCCGCTTGAGCGACACGCGGGTCCTCGTCCCGAGGCAGCCGATGGCGCGGCAAATAGAGGCCGTTCGCGATCATGGTCGGGATGATCGCCGTCGCGATGATCGCCGCAACCAGCGTCGAATATTGGCTTTGGTCAATGATGTTGTTCGATAGGCCGAACAGCGCCGAAATCGTGCCGAATGTGAGTCCGGACGCCATCAGCAGCGTCGTGTACATGGCGTCCTTGTGCGGCGAGCCGAAACGGCGCGCGACTGGATAGACGCTGACGACCTTGGTCGCGATCTCAACGGCGAGAAAGGCGGCGACGCCGAGCGGCGCGGCCAGAACGGCCGGTATGGAAACGAAATATCCCGCCCGGATGAAATAAAAAGGCGTTAGCAGTCCGATGGTCACCGCCCGGAACTTGCGAATGAGCGTGTGGTCGCGGCCGACAGAGCCCGCGAGCGCCATGCCGATGAGATAGGCTGGCAAAACGCCTTCGCTCCCGGCCCAGGTCGCAAGCGCGCCGAGCGCCATCAGCGCAAAGAACAGGAACTTGGTCTCAAATTCGGACGGGCGTGCGCCGAATTTTGAGAAAATCGTCGGCGTCGCGCGCGGCAATCCGACGAACGCCGCGACGACCGCGGCGACGAATACGGCGGTCTTCCAGGTGACGGGTGCGAACACCAGGCCGAGCGTTACGACCGTGCCGAGGTCTGTGATGAAACAGGCAGCGAGGATCGTCTTGCCGAATTCGGTGCGGTTGAATCCATATTCCATCATTACCGTATAGACGACGGCGACCGACGTGGCGGCGAGCGCAATGCCGGCGAGCAGCGCTGGCGAATGTTCCCAACCCAGTAGGTAATAGGCGACCGCCCAGCAGCCGACAGCCGGCGCGAAAAAGCTCGCAACGCCGATCGCCGCGGCCTCCTTCCACTTGAGCTTGAATACGTCCGGATCGAGTTCGGCCCCCGCGAGAAACGTGAGCGCGATCGCGCCGAGTCCGGCGAGCGTCTTGACCCAGGGCTCCTGGGCGCTGAAGATTTCAGCGCCGACCGTCGCAGCGAAAAGCGCCCGGGCGCACATGCCGACGATGATTTCTGTCAGCGCCGTCGAGAGGCGGAATCTCACGGCGATCACCGCGGAGATGAGCGCAAGGCCCAATATCAGCGCCGCCTGAAACCAGATTCCTGTCATGCGCCGTCTCCGCTTTCAGACGGGGGTTTATGGCCGATCCCGCAGGGCATTGACAAGCTTGCGGCGCATCTTGCCATTCATGTGTCAGTGACAGCCGCGCCTTTTTGAGTATGAGTCGCATGACGCAAGGCGAAAAAGGGATGATGCTGCGCCCTCCGGGAAAACATTGGCCCGTCCGACGGGAGCACGCGCGCTCCTGCGGAGCAAGGCGCTCATGAACGAGCCGGCGCGCATGAGAGGCTGGCGTTTCCTGCTGCTCAATGGCGCGGCGGGCGCGGCGAATGTCGTCATGCTCTCGAACGTGCCCGGCTATACGGTGCTCGCGCCCTACGCCGCCGCCAGCCTTCAGAGCGTTTCGCCGAGCTACGGCACCTGGGCGACGACCGACCATATGATCGGCATTGCGCTCGGCCTTCCGTTATCGCGCTGGTTTGCCGGACGGTTTGGCGACTATCGCACGCTGGCTGCCGCGCTCGTCATCTACGCGATCTTCTCGCTGTTGTGCGCGGCGAGCGAGACGATCGGGTTCTTTGCGACGATGCGCTTTCTTCTTGGTCTCGCCGGCGGCGTCGCGCTGCCGCTCGCCCAGTCGGTGACGCTCGCGCAATATAAGGATGATCAGCGCACGCTCGGCGTCGGCTTCTGGGGCGTCATGAGCATGGCGCCCTTCACTATCGGCGTTTTCATGGGCGGCTTCTGGGCCGAATATTTCGATTGGCGTTGGCTGTTTTATTCCAACGTCGTCGTCGTGCTGCTCGTTGCGGGCGTCATTATCGCGCTGTTCTATGGGCGCGGCTTTGAGCGACGCATGACGCGCTTCGACACGATCGGCTTTTTTCTGCTGGCGACGGTTCTTGTCGGCGTGCAGACGATTCTCAACATGGGCAATGATTTCGACTGGTTCAGCTCGCCGTGGCTCGCATGGCTGCTTATGGTCGTTCTGCTCGCTTTGCCGATGTTCATTATCTGGGAGTTCGGCGAGCGACGGCCTGCCCTCGACCTTCGGCTGTTTCTGCATCGCAATTTCGCGATCGCGACATTCTGTTCGCTGGTCGGATTTCTGGTCGTTCAGGGTCTGCTTTCAGTATTCGTCGTGCAATTGCAGATGCTGCTCGGCTACACGTCGTCGCTCGCCGGCATGGTCTATCTGACCATGATCTTTATGGCGATGGGCGCCGCCGCCGTGGTGCATGAACTCACCAGGAACGTCGACGCGCGACTGATCGCGTTCCTCAACTTCATCGGTCTCGCGGTGACCTTCGTCTGGCTCGGCCACTACGACAAGACCGGCTCTTTCGACAATGTGAAGACGCCGATGTTCTTTTTCGGCTTCTCGCTCGCGATGTTCTTTGCGCCGCTTGCGACGCTCGCCATGACCGGACTTGCCGGCGAACGGCTGATCCGCGCGGCGGAGGAGCTGGCGATGCTGCGCACGGTGTTCGGCGCTTTCGGCATTACGCTGCTCGGCGTCGTCTACTTCCGCCGCACGCCGTTTCATCAGCTCGACCTTGCCGATCAATTCGGCGGCCGGCGCTTCGCCTCGCTCGATCCGCTGGCGTCCTATCTCGACCGTATGCAGGCGTTGGGCATGTCGGAAGAGGCGGCGCGCGCCCGCGCGGCGCAGCTCATTCGTCAGCAGGCGGCCATCCTCGCGCTGAACGACGCCTTTCTCGTCGGCGCAATGACGTTCATCTGCCTCGCCGGGATCATCTGGCTCGCCTATCCGAGCTATGCGTCGAAGAAGCGCCGACAGTCGCTCGAGCGGCTCTCCGCAGAGGAGTTGATGGAGCAGCCCTAGCGACGCAGCGCCCTAGCCAGGTCGGGCGCCAAAGAAGCGCTTACTCGACGCAGCGCGCATGCGCGCCTGTTCTGAGGTCCTTGAGTTGAGCGGAGACAATGGAGCCGTTATCGAGATGGAGGCTGACGATATTGTTAAAGAATCCCCAATGGGAATCGGTCTTCATCGGATAGGAGCGACCGCCGGCGACATAGAAGCAATAGGTGCTGTATTGCGGATTAGCTCTTAAAGAAATCGAACAATGAATTGAGTAGCGCAGCGGCGCGCATCTCAAAGCCACGTCCTTTGACGGCAGCATAAAGTTGTTGGCGCTCATCGCCCCTGCGGCGGCCGGCGCCGGCGTCATGCTCAAGGCCGCACAAACCGTCACGGTCACGGACAGCTTTCGCATGGATACTCCCAAGAAACCGCTTGATCCGATATAGCGCAGCGGCGTCCGTGGTCGATCGCGAGAAGACCCGCAGCGCCTCGTCCGGGATTGATCCTGCTCTCCTTGCGACTTCCAGACAAGACTACGCTGCGCGCAAGGCTGAGATCGGCGGTCGAGCGGCCGATCCTCTCCAGCTTTCCATTTTGTGCTATTGTGACGACCGGCGCGCCTCGCGCCGGGCAGGCAAGCCCGAGGAGGCGACGATGAAAAATGCGATATGCTCGTGCATTCCGCCGCCGGTCGGATGGAGCGCCGACCGGCGAACGCATCCTGCGATCGCGCAAGCGATCTTCGCTCTGTCCCACGACGAACGAACGCCCGAAGCGATTTGGGAGACGCCGACGCCGGACGAGTGGCGGAAGATTTCCGAACTCGTGGTCGAATATGTCGAAGACGGGGATTTCGCCCTCGACAATGGCAAATTCGCCTGGGGGCCGTTCGAAACGCTTCGCCTATGGCGATCGCGCCGCGATCTTTGATCGCGGAACGACCGCCAATGATCAGTACGGAAGGAATGGCGGCGGCCCGAAAGGTCGCCGGACAAAGCCCTCGAGTTCCCGGGCGAATTGGCGCTGGCGCGGGGGAAGAGCGTATGTTTGCCCATGCGCGTTCCCCAATATTTCGCCGCTCTCCGTGACGACAACCCACCGACCGGCGCGCTCTCTGATGGCGAGGACGCGGCCGACGCCGGGCACGACCTCCCCTGGCTCAACGCCGATCATGCCGCCGTCCGACTCGACGAGCGCCGCGCCGTGATAAACGTCGCGCACCCTGTAGCCGGCAACGACTTTCGGGGCTGGCGCGATCGTCTGCACCGGCGTCATATCAATCTTGGCGCTGGCATTCTTGGCGCTCTCATTCTTGGCGCTCTCATTCTTGGCGGCGCGCGCGACTTTCGCGTCCGACCGTTCGGGCGACGGCTGCACGGCGGGCGCCGCTTCCGCCACGCTGGCGGCCTTGTGTTCCACGGGAGGCGGCGGCGCGGCTGCCGCCTGAGCGGCGACATGTGCGGCCTGCTGTCTTTTCTCGACGGCGTCGAGTTTGGCGCGTAGTTCCTGCACTTCGCCCTGAAGCGCCGCGATTCGATTCTTCGTCGCATCGTCCAGCGCCGGGATCGCGACCTGCTGGGGCGCCCGCGCCTCGACTTTTTGAGTCGACGTCTCTTTAGAGGGACTGAAGGGATAAAAATGCGTCGCAGCGACTCCGGCCAGGCCGATGATCGCTGCAATCAGACCGTAACGAATCGGCCGGGGCCGGCGATCGATAACGATCTCCACGGGCGCTTTCGCCGGCACGTCGTTCCTTTTCGGCTGACGCGACTCCGGCGGAATGATGAGGTCGTTCATGCGTGAAATCCCACCTCCAGAACGGCGGAAGTCTAAACGCATGCGCCTCAATCGCGGCAAAATGTCGTCAAAACCCGCCGCACGCCGCTCGGGCGACAGGGAGAGCGCTCATCGTCGAGGCGCGGCGACCCCCAGAAACCGCCCAGCGCGACTCGCTTGACGGCTATTTTACCGGATAGGGCGGCGCCCTTCTGACGAGAGGCGGGGGACCCGGCGACGCCGTCATTACGGTCAGAAGCCTCTCGAAGAAGCACCGTGAATCATATGGCTCGACGCCCCTGTTGCAAGAGGGATCGGGAATGTAGAGCGGGGGTTGAAGCCGGTCGGAGAGGGCGGTGCAAACAGGGTCCGTATAGGGGCTGCCGACATTGTCCAGGACGATTGGGTGGCCGCAGGGATCGACGGACGGCGCCGGTTCCGCGCCTGCGGGCGTCGGCGCGACGATTGCCTGTTTCTGCTTGGCATGCGCAGCGCCGGACAGCGCAGCGGCGAAAATAGCGATGGCGAGGACGCCGCGTTTGAGGACAGCCCACACTCTTGAATGATGTGGTTGCCCGTCCATGGCTGAGGCCGCGAGACCGGCGCTGCTCTGCGAAATCCTCATACGGTTCCTCTCAAATTTCCACGCCGCTCAGATCGGCGTAGCCGTTCGCCAACAATATAGCCGACATTCAGCCGCGTCTCGTCAAGTTCGGGCCGACCTACGCCCGCGATCGCTGAAGACCGCGAGGCAAGCCGCCGGCCGCTGGAGCCCTCTCTTGAAAAATCGACGACGGCCGATGGCCGTCTCTGCCCGTGGGTTTTGGGTCCTGCATTGTGGCGCGATTGCAACAGTCGCGCAGAAAGCGCACGGCGGCGAACCGAAAAGCCGTCATATCCTTTGACTGTGCAAAGGTTTTTTTTCTACGAACTTGGGCATAGGCGAATCTCGCCGAACCGCTCCAAGCGATAACTCATTAAAGGAGGAAGGTACATGAAAAAGGCGTTGTTTGCCGCCTCGGCCTTAGCGCTGATAGCCGGATCGGCCATGGCCGCCGACCTTCCCTCCTACAAGGCGCCCCCGCCGCCGCCCCCGCCGCCGATCATGACCTGGACCGGCTTATACGGCGGTCTGAACTTCGGCGTTGGTTTTTACGCGAACAATTCTTCGAACGCCTGGGGCGCTGGCTGGAACAATCACGGCGGCAGCCGCGCCGGCGTCGTCGGCGGCGGTCAGATTGGCTACAACTACCAGGTCACGCCGATGTTCGTCATTGGCGCCGAAACCGACTTCCAGGGCACAAGCATCGGCTCTGGCGCTGGCGGCAATACCTGGAACTGGTTGTTCGGCCTGCCGCCGGTGACGACGGCGACCCTGAACTGGTTCGGCACCGTTCGCGGCCGCGTCGGCGTCACGGTGCTGAATTCGAAGGTGCTGATCTACGGCACGGGCGGCTTCGCCTATGGCGAGGTGCAGCGCAACGGCTGGTGGAACCGGAACAGCGCCGTGCAGACGGGCTGGACCGCCGGCGGCGGCGCCGAGTGGATGGTCATTCCGAACTGGTCCCTCAAGCTCGAATATCTGTACACGCAGATCAGCGGCACGGGGAACAACAACGGCTGGGCATGGGCGTTCAACCCGGGTTGGGGCCTCAACAGCACCAACAACCGCACGCGCTTCCATACCATCCGCGCGGGCGTGAACTATCACTTCAGTTTTGGCGCTCCGGCTCCGGTTCTCGCCAAATATTGATCGATCGTTCGAAGTCGAATCGATTCGGGAAAGCCCAGCCCTCGCGGCTGGGTTTTTTCTTTGTGCTCGGCGACGTCTCTGCGCAAGGATCGGCCATTGTGCGAGAGGGCGGAGCGCGACGCTGCAAGGACTTTGCGGACGAACAAGGCCTGCATTCGAGACCGCGATCACGAGAGCCTGAACAATCTCGCGCCTGCCGACGCCCCGTTCCGACCAGGCTCAAAATCCTTGTGCGCCGAGGAAGATTCAAAGACGTCACGAACCAAATTCGCAGCTTGCAACGCCAACTGACCGTCTCATAAACTTAACCGTTAGATGACCCGCGCCTCCATTAAGTTGCGCCGCCCGCGATCTCAAAGACCCTGACGATGGGCAGCGCGGCTAATGACTATAGGATCATCATGGAAAACAGTCGCATCACATGCGTGGCTTCCGTCACCCTCATCCTCTTTATCATCCTGCTCGCCTGCAAATTCGGGCAGGCGGTCCTTGAGCCCGTCGTTTTTGCCGTCTTCATCATTGCGATTGCTTCGCCCCTGCAGAAGTCGATGCAGGCGAGAGTGGGGAAAGCCATTGCGTTGGTTGTGACGGTCGTGACGACCGCCGCAGTGATCCTGGCGCTGTTTGCTCTGATCGCCTGGGGAGGCAGAGAGGTCGTGGAGTGGGTCAGACAGAATCTCGACCGCATTGAGGAAACGGTTACGAAATCCACGTCCTGGTTGGAAGAGCACGACATTTTCGTCTTCACGCTCATTGCGGAACATTTCAACGCCGCGTCGGTCATAAGGCTTCTTCATATTGTCGCCGTGAGAGTGAATACGATTTTGGCCTTTGCGGTCATTGTGCTCGTCTATGTAATTTTAGGACTTGCGGAAACCGAAGCCTTTCGGGCGCGCATTGCATCCCTCGAAAATCAGGGAACAAGCCGACGCTTGCTCGAAGGCGGTAGGAGAATCGGTGAAAAGTTCCGCACCTATATGTTCGTTCGGACGATCGCCAGCATTGCGACGGGTCTCGCTGTTTGGGGTTTTGTCCAGTTCATGGAACTGGAAATGGCCGGCGCATGGGGCGTGCTGGCCTTTGCGCTGAACTATCTGCCCTACATCGGCTCCCTGATCGTCACAGTGCTTCTGCCGCTTTTTGCCTTCGTGCAATTCGGCTCAGTTGAAACGCCTCTGTTCGTTTTTTTGGGCGTGTTGGTCATCCAGTTCGTCATCGGGAGCTATCTGGAGCCTGTATTTTCGGGATCGGCCCTTTCAATCTCCCCACCGATCGTCCTTTTTTCGATTGTTCTCTGGACCTTTCTGTGGGGCGCGCTTGGGGCGTTTCTCGGCGTGCCGCTGACGATTGCGACGCTGACAATTCTTGAACAATTCCCGTCGACCCGATGGCTGGCCGATATCTTGTCGGGAGGACGGCCCGGCGCTGCGCCCGGCAATCCCGCGTAAAGCGGCGCAGAGCTTCCGCGCTTCGCTTCATAAGCCTTATGGTCCCGCGGGCGGCTATCGATATGGCTGACACGATCGAATTGAGATAAGACAATGATCTGAGCTTGCGAAGAGAGGCGTCAGATGCTTTGGCTGATCCGATTCATTGGCTTGCTGTCCCAAGCGGTTTTTCTCGAATTCTTGCACATTTTCGGTTTGATCGTCTTTCTGCTCGCCGTGCTCGTTGGCTATTTCAGAGCGCCCTGGTGGATTGTGCCAGCGCTCGCCATCGCTAGCGGGTTTTTCGCGGACAGGTTCATCGATCTCACTTATCTGACGGAAATATTCCGCAGGGTGGTGTCCGCCAATGACCGCTGGGCCTTTGTCATTGTCGTCTATTTCGCAATCACGATCGGCGGCTATCTCGCCGGCCTTTTGGCGCACTTCTTTTTAAGGCGCATGAAGCGCTCCTGAGACCGCGAACGCACTTCCTTCAACGAAGCGATCGCTTTTTCGCGGGCCGACCTCCGCCCGCGGCTGCAGGACTTTCGGGCATTGCGCTCGTCGGGCGATGCGATGGCGGCTGTGGCGCGCCCTGCTGCGGCGATTGCAGCCGTTCTCCGCCCTGCCCGGTTGCGTCGCCGTCTGGCCGTGGGGGAAGATGCTCCTCGATGCGCTGCGCCATATAGGGAAAGAACGGATTCGACGACATGCGCAGCAGCGCGTCCAGGCTAACGATCAGCGCGCCGCGCTCGCCGCGCGGCGCCAGCGAACCCAAGTGAACGCCAAAATCCTCGCTTTCATCCGGCGTCAGTCCATAGAGCGAGTCGCTCAGCGGAAATGGCAACGCGACATGCGAAAGCGAGAAAACTCCCTTGGGATATTGGAGCCCGAGCAGTTGGCTGCGCTCCGACGTCGTCCCGGCCTCAACGACGCGCGCCACCGCGTCGTCAGTTCCTTCGCCGGCGTTGGTCACCACCGTCAGCCGGTAGTTTCTGATGCCGGGGGGCACGATCCGGGCGAGCGCGGTATCGGCGGAAGCGCGAAAGAGCGGACCGAATTTGACGCTGCGGTTCACGTCGAACAGGACAAGTTCGCTTCCGTTCGCTGGCAGATGATCATAAAGCCCCGAAAGCACGGCCTGGGTGCTGACAGTGAAATCTATGACGGACTGGAATGTCAGGATTGGCGGCAGCGCGGTCAGTCGCCCCTCTCGTCGCGCCAGCGACATTTGCGTTCCGAGCGCATCCGTGAGGCGATAAGACTGTCGGGCGCCATTCACCGGAAAGGAATTATACTTAAACGGATTGAATTCAGGCAGCACGCTGAGCCAGGCCGCCTTGGCGAAGGCGGGCAGCACGGCGGGCAGACCCGCCAGGCCGGCAAAGCGTGCAAACCGCGTAATTCCCACCATCGGTGTACGCGGCGGCGCAATAATCGGCCATTGAGCGGCGCATATTGCGGCCGCGTGGCGGCGTAAAACCCGGCCAGTTTTAGGCTGACTTCCCGAACATTGATTCGGGAGGGCGGCCGGGGATGTTTG
>Ga0194126_10000618_pt1 | contig 59474 bp, 47 predicted proteins | sample TA2KigC150mmetaG_FD_148641 | JGI IMG/M metagenome (GOLD analysis project Ga0194126, IMG submission 148641) | Freshwater microbial communities from Lake Tanganyika, Tanzania - TA2015035 Kigoma Deep Cast 150m | ecosystem: Environmental > Aquatic > Freshwater > Lake | place: Tanzania: Lake...
CCGTACGGCGCACCTCGGCGAGGTGACGGTCACCGTCTGGCCGAAGCAGCTCAAGAAGATCTGCGCGAAGCGGAACATCCACGTTCTCGAATAGCGAAAGACTCCCGTAGCGTACCAAAGAAACGCGCGCGCCTCCCGGCACGCGCGTTTCGCTTTTGGAAGCCGCCCGGAGCTTCGGATCAAACCTCAGCTAAGAACTTCCCGTTCCTGAAGACGACCTTGCCGTCCGCATGGATCTCTCCGCCCTTCCGCATGTCCTTGATCATGTCCCAATGAAGGGTCGATTGGTTCATGCCTCCGGATTCGGGGATCGAGCGCCCGACCGCCATGTGGATCGAGCCTCCGATCTTCTCGTCGAAGAGAATGCTCCGAGTGAAGCGCGTGATTCCGTAGTTCGTGCCGACGGCCACTTCTCCGACGCGGCGCGCTCCTTCGTCCATGTCGAGGAGGCTCTTCAAGAGATCCTCCCCTTTCGCCGCCTCCGCTTTCACGACCTTCCCCTTCCTGAAGGCGAGCCGGACATCGGTCACCTCGCGCCCCTGATAGATGGCGGGGTACGTGTAGCGGATCGTTCCTTCGACGGAGTCCTCGACCGGACCGGTGAAGATCTCGCCGTCGGGAAGGTTGTGGTGGCCGTCACAATTGATCCACTTGCGTCCTTTCACGGACATGCGGATGTCCGTGTCCTCGCCGACGATCCGAAGATCGCGGATATGGTTGAATCTGCGGACCAGCGCCGCTTGCCGCGCGGAGATCTTCTTCCACTCGGCGATCGGGTCCTTGCGGTCGACGAAGAGCGCGCGATAGACGAAGTCCTCGTACTCCGAGAGCGCCATGTCCGCTTCCTGAGCCTCGGCTTCGACCGGGAACGGCGCGATCATGAAGGTCCATTCCTTCTTCGCCATTCGGGAGAAATAGGTCTCCACGATTCGGCGACGCGCTCTTTGCGCGCGAGCGACCTTCTTCGGGTCAACGCCGCTGTTCCTTCTCGTGTTGCTCTTCGCCCACACGAGAATCCTCGCGCGCGTCATTTCCGCCTCGTGAAGCTCGGAAGGAGAGGTTTGATCGAGCTGGTGCGGGGCCGCCTCCCGAAAAAAGATCTCCTCGGCCCAACCGGGTTGGATTCGCAGGATCGGATGACCGCCCGCCGAGAGAGTCTCCCGATAGAGCTCCTCCGCGAGAGGTTCCCCGACCGGCTCGTACGCGATCACGATCGCGTCTCCCTTCTTCACGCCGATCGAGTAGCGGCAGATGAGGCGGGCGAGGCGCTCCACGCGCGGGTCTTTCATTTCCTTCGTCTCCTTTCGTCGTACGCCCCCGGCTCCGGTCGCTCGGGGGCCGGCGGTTCCTCATCGGAGGGGAACAAGGCCGAGGTTGCGCGAGCCGGGACGGCTCCCGCGAAGAGAAAGCGCGCGCGGCCGGCCGCGAAGAGCGAATGCGAGAGAGCCCCGGAAAGAACTCCGGGGCTCCCATCGCTCTCTCCTCTCGAATCGACCCTCTACTTCCCCGGGCACTGGGAAACGACGCGAGGGTCGATCCCCTTGTTGCCGTACGCCTTGTCGAAGGCCGCGCTGAACTCCTGGGCGAGCTTCCGCGCGCGCGCGTCGTAGGCGTCCTTGTCCTTCCATGTGTTCTTCGCGATGAGCAGCTCCTTCGGAACGCCGGGGACCTCCACCGGTACTTCGATGTGGAAAAGCGGATCGCGTTCGCAGGAAACCTTCGCGAGCTTCCCGGAAAGGGCCGCGTCGACCAGCGCTCGGGTCAGCTTGATGTCCATGCGGGAGCCGACGCCGTACGGACCGCCGCTCCACCCGGTATTGACCAAGTAGACCTGCGTGCCGTGGCGCGCGAGCCTCTCTCCCAGAAGGCGCGCGTAGACATCCGGGTTGCGCGGCATGAAGGGAGCCCCGAAGAAGCGGGAGAAGGTCGAGACCGGATCCTTCACCCCCGTCTCCGTCCCCGCGAGCTTGCTCGTGTATCCCATGAGGAACCAGAGCATCGCTTGGTCCTGGTCGAGTTTCGCGACCGGCGGCAGCACGCCGTTCGCGTCGGCCGCGAGAAAGAGAATCGTCTTCGGATGTCCGCTCACCGGGTTCTTCTTGTAGTTCGTGAGGAAGGTCCGCGGGTAGGAGACCCGGGAATTCGGCGTCAGCCGCTCATCGTCGACGTCGAAGACCCCGCCCGGGTACATCATGCAATTCTCGATCAGCGCTCCGTGCTTGAGCGGGTTCGCCTTGTGGAAAGTAGCCTTCCAGATCTCGGGCTCCTTCTCCTCGCGGAGGTTGATCAGCTTCGCGTAGCAGCCGTTCTCGAAGTTCGCGATTCCGCTGTCGCACCAACCGTGCTCGTCGTCGCCGAGAAGCGCGCGCCTCGGGTCCGCCGAGAGGGTCGTCTTCCCCGTGCCGGACAGACCGAGAAGGAGCGCCGAGTTCCCCTTCTTGTCTTCGTTCGCCGAACAATGCAAGGGAAGAACTTCGATACCCGGAAGCAGATAGTTCATCACGGTGAAGATGAGCTTCTTGCAGCTTCCGCCGTACGCCGATCCGTAGACGAGCCCCACCCTCTTCTCGAAATCCATCGCGACGATCAGGTCCGAGGTCTTGCCGTCCGGGAGCTTGCGGAGCCGGCCCTCGTACTTCTTCGTCTGGATCTTGTCGTACGGAAGCACGAAGAGGAGGAACGGCGTCTTGGCGAACGGGCTCGAGCTCATCTCTTTGTGGAGGGGAAGGAACATGTTGTCCGTGAAGAGCACCGTGGATGCGAAATACGAAACGGTGCGGATGGGAAGCGCGTAGGAAGGATCCGCGCCGACCACGCGGTCGGTGATGTAGATCTGTTTCTTCGCCGCCAGGACCTTGAGACCGTCCTTCCAGAGCATGTCGAAGGTTTCCGGATCGAGGGGAATGCAGTTCGGAGAATCCCAGTCGATATCCGCCTCGATGCCCGGCCGCCTCACGATCACCGTGTCCTTCGGCGCGCGCCCCGTCGACTCGGGCGGAGTCCACGTCGCTAGGGCGCCGTTGGCGGAGACGAGAGCCTCTTTGTTGTCGATGACATGCTGGATGATCTCGCTTCGCTTGAGGTTGCGGCGCACCTTCCTGTGCTTCGCGATTACCTGATTGAGCGTCTTCGCATGATCCATAATCCGAGTCTCCTCTCCCGTCGTCGATGCCTCACGCCCGTGCGGATGAGCCGGTGAACGGTTTGTGCCCGCCTCGATCGAATCGGAGACATTATTCTAGAAGAGCGGGGCCCCGATGGCAACGAAACCGAAAGGAGGTCCGCCCGGCCCCGAGGCCCTGAGACTCCCGCCCGCCGCGGGGGCGCTAACCGGTTGTGCTATCATTCATTAGGAGGTACGATCCGCACGGATTCGAAGGGGGCGGGGTAGGACGCGGCGGTGCCTCTCGGCTCCTCTTGCGTTCCGCCGCGTTCTGTGACATTGCTTTCACGTTCCGCGCGATTCTCCCCGCCGCTTCGTGTATGATTGAGCGACGGCGAGGTTGGGCGCAGCAAGGAGTGATGATGGAAGAAGTCCGCCGAGCCCGATGCCCCCAAGAAAACTCCCGCAACGATCGCGATCCGGGAAGAGTGGTGCAAAGGGTGCGAGTTCTGCGTGAAGTACTGCCCTCGGGATGTGCTCGAGATGAACGGCGTTCTCGCCGTCGCGATTCATCCCGAGCAGTGCACGCGCTGCCAGATCTGCGTATGGGTGTGTCCGGATTTCGCGATCAAGGTGACCTAGGGGAGAACATGACAATCGTGTCGAAAGCGAATGCTGGACCCGCCAAGAGCGCGGTCCGAGTGATGACCGGTAACGAGGCGTGCGCCGAGGCGGCGATCGCGGCCGGCTGTCTGTTCTTCGGCGGCTACCCGATCACGCCTTCCTCAGAGATCGCCGAAGTCCTCTCGAAACTGCTCCCGCGCGTCGGCGGGAAGTTCATCCAGATGGAAGACGAAATCGGCGCGATGGGCGCCGTGATTGGAGCGTCGCTCGCGGGCGCCAAGGCGCTGACGGCGACCAGCGGACCCGGGTTCTCGCTCAAGCAGGAGAACATCGGCTACGCCTGCATGGCCGAGGTCCCATGCGTGATCGTGAACGTCATGCGCGGAGGACCGAGCACGGGACTCCCCACGCTTCCGGCGCAATCGGACGTGATGCAGGCCCGCTGGGGAACGCATGGAGATCACCCGATCATCGCGCTCTGTCCCCGGGGCGTACGCGAGACGTACGATTTCACCGTTCGCTCGTTCAACCTCGCGGAGACGTACCGCACGCCGGTGATCCTCCTCCTCGACGAAATCATCGGCCACGTCAACGAGAAGGTGACTCTCCCCGATCGAATCCGCGTGGTGGAGCGCGTGAAGCCCGGGGCCGACGTGACGGAGTACTTGCCGTATCCGGACACCGATACGGACGTACCGCCGATGGCGAGCTTCGGAGAGGGGCATCGTTTCCACGTGACGGGTCTCGTGCACGACGAAACCGGTTTTCCGACGAACAACCCGGAGAAGATCGAGCACATGCTCCGGCGCCTGAACCGGAAGATCGACCGTCATGCGGACCGGATCATCCAAGTGGAAGAAGATGCGAACGAGAACGCGCGGATCGGCGTCGTCGCTTACGGCTCGACGGCTCGCTCCGCTTCCTACGCGGTCCGCCTCGCTCGCGAGGAGGGCATTCCCGTCTCCATCCTCTCGCTCCTCACGATCTGGCCGTTCCCGGAGAAGCCGATCCGCGAGATGGCGAACCGCGTTTCGGACATCGTGGTTCCCGAGATGAACCTCGGCCAGCTCGCCCATGAAGTGGAATGGGCGGCCTGCGGGAAAGCCCGTGTTCACAGAGTCAACCGCATCGACGGAGAACCGATCCATCCGCAGCACGTTCTTGACGCGATCCGCGCGGCAGCGAGGGGAAAGTGATCGACTTCGAAAAATACCTGCGCATCAAGAAGTTCCCGCTGATCTGGTGCACCGGGTGCGGGAACGGAATCGTTCTCAAGGGAATGCTCGGCGCGATCGACCGGATCGGCCTCGACAAGAACAAGATCACGGTCGTCTCGGGCATCGGCTGCTCGAGCCGAGCGACCGGGTATGTCGACTTCAACACGCTGCACACCACGCACGGCCGCGCGATCGCGTTCGCCACCGGGGTCAAGTTCGCGAACCCGGAGCTCACGGTGCTCGTCGTCACAGGCGACGGCGACGCGACCGCAATCGGCGGGAATCACTTCATCCACGCTGCGCGGCGCAACATCGACATCACGGTGATTCTCTACAACAACTGGATCTACGGAATGACCGGAGGACAGGTCTCGCCCACGACCCCGCACGGCATGCGGGCGACGACTGCCCCGTTCGGCAACCCGGAGGGCTCGTTCGACATCTCCCGCCTGGCGATCGCCGCCGGCGCCTCGTTCGTCGCACGCGGCTCGGTGACGAGTCCCGTCAAGCTGAGCCAGTACATCGAAAAGGGGATCCGGAAGAAGGGATTCGCGCTGATCGAGGCGTTCACTCCGTGCCCCACAGCGTTCGGCCGGCAGAACAAGATGGGGAAGGCGATCGACAATCTTGAATGGATCGAGGAAAGAACGGTCGACGTGAAGAAGGCGGCTGCGCTCAGCCCGGAAGAACTCGAGGACAAGCTGGTAACAGGCATTCTCGTCGACGTGGAAAAAGCGGAATACACGGAGCTCTACGACAAGTTGGTCGAAAACGTGCGGGACAAACCAGTCGACCTGCACGTTCCCGAGCGTGAAGTCGTGCTCGCGAGCATCGCCGTCGCGGGAGGAGAGGAACTATGAGCTTTCGCTGCGAGATGCGTCTGAGCGGCGAGGGGGGCCAAGGTCTCGTGCTCGCTGGGAAGATCCTCGCGGAGGCTGCCGCGATCTACCAGGGTATCAACGCCACCCAGAGCCAGTCGTACGGTCCCGAGGCGCGCGGCGGGGCCAGCCGCTCCGAGATCATCCTGTCCGACGAGGACATCGACTACCCGAAAGCGGTACGGCTCGATCTTCTGCTCGCTCTCACGCAAGAGGCGTGCGACCGATACGTCGTGGACCTCAAACCGTCCGGCGTCCTTCTCGTCGATTCGGACGCGGTGAAGAAGGTGCCCGAAGGTCCGTTCAGGACGTACCGCGCGCCCGTCATCCGGGGGGCGCGGGAGACGATCGGGCGCGAAATAGTCGCGAACATCGTCGCGCTCGGCATCATCACGCGCATCGCCGACGTGATCGATGAAGAATCGGTTCGAGAGGCGATCCTCACGCGAGTGCCGAAGGGGACGGAGGAGATCAACCTGAAGGCGTTCGAGCTGGGGCTTTCCATGGCCGACCGGCTCATCGCCGAGGAAGCCGGAAAGCCCGGCGCGAACTAGCCGCCCGGAACGCGCGCTCTCCCTCCCAGACGACGCGGAGAGTGCGGCACACGCGCGGCTCACCCCAACACGCGGGCGTATCCCGCAGCCCGGACAAGCGGATATGCTGCGCTACTTCCGGCGGCTCGAGGAACGGTCCCAAGAGCTTGGGAACCACCGTCGCAAGCACGTCCACGCCGTCGACAAGCACGGCAGGCTTCTCATCGACCGTTTGGAGGAATCGGGCCTCTTCGATCGCGTTCACCTTCGCCAGCTCGCGCAGGATCCCATCGCCGAAATGGACGCGGTTCTCGAGGCGGGCCGCGACGCCGAGGAGAAGCTCGTCCTCCTCGGAACCTACTACTCGATTCAGTTTCTCCAGATGAACATCCGCTCGATCGACCTCCTGCGATTGGACGCGAGCGGGTCCGATGACCGCACAGGCGTTTGCCGCGACTTCATCCGCGGGGTCGGAGACGACTTCCTCAAGCTGATCAGCGGATACATGACGCGCGTTCTCGACCTCTCGTTCGGAGACGAGCCCCGCCCCGAGTTCATCGTTTGTTCGGTAGGAACGCGCATGCACCAGGACGATGTCGATCTGGGCATCATCGATGACGGAAGCAGGGCGCGCGTCAACCTGAACCGCGCGATCGCGAGGACGGCCCGGGAGATGATGCGCTACGCGAGCGTGCCCGATTTCTATCTCTCCGAGCACGTCGGGGTAGAGAACTACACGGCCTCGATCGACGAGTACCGCCGGCGCCTCGATAAGAAGATACTCGACTTCGTGAGCGTGACGGAGATCCTCTCCGTCTACCCGCTCGTCGGCAGCCAGGAGCTGTTCAACCGCTTCCGGAGACGGATCATCGGCCGGTACTACTACCGGCCTCGCGGCGAGAACCGAGAGCACGAGGGGTATCTCCGCGGGCTGCTGGGGGAGATCGAATCGCTCTTACTCTGGCCGCACGAGCCCGAGCGGATTCACCCCAAGGAAGACCTCCTCCGCTTGGTCGGGGCGATCGTGAGCGCCTACCGATGCGTCTATCGGATCGAGGAGTCGGATCGATGGGAGGCGATGCGGCTTCTCGGGAAGAAGGTGCGCCGCCATCGGGAGGATCTTGCCGAGCTCGAAAAGAACTACACCCACGTCGAGACCTTTCGCCATCTCTACCAGCTGTTCTCCGCGCAGGAGGAGGAGATCGATCTTACCAATCCGGTCGAGCAGAACACCCTCCAGCAGGTCGCTCTCACGATGGGATACGAAGACGTTGGGGTCATCCGCGCGCGCGAGCAGCTTCTCGTTCGGTATTTCCAGCATGTTCGGCGCGGCCGCCAGACCGTTCGATCGCTCGTGCCGCTCTTGTCCGAGCACATCCGGAAGACCTCCGTCTTTTCCACATGGATGCGACCGGACGCCCAGGATGAGGGGGCGGTTCCCAAGAGGAATCTTCCCGTCGGCTTTCTTCGCCACGTGCGCTACTTCCAGGGCATCAAGTATTGGAACGATCTCCTCGAGGCGCTTGAGAATGAACGAGGCGACCTGCTCGATCGGTTCCTTACCGACATGTTCGCTCTCGATGAGTCCCATCGCACGCAAGTCCTGAAGTACTACGCCTCCTGGGGATACGAGACGTTCTATACGCTCGAGCGCCTGCTGGTCGTGTTCGGACGAAATACGCGAAAGCGAGGCGCTCGCGAGGTGTTCGAGGGCTTGAACCGGGCCTTTCTGGACACAATCCAGGGAACGCCGGACGATATTCGGCGCCTCGCGACCGTCTTCGTTCATTACCCCTTCATGACCTACCGCTATCTGACCCTCATGGACGACCGTTCCCTGGCGGAGTTTCACTCCAAGCTCGGAGGGGAAGTCTGGGACGCGCAGGCGGGGCGTTGGCGAGATTGGCTCGTGCGTCTCTGCGAGATCCTCCGCCGATCGAGCCGGTTCTTCCGGAGATCGATCGACCGCGTGTGCGAGAATCATCCTGAGTATCTTCTCTACTTCGGCGACCTCAAGAAGCTCGACCGGATCACGAAGGGGATTCTCGCGGATCTTCTCCGCCTGCCTTCCCACGACCAGCAGAAGAAGGAACTCGGCGCCTACTACGACCTGCAGTTCCTTCGGATCGGTCTCGCCACGCTTCAAGGAATGCCTCTCTCCCAGCTTGACGCGGAATTCACCGAGTTCGCCGACTACTTCCTCGAAATCCTCTTCGATATTTGCAAGGCGGAAGTGGACGCCGAACAGGGGCGGCGTCTTCACACACACGATTTGCTCGCTCTCTTCGTCGCCGGGGGTCATGCGCGCGAGCGGGCACACCAAGACGACTACGATCTCATTGTCCTCCTTAACTCCGATTCGGAAGACGTCCATGAGTACACGAACCAGATCATCACGCGTCTCAACCGGGAGATCAGCCGGAGAGGCATCATGCCGCAATACCACCTGGCCGATCGATTCGGGAGTTTCGTGACGCGTTTCTCTGAACTCGAGAGCTTCCTGCGCGGCGAGGGGAAGACGTCTTACGTCGACATGTCCCAGCTTCTCGGCGCCCGCCAAATCGTCGGGAGCAGCCGCCTGGAAGCGGAATTCAACCGCCGGATCGTCGAAGGCTGCATCTACGAGAACAAAGACATCTACACGATCTCGGTGATCGGTGAGATCGAGTCCCGGAGAAGCTTCATGGGCGAACAATGCGAGGGAACGGAGTTCGACATCAAGGAGTGCCGGGGCGGTCTCAGGGACCTGGAAATGGGAATGCTCCTCTGGAAGGTGATGTACCGGATCCGGGAACCGATCGGAGGGCGCTTCTGGGACGTGCTCGCCGAGAAGTGCCCCGGACAGCGCTGGGAGTTCAAGGAGTTGAAGGAATCGTATCAGTTCCTGAATCGCCTTCGGGACGTCTACCGACTCTCGGTCGCCCCGGTCAACGTGCTGAACCCCGCCTTCATGGGGCGCCCGGCCGAGCTGCTCGGCTATCGTTCCTCCGACGGCCTCACCGCCGGCGAGAAGCTCCTCCGCGACCATGCGAAGCACTCCTCCCGGGTCGCCGAGAGCCTCGATCGGCTCATCCGGGACGCCGTCAAGTTCGAGGGAGGAACCTCTCCTCCAGAAGGCCGTGCCGAAGCCCTCGATCGCTGACGACGAACTTCGGCGCCCCCAGCTTCAGGAGCGCCGCGCGCGCCACCGCCGCTCCCGCGAGAATCACGTCGGCGCGTTCGGGCGGAAGACCCTTGATCTTCTTGCGTTCCTCGACCGAAAGGGGCCGCAAGAGATCGATCTGGCGTTCGAGCTCGACGAGAGCGACCTCGGCCCCTCTCGTACCCGCCGGATCGAAGGGCTCCGTCCGTCTCATGACCGCCGCGATCGTCGCAGCGGTTCCCCCGACGCCGATCGGCGCTTCCGCACAGAGAGGAAGACCAGAAAGAGCGCTTGTCACATGAAGCAAAAGCTCCTCGAGTTCCCGCGCGGCGACCGGATCCGAGCGGAGAAACCGATCGGTCAGAAACCGGACGCCGATCGGAAGGCTGACCGTTCTCTCGATCCGATCGCCGCTGCCGCTCGCGAACTCGACGCTCCCGCCTCCTATGTCGAACACACATGTCTCCCCTTCGGCGCGGCCCAGGATCGAACGGGCTCCGCGGTAGGAGAGCCTCGCCTCTTCTTCGCCGGAGAGGATCTCGATCGAGACGCCGAGAGCGCGCGACCGAGCGAGAAACTCGTCCGCGTTCCCGGCCGTCCTCAGCCCCATCGTTCCGACGACCACGACGCCTCGCGCGCCCCGCTCTCGAGCGGCCTCGAGGAACTCCGCAAGGACACCGAGGGTTCTCTCCGCAGCTTCCTCCCCGATCCGGCCTCGCGCGTGAAGGTCCTTCCCGAGACGCGTGACGGCGACCCGTTCCTCGACGACCTCGATGCCGGCAAGAGAGACACTCGCGATGAGCAGCTTCACCGAGTTCGTCCCGATGTCGATCGCCGCCCGTGTTTCCGATCCGCGTCTCTTGCGGGATTCCTGCATCCCTTCGTTCCCTCCGTTCCGCCCAAAGCGCGGTCAATCCGCAATCAACAAACCGATCAAGGCGGCCGCCGCCACCCAGAGAACTGCATAGTCCATCCCGAGCACCGGAAGGAAGAGAACGCTTCCGGCGAGCGCGCCGGCGCTCCCCCCGATGAGGTCCGCCGCGTAGAGCGTCTCGCCGGACGCACCTCTCCTTTCCGCTGCGCGGCAGAAGATCGCCCCCACGAGAAGAGCCCCGAGAAGAAGCCACGCAAAGAAGACCGGAACCGAACCCGCGACGCCCCATCGGAAGAAGGCGATCGTGAGGAGCGAGTGCGCGGCCAGCAAGAGAAGCAAGATTCGGCCGCCGCCCGGCGCGCGCGCGGCGAGCCTCCCCGCCCAAGGCGAGAGCGCCAGACCTCCCATGAACCCGGCGAGAAGAAGACCGACATCGCGATACAAGACCCCGCTCGCAGTCTGAAACCGAAGAAGGACCGCGAACTCGATCACAACCCCCGCGAAACCGGCAAGCGCGACGAGAAGCGCATCGGCTCGGGGAGACCCGCCGCGCATCCGAAAGAAGACGGCGAAGAGCAAGACGAGAAACGCCCAGATCCAGGCTCCCCCGGGAAGATCGAGATCGGCGAAGGGCCTATGAAAGCGAGAGAGCCAGAGGAGAATCGTGAAGGAGTAGCAGATCGGCCGTCTGTCCGAGTTGACCGGCACGAGAAGCCCGCGCATCTTCTCGTCGATCGAAGCGAAGCGGTCATTCGTATAGAGATAGCGAACGTATGTATCGTTCACGAGTCGAGTTTCGATCGCTCGTTCTCGGAGACGGCGGCCGAGCGCGCCGTGGTCCCGATCGAGGGGCTCGTCGGAGGCGAGAAAGATGTTCGAGGCGCCGGGCAGAACGACGACATCCGAGAACGTCTCTCGCAGGGCTCGGTGGATGCTGGCGTTTCTTCGCGCGAGAAGCGGCGTCCAGAGTTGCTCCGCGGAGGCGAGCCGAAAGGCGAGCACACCCCCGGGCCGAAGGGCGCGCGCGGAATCGCGGAAGAACTCGCGTGTGAAGAACCGGTTCGAAGCGCCTGCACCCGGATCAGGCCCGTCGATAAGAACGGCGTCGTAGCGGCTCGCGGCCCGCCGCACTTCCCGCCTCGGATCGCCGACAAGAAGCCGAACGTCCGGCGCTCCTTCCGAAACTCGCCGATCCTCCGGCAGATGCTTCCGGCCGAGCTCCAATAGGGCGCGGTCCGTTTCCACTACGTCGATCCGATCGGGGCGATGCTTCCGAGCCTCGACCGCCGCGCCGGTCATCGAGCCCCCAACGAGAAGAACTTCTCTCGGAGATTCCCTCTGGATCAGCGCGAGATGGACGAGCTCCTCAGGATTCGTGCTCTCCGTGTCGAACGAGAGCGCGCCGTTTTCGAAGACCGCGATCTGTCCCCCCCTCTCCGTCAGCGTGATCCGGCCGTAGGGGGAGTCGCGGCTCGCGAGAAGCGATGGGAGTTGCCACCGCTGGGTCTTTCGGTCGACGTCGTCGCCCGCGAGAAGAAGCACTCCGAGGAGCGCGCTCCCGCCAACGCGGAAGAGAAGACGAGACGACGCGCCGAGGCGCGGGAAGAACGACGCGACGAAGAGAGCCGAAGACCCGAGGAGAAGCGCGACCGCCGAGGCGGGAGCTCCTGCGGCGAGAAGAAGAACGGACGCGATGCCCCCCGCCACCCCGCCGAGCGACTCGAGCCCATACGCGACCCCGAAGCCTCCGCCGAGAGCGCGCGAGCGCCGCGCGGCTTGAACGAACGATAGCCCGAGGATGAATCCGGCGGGCGCGAGCACGATCGCCAGCACGACGACCTGCTGTTCCAGGGGGAGATAGGCTCCCGGCGTCGCGCGAAGGAGAAGACGCGCGCCCCTGGCGAGCGCGACGGTTGCGGGCAACGCGAGGCCGGCCAGCGCGAGGCACGGCGCCGGCTCCGCGCCGGTCCCGCCCCATCCCCTCCGTCCGGCGAAAGCCCCCGCGCCGGTGCCGATCATCCAGAAAGCGATGGATAGAAGAACGACGAGCTCGCTCCCGAAGAACGCGACCGCCGATTCCCGAATGAGAACGACCTGGGCGAGAATCGAGAAGAACCCGATGAAGATCAGGACGAACTGCATCTCTAGTTATGATCCGGCAGAAACTCGACCGGTGTTTCTCGGCCGGTCGGTCCGGGCGCGGCGGATCGTTTATCGCACGACTTCTTCTTCGTGAAAGACATCCGCTTGAAACACGAAGAGTCGCGCTTCCTTCTTCCAACAGCCGCCCGGAAGACCCGCTTTCGCGCAGAGATGATCGAGCATCTCCTCGCGGCTCCATCCTTGTTCGGGCGCCACCTGCGGGAGAAAGATGGCGGACCTTCCGTCCTTTTCGATCACGACGCCGTCCCGGCCGACCACGATGTCTCCCGGCTTTGCGACTCTCCGCCTCGGCGTGAGAACCGAGATCTCGATTGCGATCTCGCCCCACTCCTCGAGCGTCAGGGGAGCGAAGCGGCGATCGCTGAAGGCCGACTTGAGAGCCGTCTCCGACACGACACGATAGAGAGGCCGATCCTCTCCCATGTGTCCGATGCACCCCCTCAGCTCTCCGTTCTTCTTCAGCGTGACGAAGGCGCCCCTCGCGACGAGGAGCTCCGGATCGTCGGCGCGCGGAAGAGGCGCGGTGCGCGTCCGAAGGTACTGATCGATTGTGCACCGCGCGTGGCGAAGAAGAGCACGCTTCTGATCCGCGCGGAGCGGCGAGCCGTCCCCCTTCGCGCTCGGCCGGTCGAGGCCGGAGAAGTCGGGGGAGGTCACGCCGGTCCCAAACACGACCGCGCCGTACCCGACGACTCGCCCCGGATCTCCGATTGCGGCATCTCCGGAGTTCGCGTAGCTCACGGCGACCCCGTACGGCGCGCCTAGTCTTCTTGCCGCGCGCATGACCACGAGTATCGGCGCTTCGCCGCACGCGGCCGTGGAGAGCCCCGGGATGCCCCGGTTCATCTCGCGGCGGATCGTCGCCCGCACCGAGTCCGGATCGCCCGCGGCGATCGCCCGAAGAACCCTCCCGTCGGTCGTCGCCGCGTCGTCTTGCGCCGGATAGTGGGAGAGATCCGTGCTCGCGACGATCAGCGCTCCCCGATCCGCGGCCGCGTCGGCGAGCGCGTCGCCGAGAGCATCGCAGAGATCCGGATCGGCGCTCCCGACGACGACAGGCACGATCTTCGCCCTCGGGAAGAGCACCTGGATGAACGGAACCTGAACCTCGACCGAGTGCTCCCTCTCGTGCGCGTCCTTTCGCGAGACGAAGCGCCCGTCCGACCTCAGCAGCTTCTTCGCGAACTCCGCGTCGACGGGGACTTCTCCGAGCGGCGTGCGGAAGGAGCCTTCCGCCCAAACAGCGGCGCCCCGAAAGGCCGGGACCGTATGGTTCGTTCCAATAATGATCACGGTCGAAGGATTGAGGTCCGCGGCTTGTTTGTAGGCGTCTGCCGCGATCTGCGCGGAATAGATGTAGCCGGCGTGCGGCGCGATGAGAGCCATCGGACCGGGGACCGGCCGGTCGACCGCGTCCTCGAGGTAGCAGTCGATCGCCCGGCGAAGCTCGGATGGATCCGCAGGATAGAAACTCCCCGCAACCGCCTCGGGACGGGTTTCTCCGAGCGCCTCGCCCGGACCGGCGATGATGAGGGCAGTCAATATGAGAAAGACGAGCCCACCAAGCGGGACGGGTGAGCCGCTGTTGCCAGCCCGAGATCCCCGCCCGCAGTAGAAAACGCGGAGGGGAGGAAGGGAGATCCGTGTAGCCTGGGCTCCGCGCGCGTTTTCGTCGCGAGGGCGGGAAGCGCGCGGCGAGAGGCCGACCTGGACGAGCCGCTTCCGGAAGCGTAGCCCCGGCGCTACACTGAGGAAGCGGCGACGGAAGGGAGGCCTCGCAGCCCGAGATCCCCGCCCGCAGTAGAAAACGCGCGCGGAGCCCAGGCTACCAGAGGCCCGCGATCGCGGTGCCGCAAGCCTCACACGCCCCTCCCTTCAGGCGCGCCGCGCGGACGGAGAAGCCCCTCCGTTCCACGACGATCTCCCCGCACCCAGGGCAGAAGGTATGGTTCCCCGGATGCCCGGGAACGTTGCCGACGTATGGATAGCGAAGACCCGCGGCGAGAGCGATCTCCCGCGCGCGTTCCAGCGTCGAGATTGGGGTCGGCGGAAGGTTCATCAATTGATAATCCGGATGAAAACGAGTGAAGTGCACAGGGACGTCCGGCCCCGCCTCGCCGACTACCCATTCACAAAGACCCTTCAGGTCTTCTTCCGAATCATTGAGAGTGGGAACGACGAGGTTGACGATCTCCAGATGGACTCCTTTCGCCGCGATCGTCCGGATCGTGCGGAGAACGGGCGCGAGGTCCGCCCCGCATACGTTCCGATAGAAGTCCTCGCTATATCCCTTGAGATCGATCTTGATCGCGTCGAGTATCGTGCAGAACTCGGCGAGCGGCTCGGAATTCATGAAACCGCAACTGACGAGGACATGACGGATTCCGCGAGGTTTCCCCTCGTTCACGATATCCCGTATGTACTCGAAGAAGACGGTCGGCTCGTTGTAGGTGAACGCGATCACGGGCGCCCCGTTGCGCTCCGCGCCCCGCACGATCGCAGCCGGAGTGATCTCGGGCGCGTTCAGATCCTCCGGGCTCGCCTGCGAAAGCTCCCAGTTCTGGCAGAACCTGCATCGAAGCGGACAGCCCGCCGTTCCGATCGAGTAGGCGAGAGACCCGGGGAGGAAATGATAGAAGGGCTTCTTCTCGATCGGATCGGTGTGGACTGCCGCCGGACGGCCGTAGGAGAGCGTCCTGAGCGTACCGCCGACGTTCTCGCGCACGCGACACCGGCCGCGTTCGCCGCCCTGGATCGCACACTCGTGCGCGCAGAGAAAGCACTTCACAAGCCGGGGGTCGTGCTCGAAGGCGGGGTCGAGCGCATCGGCGTCCGCGTGGCAGCGCGCGCAGTTCCCGGCTGCTCCCGCGACGGAGGACCAATAAGAGGCCTCCGGGGCACCTTGCGCGAGGGGACTCGCTCCGCGGGCCGCCGCCTCGACGGACCGGCCGAAAAGCGCCTCCAGCCAGGGTGGGGCCGCCAAGAGGAGCGCCCCCCCGACCGCACCGGCGCGCCCGGTGCACGCGAGGAATCGGCGTCTCGTCAGTCCGCGTTCGGCCATCTCTTCCGCTCGCACGCTCGCCGCGTGCATCGGGGATTCGTTCTTATCTTCTCACATTTGTCGCGACGCGGCAATCCCCGAGCGGAGATGCGGCCCGACCGACCGAGGCGGTCGACTCAGGAGCTCGAACTCCTTACAATGAACCGAGAGCGAGGACGGGGAGGTGGACGAGCCGATGCGTTTCGAAGACGACCGCTACTGCTACCTTTGCGGACCGGCGAACCCGATCGGTCTTCGCGTCGAGCCGAACAAAGCGGACGGTCGATGCGAGATCCGGTGGATGCCGGAAAGGGAGTACCAAGGCTTCCGGAATATTCTTCATGGTGGAATCATTTCGGCCCTTCTCGACGAGGCGATGGCGCACGCGGTTCTCACGGTCGCCCCCGGCGCGGCGACCGCGGAGCTTTCGGTGACCTTTCGAAAACCCGCGCGGACCGATCGCGAGGTTCATGTCCGGGCGCGCGTCGAGGATCGGAGAGGACGCCTCGTGCGCGCGTCGGCGGTCCTCGTTCAGGAAGGGGAGGAACGAGCGTCGGCCGAGGCGAGGTTCGTCGTGCTCGCGAAGCCCGCCGCGGAATGACGCCCCGCAATCCGTTGTTTTCCAATCGGTTGAACCGCTCGCTCGTAGGAGCAGCCTCGCGCGGCCCGCAAAGCGAGCCCGTGTTTCGCGTGGACTCGCCGCGCCGGCTCTTGGTAGAATCGACGCGGGTTCGTTCGTCGATCCTCGGGATCCCGAAGCCCTCCGCGAGGTCCGCTCGCCGGTGCGGATGCGTGAGAGTCGGGCCCGGAGATCGTCTTCTTCGGCGGGAGGAACATGCATGGAAACCAGGGTTCGCCGGATCGACTACTTCCACGCCACGGTCAAGGACCGACCGGGCGAGGCGTTCGAGATTCTGAGTCGCCTGCGCGCATCGGGAGTCAACCTCCTCGCGTTCAGCGCCGTTCCGTGCGGCCTCGGCAACACGCAGCTCGTCCTCTTCCCAGAAGACGTACAAAGCCTCGCGCGGGCGGCGGCCGACTCGGACATGGTTCTCATCGGACCGCACCGCGCGTTCCTCGTTCAGGGCGACGACAGGTTGGGAGCGATCTCGGAGATCCACCGGAAGCTCTTCGAGGCCAGCGTCAACGTCTACGCATCGAACGGGGTGACCGACGGCAAGGGCGGCTACGGCTACATCTTCTACGTGAAGCCGGAGGAGTTCGAGCGAGCCGCCCGCGCGCTCGGCGTCTAGCCGCTCTCGGCGCCTGATCCCTTCGTGGATAAAGGATCGGGCACTGAGCCTCCCCCCGAACACGTATCGGGCAAGCCGGAGACTCTCGCTCCATTCCTTTGGAGACGGGACGGACGCCCGCTGCCTGCCGCGTGAATCAGGCGACCCTCGTCGGCGACCATCTCGCGCGACCGGCCGCCGCGGTGAAGAATGGACGAACACCGAGAACTCTGGTGGAAATCGCCGACGGTCGAACTCGCGAAAGTCGAGCACCTCCGTCTTCCCGACGGTTTCACGACCGCTCGCGGCGCGTGCATCCCCTCGATCCAGGTGAGCTTCGAATCGTGGGGCGTTCTGAACGAGCGCAAGAACAACGCGGTCCTCATCGCGCATCCCCTGACGGCCGATTGTCACGCGACCGGATCGTTCGCGGGCGAGCCTCCCGGATGGTGGGAAGGGGTGATCGGTCCCGGAAACTCGATCGACACGAACCGGTACTTCGTCGTCTGCCCGAACCTCCTCGGCGGATGCTACGGCACGACCGGTCCGCGCTTCCCGGCGCCGGACGGCGGCCCTTACCTCGATCGTTTCCCGCTTCTGTCTCCGAGCGACATGATGCGGGTCCAAAGTCTCTTCGTGAAGCAGCTCGGGATCGAGCGGCTCCGCATGGTCGTTGGACCGAGCATGGGCGGAATGATCGCGTGGGAATGGGCGATCGAGGCGGGAGAGGATCTGGACCTCGCGGTGATCGTCGCCGCGCCGCTCCGCACGACCGCGTACCAGATCGGATTGAACTGGCTGCAGAGACGCGGGATCGAGCTCGATCTTCGAGAAGACCCGGCGATGGCGGATTGGGGGCGGATGGTGGCGCGCGGCGTCGGAATGCTGAGCTATCGCTCTCCGGTCGGACTCGAGGAGAAGTTCGGCCGCGTGTGGTTCCGCGAGCCCGGCTCCGTGCTCGGGGAGCGCGGGATGTTCAACATCGAGTCGTGGCTCCGTCATCACGGAAAGCGGATCGTCCGCCGCTTCGATCCGTATACGTATCTTCTCTTCAGCCGCGCGATGGACCTCCACGATATCGGCGAGGGGCGGGGCGGGCTCATCGCGGCGCTCGACCGCGTGCGATGCCGCGTGCTCGTCGTCGGTGTGAGCAGCGACAACCTCTACCCGCCGGCCGAGGTCCATCAGGGGGCGGACGTTCTCCGTCATCTCGGGAAGCCGGTCGAGTACGCGGAGATCCGCTCGCCGCACGGGCACGACGCCGTGTTCATCGAAACACGGCCGATCGGAGCGTGCATCCGCGGGCTCCTCGAACGGGAACCGAGGATCGTGCCGACGCCGGCGGAGCGGGAAATCCGCGTCGTGCGAATCGGGATTCTCGGGGCGGGGCGCGTGGCTTCCTTGTTCGCGCGACTCCTCGCGGATCGGCACGAGGTAACCCGTCGCGAGTACGGGCTCGAGTTCGTCGTCGCCGCCGTCGCGGACACCGACCCGGAGAAGAGACCCGGGCCCGAGTTCGAGGGGGCTGATTTCGGACGCGACCCGGAGGCGCTCGTCCGAAGAAAGGACATCGACGCGCTCGTCGAGGCGACGAGCGGAACGGACGCCCATAGGATCATCGAACAGGCGATCGAGCGGCGGCTTCCGGTCGTCACACCGAACAAGTCCCTTGTTCACGAGCACGGCGCGCGACTCGAATCGCTCGCCCTCGAACGCGGCGTGCGGCTCGCCTATCAGAACGCGATCTCCGCCGGTTGGCCGCTCCTCTACGCGATCGAGCGCCCGCTCGGCGGCATCGTTGTTTCGTCGATCGAGGCGATTCTTTCCTCCGCGGCCGGCGCCGCCCTCGAGCGGATCGAATCGGGAGCGACGTTCGACGAGGCGACCCGCTTTCTCCGCGAGGAAGGCTTCTCGGAGTTCGACCCGGAGCTCGACACGTCCGGCTGGGACTCCGCGCAGAAGCTCGCCGTTCTCCTCTCGCGCGCCGAGGAAGCGCGCATCACCGCTTCCGATCTGTTCGTGAAGGGAATCGAGACGATCGACCCGGTGCTCGCGCGGGCGGCAATCCCGCTCGGTCTTCGCGTGCGGCTCGTCGCGATCTATCGCTCTCTTGCGGAAGGACTCGAGGCCGGCGTTCTCCCGGCGGCAGTCCCCGCGGAAGGGCACCTCGGTTCGGTTCGAGCCGAAGATAACGTGGTGATCCTGCGGAGCGGCGAGGGGGGCGAAATGGTTTACATCGGAAAAGGACGCGGGAGTCTTCCCGTCGCAACGGCCGTCTTCAACGACCTCGTCGGCCTCTTTCACCCGAGCCGGAGCTGGACCGGGCAATTCCCCCGCCCGCCGAGAAAGCCGGCCCCGCCGCGCTTCGAACGGCATCTCGCCATGCGGGACGGAACAGCGTTCTTTTCGGATGCTCCCGCGCCGGGTTCCGTCCCCGTTCTCGATTCGTTCTTGGCGAGCGGATGAGTTTCCGCATCGCGGAAACGCGAGTCGGACTCGCGAGCATGAAGAAACGGTTCCGCTCGATCGCGCGAGCATCCGCCAAGGAAGAACCGGCCCCGTCTCACCTCGGGCGAAAGCCGCGGCGAACCTTCCGCTGGAAACCCTCCATGTACAAATAAAAGACGGGCGTGACGAAGAGCGTCAGGAACTGCGAGAAGAGAAGCCCTCCCACGACCGCGAGGCCGAGGGGCTGTCTCGACTCCGCTCCCGCTCCGTATCCGACGGCGATCGGCAGAGTGCCCATCAGCGCGGACATGGTGGTCATCATGATCGGACGAAAACGGATGAGACACGCCTGGAAGATCGCTTCCTCGGGGTTCTTCCCTTCCGTTCGCTCCGCCTCCAGCGCGAAGTCGATCATCATGATTCCGTTCTTCTTCACGAGGCCCACGAGCATGATGACGCCCACGAACGCATAGATGCTGAGCTCCACACGGAAAGCAAGGAGCGTGAGAAGGGCGCCGAAGCCCGCGAACGGGAGAGCCGAGAGGATCGTGATCGGATGGATGAAGCTTTCGTAGAGGATTCCGAGCACGAGGTAGATGACAAGAACTGCGACGAGAAGGAGAATCCCGAGGCCTCGCACGGAGGATTGAAAGGCCTGGGCGGTCCCCTGAAAGCTCGTCACGATCGTCGGCGGAAGGACGTCGCGCGCAAGCTCCTGCACGCGCCCCACCGCCTCTCCGAGGGCGACGCCCGGTTCGAGATTGAACGAGATCGTCACGGCGGGGAGCTGGCCGAGATGGTTCACCGATGAAGGTCCGACCGACTCGGTGATGTCCGCCAGCGCGCCGAGCGGGACCAGACGCCCTTTCGAGGAACGAACGTACAGCGTCGAGAAGGTCGCCGGATCCAGGCGATATTCGGGAAGCAGCTCGAGAATCACCGCATATTGGTTGTTCGGCGCGTAGATCGTCGAGATCTGGCCCGAAGCGAAAGCATTCCGGAGCGTCTCCTCCACCTGGCGGGCCGAAACCCCGAGGGCCGAGGCTCGATCTCGATCGATATCGATGTTCACCTGCGGGTTCCGGATTCTGAGATCGCTCGTGACGTCCGTGAGGCCCGGCAGATCGCGCATGCGCCTCTCGAGATCGCCGGCGCTCGCGTACAACTCGTCGGTATCCGCCCCTTGAAGTGTGAATTGATATTGGCTCTTCGTGAGCTGTCCACCGATCCGAAGCGGCGGCGGATTCTGAAGGAACACTCGGATTCCCGGAATTCGGCCGAGCTTCGGCCGGAGCTTCTCGATGATCTCTTCCGGCGAAAGCGATCTCTCCGCGCGCGGCTTCAGGCGAACGAAGAAAACTCCCTGCGTGCTCGATCCGGTCGCTCTCCCTCCTCCCCCGACGTTCGACATGAACGCCTCGACGTTCGGGTCTTCGGCGAGGATGGCCGCCGCCGTCTTCTGGTACCGCACCATCGTCTCGAACGAGGTTCCTTCCTGAGATTCCGTAGCGCCGAAGAGCTGACCCGTATCCGCGTTCGGCATGAAGCCCTTCGGGATCGCCTGGAAGAGGAAGATGCTGAGAACGAGAACGAGCGCGGAGTAGGCGAGCGTGATCCGGCGATGACGAAGAGACCAGGCAAGTCCCCTTTCGTAGACGGCGAGCATCGCTTGGAAGGCGCGCTCGGAGGCGGCATAGAGCCGTCCGTGTCGGCTCTCTCCGGACGCCTTCAAGAAGCGGCTCGCCATCATCGGCGTCAGCGTGAGCGACACGAAGCCGGAGATCAGGATCGCGACCGCGATCGTCACGGAGAACTCCTGGAACAGACGCCCGAGGATGCCGCCCATGAAGAGGACCGGGATGAAGACGGCGACGAGGGAGAAGGTCATCGAGAGAATCGTGAACCCGACCTCGCGGGAACCGTTTCGAGCGGCCTCGAAAGGGGTTTCGCCCTTCTCCATGTGACGCACGATGTTTTCGAGCATGACGATCGCGTCGTCCACGACGAAACCGAGCGAAAGAGTGAGCGCCATCAGCGAGAGGTTGTCCAAACTGAAACCGAGCAGCCGCATCGCCGCGAAGGAACCGGCGATCGAGAGCGGAAGAGCCAGAGATGGGATGAGGGTGGCAGAAAGATTCCGAAGAAAGAGGAAGATCACGACGACGACGAGCACGAGCGTGAGGAGCAGTGTGAACTTCACGTCCCGCACCGATTCCTGGATCGACTCGGACCGGTCGAAGAGCACGTGCATCGAAACTGCGCCGGGGAGCTTCTCGCGGAAGCTCGGAAGGAGATCGCGCACGGCCCTCGTCACCTGCATGGTGTTCGTTCCCGGCTGGCGCTGCACGGCGAGAACGATCGCGCGCTGATCGACATACCACGCGGCGATCTTGTCGTTCTGCACTCCGTCCAAGACGCGCCCGACATCCTCGAGGCGCACCGGACTGCCGTTCCGATAAGCCACGATGACCGGCCGGTAGGCTTCCGCTTCCATCAGGCGCCCGCTCGACTGGATCGTAAAGGCGGTCGCCCGCCCGTCGAGAAAGCCGGTGGGGAGGTTCACGTTTGCGGCGCGGATCGCGTTTTCCACCTCGTCGATTCCGATCCCCCGGCTCGCTAGCGCCGCCGGATCGAGCTGCACACGAACCGCGTATTTCTGCGATCCGAAGACGAGAACTTGCGCCACCCCGTTCACCATCGAGATCCGCTCGGCGAGCATCGTCTCTCCGAACTCGTTGAGGGCGTAGAGCGGAAGGGTCGCGGACGTGAGCGAGATGTAAAGGATCGGTTGATCCGCCGGGTTCACCTTGCGGTACGACGGCGGTGCGGGCATGTCGGGCGGGAGTTGGCGCAGCGCGGCGGCGATCGCGGCCTGCACGTCCTGCGCCGCCGCGTCGAGATCTCGCCCAAGATCGAACTGGAGCGTGATCTGCGAGACGCCGAGCGAGTTGGTCGAGTTCATCGACTCGAGGCCGGCGATCGTGGAGAACTGCCGCTCGAGCGGGGTGGCGACCGAGGAGGCCATCGTCTCGGGGGAAGCGCCCGGAAGGGACGCTGAAACTTGAAGCGTTGGGAAATCGACGTTGGGAAGATCGCTCACCGGAAGCGATCGATATCCGACCGCGCCGAAGGCGAGGATGCCGAGCATGACGAGAGTCGTCATCACCGGCCTTCGGATGAAGAGCTCGGAGAAGTTCATCGAACCGCCGCTCCGGCCGGTTCCGCTTCGGACTTCACGGCGACCTTCGCTCCGGGAAAGAGCCGGATCTGGCCTTCGGTGACGACCTTTTCGCCCGCGCGCACGCCCTCCTCGATGACGACTCCTCCGTTCCAGCGCGCCCCCGTCCGGACCGGGCGAAGCTCGGCCGTGTCGCCCGGCCCGACGATGAACACATAGCTCCCCTGTTGACCGGTCTGGATCGCTTCCTCGGGAAGGAGGACCGCGCCCTTCTCCGTCGCGAGCGTGAGCTTCACGTCGACGAACTGCCCCGGCCAGAGAGTGCGCTTCTCGTTCGGAAACGTCGCCTTGAGAAGGATCGTGCCGGTCGCCTCATCGGCGGCGTTGTCGAGAAACGTCAGCTCCCCCTCGCCCGCGGACGCAGTCTCGCCGGGGAGCGAAGCCTCCACGCGCAGCGTTCCCTCGTCCGCGTGCCGGCGGATCGCGGAGAGCCTTCGCTCGGGAACGGAGAAGCCCACGTAAACGGGCGTGATCTGATGGATCACGACGAGAGGGCTCTCGTCGTTCGCTCGGACCAAGTTGCCCGGGTGAACGAGGATGTCCCCCGCGCGGCCTCCGATCGGCGCGCGAATCGAGCAGAAGTCCAGATTGAGGCGCGCGGTTTCGAGGGCCGCCTCGTCCGCGCGCACGGCCGCCCTCCACGCTTCGGCGTCGGCGAGAGCCTCGTCGTATTGCTTCCTCGTGACGTAGCCTTTCTCGACGAGGTCCGCATAGCGCTGAGCGGTCGCCTCCGCGCTCGCCGCGCGCGCCGCGTCTCTCGCGGAATCGGCCTCCGCCTGCCGAAGCGCCGCCTCGAAAGGACGCCGATCGACTACGAAGAGAAGATCTCCGCGCCGCACTTCCGCGCCCGGTTCGAAGACCGCGCGCTCGATCTCTCCCGCGATCCGCGGGCGAACCGAGACCGCGCGGTACGCCTCCACAGTCCCGATCGTTTTCACTTCAAGGGGAACGTCCGCACGCACCGCCTCGCGGACGACGACCGGAGCCGCCGGGCGCTCGTGCGGCGTCCCGGCTTCCCGGCCTTCTCCGCCTCCACACCCTTGAAACACGAATGAACAGACGATGAGCAACGGAAACAGCGCGTCGCCGCCGTGCCCGCGTTCGGATCGACGACCGCGGTTTTGCAGATCTTGCGGACGCGCGAATGGGAATCGACTCATTTCTATTCGTCCTTCCCGGCGCCGGTTTCCTTCTCCATCCGCGCTCCCGCGGACGAGGAGATCGGCTCGCCGACGGCGCGTGTGAGCCGCGCGAGCGAGAGGAACCAGTCCGACCGCGCGCGGACACGCTCCGCGCGGGCGTTCTCGAGCGCGCTCTGGGCGGCCATAAGATCGAGCACGCTCCCCACTCCGGATCGATAGCGACCGAGAGCGACGTCGTGCGACTCCGAGGCGCTCTTCACGAGATCCTCGCTCGCCCGTACCCGCGTTCCGGCGGTCCTAAAGTCGTAGTAGCTCGTCCACACATCGAGAACGACGGCTTGCTCCGCCTCGCGGAGCCGCGCCTCCGCGGCCGCCGCGTCCGCCTCCGCCTCGAAGCGGGCGTACCGGTGCGAGAAGCCCGTGAAAAGCGGGAAACGAACCGAGAGAAGACCGCGGTAGATGTCGTCGTATTCGTCCGGATCTCCCGCGTAGCTTCGTTCCGCGCCGGCGGAGAGAGTCAATCTCGGGAGACCATCGGCTCGGACTTTGCGCGAATGAGCGCGCGCTTGGAGCGCACGGGCGCGCGCCGCCGCAAGGTCCGGCCGCGCGGCGAGCGCCTTCTCCAAGTAGCGATCGATCCCCTCGAGCACAGGATCGGACGGAAGCTCCTCGGGCGGGAGAGCGGCATCGAAATCGGTGTTCGCGGAGAGGCCCATCGCCGTCGCGAGCACGCCGCGCGTCGTCAAGGTTTCTCCCCGAAGCTCCTCGACGGCGAGCGCCGCCTGCGAGAGAGCGGTTCGCGCCTGGAGAACGTCGGCGATCGTCGCGAGTCCCGAGCGATGGCGCTCCTCAGCGGCCTCGAAGCCGACGCGCGCCTCCTCGAGCGTGGAGAGCTTCGCTTCGAGCAGCGCCTTCGCGGCCACGTAGCCGTAGTACGCTTGCTGCACGCGAAGCGCCGCGTCCTGAATCGCCGCGTTGTGCATCCACCCCGCCGCCAAGAGCGCCTGCCGCGATTCGTCGATCGATGCCCCTCGCCCGCCGAAATCGTAAAGGAGATACGCGAGATCAGCCGATGCGCCGTACGTCTCTCGATCGTTCTCGGATCCGTCCGAGGAGAAGGTTCTCGCGCGGGCGGCCTCCGCTCCAAGATGAACCGAAGGGTATCGATCGGCGAGCGAGCCGCCGTACGCCGCCGCCGCCGAGCGCGCGTCTTCCCACGCCTCGCGCGTTTCGGCGCTGTTTCGAAGGGCGATGTCGACGATGTCGGCGAGCGTCCACTCCCGCGCGAGAGAGAGAAGCTCGGGCGGGATCTCCGGCGCTCGGGCGGCGAGGGAAGGCGCGGAAGCGCGCGGGGGCGTCCACGGAATCTGAGGAGCGGGGGACGCGCCCGGAACCCCGCGAACCGACGGGGGGTGATGCGCGCACCCGAGAACGAAGGCGAAGAAGAGAAGAAGAGAAACGGCGAGAGCCGTTCGGTTCTCTCTTCCCCTCGCGTCGCTCGTCGTCTTTCTCATGATTCCCCGGGCCGCGCCGATCTTCGCGACGTTCCCCGGCTTCCGCCCGCTCCTTGCGGACAATGGCATCATGCTATGCCTCGACGGCGAGTCGCGCAACCGGGCTCGCACGTCCCGCGGCCGGCCGCGGCTACACCGCGCTTCGCAACGCGAGCTCCCGGGGATAAGGCGCGAGATACGCCTGCGCTTCCACCCATGCGTGCCCGAGCCGCCGGAGATGATGATTGAGCAGCGTGAGAGCCGTGATGAGGGGAACGTGTCCCGCCCGATACTCCCCGATGATATCGTGAAGCTCCGCCTTGTCCGCCGCGTCGAGCTCATCCTTGAGAAAGCCGGCCAGATGTTGAAGAACGTTCGTGTGGCGCCCGGGAGAGGCAACCCGTTTGAGTCCGGCCATGAGGTCCGTTTCGTAGCGCGCGAGAAGCTCGTCGATCGGGAGGAGACCTGCCTCCGCGACAAGCTTCCCGAGGACACGGTAGTGCTCCGGACTATGCGCGAGAAGAAGGAGCTTGTGCGCGGTGTGAAACGCGATCACGTCGCGCGCCTTCGGCCCAGATGCTTTAAGATTCAACCAGCGATCGTAGGCGTAGATTCGCGCGATGAAGTTCTCGCGGAGTCTTGGATCGCGAAGGCGTCCCTCCTCCTCGACCGGGAGAAGCGGATTCCGCTCGAGCAGCGCTTCGGCGAACATCCCGACGCCGTCCTTCGACGGCACGTTGTTTGCGTCGTAGATCCGCACGCGCTCCATTCCGCACGACGGCGAGTCCTTCTTGAGCACGTACCCGCGAAGGTCCCAGCCGGTGATTTCAGCCGACTTGTCTCGCGCGTACTCTCTCATCTTTTCCGTATGGTCGGCTCCGGAGCGCACCCCCACGAGACGGATCTCGCCGGCTCGTCTCTCCAATTGAATCGATTCCCTCGGCGTGCCGAGCCCGATGTCGACTTCCGGGCAGACCCGGATCCACTCGACGTAATCCCCGAGGACGCGGACGAGAAAGTCGTCCTTCTTGTGTCCGCCGTCGAAGCGAACGAGGTCTCCGAGAAGACAGGAGCTGATTCCGAGACGGAGCTTCTGTTTCAACGGCGCGGCGTCGGAGCCGTCGGCGGCGGTTCGGTTCGCTGGTTGCGGCATCGTTTTCCCCCGAGGATTTCGGAAGGAGCGTTCTCGGCTTCAGCGCTTCTTCGCGCTCGATTTCTTGATCGACCCGTACGCGGCGAGCGTTCGCTCCCGCGCCTCGCGGTGGTCCACGATCGGGCGCGGGTACGTCTTCCCGAGCCGCACGCCGGCCGCGCGAAGGACCTCCTCAGGCGCCTTCCAAGGTTCATGGATGAAGCGATAGGGAAGCGCCGAGATTTCCCGAACCCAGCGCCGGACGTACGCGCCCTCGGGATCGTAGCGGGCGCCCTGCGCGCTCGGATGAAAGACGCGGAAGTAGGGCGCCGCGTCGGCGCCGCAGCCCGCGGTCCACTGCCAGCCGAGCGTGTTGTTTGCGAGATCGGCGTCGACGAGCGTGTCCCAGAACCAGCGCGCCCCCTCTTGCCACGGGAGGAGCAGATCCTTCGTCAAGAAGGACGCGGCCACCATGCGGACCCGGTTGTGCATCCACCCGGTCGTCCAAAGCTCGCGCATGCCGGCATCCACGAATGGATAGCCGGTGAGGCCGCGCTGCCAAGCGACGAGCTCCTTGCGGCTCCGCCTCCACGGGAAACGGGCGAAGAGGTTCCGAAGCGGCTCCTCCGGCGTGCGCGGAAAGTGATGGAGAAGATGATAAGCGAACTCGCGCCAAGCAAGCTGGCGGAGAAAAGGGAGCGCGGCTCCGCTTTCACGCGTTCCCCTCTCCGCCGCCTCCTGCTTCCTCGCCTCGATCCAGATCCGCTTTGGCCCGATCTCCCCGAAGTGGAGGTGGGGGGAAAGGCGCGACGTACCGATCCGATCGGGACGGTCGCGGTCTTCTTCATACTCGCTGAACGCGTTTCGCAAGAAGCGCTCGAGCGCGCGGCGCGCTCCCTCCTCCCCCGGCGTCCACGCGTCGCGAAGCCCGTCCGCCCAATCGACGGAGGGTAGAAGACCGAGATCGGCCACGCGCTTGGATCTCGGTCGGCGCGAAGGAGCGGCGAGCCGCTTCGGCGCCGGATCGGAGAAGTCCGGTTCCCGCGAGGCGAGGATCTTCCTCCAATAGGGAGTGAAGACTTGATACGGCTTTCCCTCCCCCGTCGCGATCTCCCAAGGCTCGAAGAGAAGAGAAGCGGCGAACGTCTCGACGAGAAGACCTTCGCGGCGGAGCGCCTGCTCGACCGCGAGGTCCCTTTCGCGCGAAGCCGGTTCGTACGCGCGGTTCCAGACCACCGATCGCGCGCCGGTCTCCTTCACTAGCACCTTCAGGACGGCGAGCGAACCGCCTTTCCGAACGACGAGCGGCGACCCGAGCCGCGCAAGCGCGCCTTCGAGCGAGAGGAGAGAGAAATGAAGCCACCAGCGCGCCGCCGCTCCCGGCGCCCACTTCCCTTCTTCCTCCGGAGCCCATACGAAGAGCGGAACAACCTCGCCGCGCGAGGCTCCCGCCCGAATCGCCGGGTTCTCCGCGATCCGCAAATCCCGCCGAAACCAAACGATCGTGGTGGAACTCACCTTGGGCGACGCCTCCTTCGAAGCAGTACCAAACGCCGTATGTTCATGATAACGTATCTTGGGCATTGTGAAACCCGGGACTGCGAAGAAGCTTCCCGGACTCTGGAATGGAGGCCATCGATGCGCATGGTTCTCGTTGTCGCGCTTCTCATCCTCGCGGCAGTTCTTCTCATTCAAAACACGGGGATCGCCACGATCCATCTCCTCTTCTGGAAGCTCTCGATGTCGCAAGCCGTTCTCGCCTTGATCCTCCTTCTCATCGGGTTTCTTGCCGGGCTTCTCGCGTCGAAGCTTCGGGGAAGATTGTTCTGATGTTGGTGCGCGGGCCATCTACAAGACGACGAAAGGAAGCGGGCCTCCCGCCGGGAACCGTCGAGTTCGCCGGGGAGAGGAGAGCGGAAAAGGTCCGCGTCTCGGTTCTCTCCTACGACGCGGAAGGGATCGAGGAGAAGGACCTCGAAGCCGCGACTGACTCATATCCCTATTTCGACTCCGGCCGCACGGTTTGGGTCAACGTCTCCGGTCTTCACGAACCGTCGGTTCTTCGAGCCTTCGGCGATAAGCCGGGTCTTCATCCTCTCGTGCTCGAGGATATCCTTCACACCCGGCAGAGGCCGAAGCTCGAGCACTACCCCGACCACCTGTTCATCGTACTTCGCATGATCGGCTACGACGAGGAGAACAGGCGGGTCTCAAACGAGCAGGTCAGCCTGGTCCTCGGAGCGAACTACGTTCTCTCGTTTCAGGAAATGGAGGGGGACGTGTTCGACCGGATCCGCGAGAGGATTCGGCAGGGCAGCGGCCGCATTCGGAAGGCGGGGGCCGACTACCTCGCCTACGCCCTGCTCGACGCGGTCGTGGACCATTACTTCGTCGCGCTCGAAAAGCTCGGGGACGACATCGAAGAGCTGGAAGATGAGCTGACCGAACACCCCACGCCGAACACTCTGACCGTGATCCACACGCTGAAGCGGGAAATGATCGACGTTCGGAAGTCGGTCTTTCCGGTCCGCGAGGTCGTCGCGGGCCTCATGCGGGCCGAATCAACTCTCGTTCGCAAGGGGACGGAGATCTTTCTCCGCGATGTCTACGACCATACGATCCAGGTGATCGATTCCCTGGAGTCCTATCGGGACATCCTGTCCGGGCTTCAAGATCTTTATCTTTCGAGTATCGGCAACAAGATGAACGAGGTGATGAAGGTCCTCACGATCGCCGCCACGATCTTCGTTCCGCTCACCTTTCTCGCGGGGGTCTACGGCATGAACTTCGAGCACATGCCGGAGCTCTCCTGGAAGTGGTCCTACCCGCTCTTCTGGACGGCGGCGGTCCTTCTCGCGCTCGGGATGCTCTTCTTCTTTCGAAGAAAGAAGTGGCTCTGATTAGCTTTGGAAGGCACCCCGGCTCATTATTCGCTCGCCCCCGAGCCGCCTCCGGCCCAGTGAAAAGACACGTTGACCGGCCGGCCGCCTCCCGCTAGAGTAGTATTACGGGTTGCAGATTCGTAATAACAGGAGGCGCCCGATGGTTGTTGTCGCGGTTTTCTCTGCCTGCCTGGTCTTCCTCCTAGGTGCCCCCGCTCCCGCCGAGGGACATCTCCTCTGGCTGCAGATGGAGGGATCGGGACTGACGATCTATCACGGCCATCCCCCGGGCCTCGGCCTCGACTCTTCCTCGCCCAAGGAAGTCCCGATCGAGAACGTTCTCCGCGCGTCCTGCTTCGAGGAGAGCGGGAACGGCGCCGCACTTGATTCGGTGGGCGCCTACCCGATCGATTTCGGCGGCCCTTGCGCCGCAGCCTCGGCGCTCGTCTCCTCCGGCTACTGGACGAAGACGCCCTACGGAACGAAGAACGTTCCGAAGAACGAGGCGGAGAGCCCGATCTCGAGCTGGCTCTCCTACGAGAGCGTGAAGCATCTCGCGACATGGAGCGATGCGTTCGCCGCGCCGCTCACCGGAGATCTCGAGATCGTTCCACTTCACGATCCCTTTTCGCTCGACGAGGGGGACAAGCTCCGTCTTCTCGTCACGATCGAGGGGAAGCCGGCGGCGGGAGCCATCGTCGTGTACGACGGGAAACCCCGAGGGGAGACCGACTCCGAGGGGCATGTGAACGTGAAGATCCGCCGGTCGGGACTCCAGATGATCCTCGCGAGCCATCGGACGCCGCTTCAATCGGAGAAGGCGGACGAGATCGTGCGCACGGCGGTTCTCTCCTTCGCGCTCGAGGAGAAGCCGTGACCCGCGCCCTCTACTCACTCGTGCTGATCGCGCTAGTCTTCTCCGGCGCGGCGGCGCACGATCTCGACCATACGCTCGGACACGGGGAAGCCGTTGTCGTCCGCTTCCACTACGCGGACGGCCCGGTCTTCTCGTACGAAACTTACGAGGTCTACCGCCCCGGCGAGACGACGCCGTTCCAGGTCGGGCGCACCGACGCGCTTGGAAGGGTCGCGTTCGTTCCGGACGCCGGAGGCGAATGGAGGGTGCGCGCGTTTTCCGAGGACGGACACGGCGCCGACATTCGCGTCGACGCAGAGGCTTCCCTCGCCTCGGCCGCCGTCCCGCGCGCGGCATCGGAGCGCGGCGTCCGCGTCCTTCTCGGGATCGCGATCATTCTCGGAATCTTCGGCGCATGGAGTCTCCATCGATCCAGGAGGAAAGGATGATTCGAAAGGCTCTCTCGGCGATCGTTCTTCTCGCGCTTCCTTTCACCGCCGCCGCCCATCACGGCGTCGCCTCGCTCGGCGTCGCGGGTCTCGAAGGCCCGGGGGCTCCGATCGAGACGTCGAGCTCCGCCACGTTGCCGCAAGGGAAGTTCCTCGGCTACATGAAGCTGGATTACCCTCGATTCGAGAAGTACACCGAGGAGAGGGACGATGAGGGGGACTTCAACGCCTTCTGGATGTACGGACTCGGCTACGGGGTCACGCCTTCGCTTTCGCTCTATCTCTTCGCGCCGTTCTACACGAAAAAGACCGAGGACAACTCGTTCAACACGTCCGGATTCGCCGATCTCTCCGCGATGGGTGTTTTCGGTTTCAAGTACGACGGCGGTCTTCGCCTCATCCCGCCGAAGGAGAGCCTCGACGACATGGAGGACTGGCATTTCACGCTCTACGGCGGGCTCACGCTCCCGACCGGCGACGCGAACATCCGGAACCAGGACGGCGCGATCGATCCCGGCATGTCGCTCGGCTTCGGGAAGCCTTCCTACTCGGGCGGCTTCACCGCGACCAATCAGTTCCTGAGCCGATGGACTTGGGTCTTCGACGCCTCCTTCATCCGATTTTCCGAGTACAAGTACGACGACGGCCAGCGAGTGCGTTTCGGCGACGAGGCGCGCGCGAACACCGCGCTCGCGGTGCGCCTTCTCACCGCGGAGAAGAGCGAGCTCCGCATTGACGCGAACCTCGAGGCGAACTACCTCAAGCTCGGCCGCGACGAGGCGGAAGGCGTCGGGGAAGAGGCGACCGGCGGCTCGATGCTCCATGCCGTCCCCGGATTTCGTTTGTACATGAAGAACACGAGCGTCGGTCTCGGCGTGAAGCTCCCCGCTTGGACCGACCTCAACGAAGAAGACGACCAACAGGGCGCGGAAGGGAAAGAGAGTGTCCGCGCCCTCTTCACGTTCTCCGTTCTTCTGTAGGAGACGCCGTGCACATACCGGACGGCTTCATCAGCCCGAAGGCTTACGTGCCCGCCTACGTCGCCGCGGCGGGTCTCTGGTCGTACGCCCTCGGCCGCGTTCGGAGGAATCTCGACGACGAGGCGATTCCGCGCGTCGCGGTCCTCACCGCGTTCAGCTTCGTCCTCATGATGATCCTCCTCCCGCTCCCCGGGGGGACGTCCGTTCACGCGGCGGGCATCGGCGTCCTCGCCGTCCTCTTCGGCGTCTGGACCGCCTTTCTTTGCGTCTCCCTCGTTCTTCTCCTTCAGGCTCTTCTCTTCGGGAGCGGCGGCATCACGTCGCTCCCGGTGAACGCCCTCGCGATGGGCCTCATCGGGGGGACTGCGGCGGCCGCCTCGTACCGACTCCTTCGCCCGCTGCACGAGCGGGCCGCGCTCTTCGCCGCCGGATGGCTCTCGATCAACTTCGCCGCCCTCGTTCTCGCGATCGCGCTCGGCGTGCAACCTTCCCTCGCGCGCTCCCCCGATGGAACGCCTCTCTTCTTCCCCTTCGGGCTCTCTGTTACGATTCCCGCCGTGATGATTCCCCACGCGGTCATCGGCGTGGGCGAGGGGGCGCTTACCGTGATCGTGTGCGGGCTCTTCGCGAAGCTCGCGAAAGAACGTGGCTCATGAGGGACAAGGCGGCGCTCTTTCTCTATGCCGCCACGGTGTTGTGCGTCACGCTCGTGCACGACATCCGTCTTCTCGCGGCGACGCTAGCGGTCGTTCTTCTCTTCTCGGGGAGGTCCGCCCCACGCCTCGCCGCGCGGGCGGGACGAGCGATTCTCGTCTTCAACGCGGCCGTTTCCGTCTCCTACGCCGCGCTCGCGCTTCTGCGCGGGACATTCCAGCCGGAGTTTCTTCTTCGCATGAACCTTCGCGTCTTCCTTCTCACCTATCTCGCGTTCCTCCTCGTCTCCCGGATCAACCCGTTTCGCGCGCTCTCTTTCTCGCCGGCCCTCCTCCATCTCTTCACGCTGGCCTACGGGCAGATCATCGTCTTTCGAAGACTCTTCGACGACTTCCGGCTCGCCCTCAAGAGCCGCTCCCCCGCGAGGATCGGAACACGCGATCTCTACCGCAACGCCGGAGCCGCCGGGTCGTTTTTTCTTGAGAAAGCACTTCACAGCTCAACCGAAATCACCGAGGCGATGCGTTCCCGGGGGTTCTTCCGTGATCCGCGTTGAGGGGGTCGCCCACGCGTACCGCGCCGACCGTCCTGTTCTCGAGGGCGTGACGTTCAAGATCTCGGGCGGCGAGAAGGTCGTCCTCCTCGGGTGCAACGGAAGCGGAAAGACGACGCTTCTCAGGATCCTCAACGGGCTCCTCTTCCCGGATGCCGGACACTACTTCTTCCGAGGGAAGAAGGTCGATCGGCGGACTCTGGCCGACGCGGAGTTTCATCGCGATTTCCGGCGGCGCGTCGCGTTTCTCTTCCAGAATCCGGACGCGATGATCTTCAACCCGACCGTGCGCGACGAGATCGCGTTCGGGCCGAGGCGGCTCGGGCTGGGCGGCGCGGACGATCGCGCCGAAACCTGGGCAAGGAATCTCGGGATCGCGCCTCTTCTCGACCGGCCGCCCTTTCAGCTCTCGACCGGCGAGAAACAGAAGGTTTGCCTCGCCGCGCTCCTCGCGCTCGAGCCGGAAGTCCTTCTTCTCGACGAGCCGACGGGGAGCCTCGACCCGCGAACGACCGGATGGCTCGTCGACTTCCTCCAGGATCTCTCGGTGACCACGGTGACGACCACGCACAACCTGAGCCTCGGAGCGGAGCTCGGAGAGCGCGCGCTCGTCCTCTCCGAGAAGCACACGCTTCTCTACGACGGACCGATCGAGGGGATTCTCGGGGACGAACGAAAGCTCCTCGAGGCGAACTTGGTCCATATTCATCGGCATCGACACGCCGGCGTGGAGCACAGGCATTTTCACGCGCACGATTGGGAGTGAGAACGATGACGAAGGAGCACGACACCGTCCGCTTCACCGTTTCCCTTCCGGAGGACCTCCTCGCGGAGCTCGACCGGCGCATGGTCGGCCAAGGATACGCGTCCCGGTCCGAGTTCGTCCGCGATCTCATCCGCGAGCGGATGGTGGCGGAGAAATGGGCGGACCGGCGGCGCGAGGTGGTCGGCGTCCTCACGATCGCGTACGATCATCATCAGAGGGATCTTGCGGAGAAGCTCATCGAGATCCAACATCGGAAGTACGTGAACATCCTCTGCGCGACGCACGTCCACCTCGACCACGACAACTGCCTCGAGGTGATCATCATCCGGGGCCGGCCGCCGGAGATCGAGAAGCTGAGCATCGAGATCGGAGGGCTTCGCGGCGTCCGCTTCTCCAAGCTGACGGGCGCGTCCTCCGTCGAGAAATGATCCAGGAGGGACGAATGCGGGAGAGAAGACGAACGGCGAGCGTTCTTGCCCGGTGCACGGCTGCGCTGGCCCTCGCGGCGCTCCTTTCGGGGTGTTCGACTCTCGGGCGCTCGCCGAAGAGCACGTTTCCGATCCGAGACGATGGCGACCTCCACACGCTCGCCTCATGGATGACCGGCTCGTTCGGAAGTGCCGAACAGGCAGCCGGCGATTCATCCTTCTTCGACGTCCGGCTTCGTATGGAGAGGATCTGGCCGGCGCGCGAGGACGGCTTCTGGCTCTACGTGGAGCAAGCGCTCGCCGCTCAGGAACACCGCCCGTATCGGCAACGAGTGTATCGCCTGCATCGGCTTTCCGCCGATACGCTCGCGAGCGAAGTCTACACGCTTCCGAACGAGGAGCGATTCGTCGGCGCGTGGCGCGTTCCGGCCGCCTTCGACGCGCTCGCGCCCGACTCGCTCTCGATCCGCGAGGGGTGCGCGCTCTACCTGAGGCGCGAGGAACCGACGGTCTTTCGCGGGTCGACGCGAGGAACAGGATGCGTGAGCACGCTTCGCGGCGCGGCATACGCGACCTCCGAGGCGACGATCTCACCGGACGGGCTCATCACGTGGGACCGCGGCTTCGATGCGGGCGGCGACCAAGTGTGGGGCTCGACCCGCGGCGGATACGTGTTCAAGCGTCTCTGATCCGGGCCGAATCGCCGGCTTCACTTGTCTCTGCTCCTCGCGGATGGCACCTTGGAGTCGATTTCCTCCTCGGCGCGCAGGCCATCGCGCAGGATCGAGGGCGCTCGGTACGTTGAAACAGGAGGATCCGCCATGAGAAGAATCGTCCTTGCGTGCATCTTCACTCCGATTCTCTTGTCGGTCGCCCAGCAGGCGAGCGCCGCTTCGGGAGGGGCCGCGCTCGGGGCGCATCCTTACGACAGCTACGAGACGCCGGAAGCGTGCGGGAGCTGCCACACCGATTTCTACGAACAGTGGAGGCAGGCGATGATGTCCCAGTGCTACACGCATCACTGGGACGAGATCGAGTACTTCCGTCTCGCCGTGCCGCACGCCGAGAAGGACGAGAAGGTCGCCGAGGTCAAGGCGGGGTGCAACGGCTGCCACGCGCCGCTCTCGTTCGTCGCCGGAGACGTCCCTCCTCCGCGCCCCGAGAGAAACTCGCGCGCCAACGAATCGGTCTCCTGCGATTTCTGCCACACGATTTCGGGATTCGAGGGAGAGATTCCTTACAACTTCAACTGGATCACGAGTCCGGGACCCAAGAAGTTCGGACCGAAGCCGGGCCTCGAATCGCCGTACCACGGAACCGAAGAGAACGCGTTCATGCGCTCGGCGGAGTTCTGCGGAACCTGCCACAACGAGATGAGCCCCTACGGCGCGTGGGTCAAGGCGACCCAGATCGAGTGGAAGGAAGGGCCGTACTCCGAGGAAGGCGTTCTTTGCCGGCACTGCCACATGCCGGCCGCCCGCGGCAAGAGCGCCGTGATGGCCGAGGAGGGGACGGTCGCGCAGCACCTCTTCCACGGGGCGCACGATCCGGGAAAGCTCGCGGGCGCTGTCGAGATCCGGATGCATCCCGAAACGCGCGAGGTCGACGTGCGCGACGCGGTCGTTCTCAAGGTGCAGCTCTTCAACGCGAAGGCCGGGCACAAGATCCCGACCGGATCGGTCGAGGACCGGATCGTTTGGCTCCATGTCGAGGCGATCGATTCGAAGGGCAAGGTCTACCACCTTCCGGTCGATCCGAAGAGCTTCGCCGGAGAGGAGTACACGATCGCTTCGGAGGTTCTCGCCTATCAAGACATGGGGATCGCGCTTGACATCCCGAATTTCAAGGGGGTCCCCCGAGACGGAATCCCCGTGGGCGACCGCATCTTTCGAATGCCGTACTTCGATCCTAAGGGCCGTATGACCATCCAGCAGTGGAACACCAAGTCGTTCGGCGTCGATTATCGGATCGGGCCGCGCGAAACGAAGATCGAAACCTTCACCTGGGAACCGCCCGAAGAGGTCGCGGTCGGTAAGGTGACCTTCCGCGCGGTCCTGAACTACCAGAAGCTCGTCGGGCCGGTCGCCGAGTTCCTCGGCGTTCCGCCCGAAGAGAGCGAGATCGTCCTCATCAACCAAGCGTCGACCTGGGTCGAGCTCTACGACTGACCCGGTCGAAGGGAGATCCTCATGAACACGCCGGCGCGCATCGCGCATATCCCGCTTCTCTTCTTCGCCGCCCTCCTCGTCCTTCCCGATCCCGCCGCGGCGATCCCCGCCTTCGCGCGCCGCTACAAGATCTCGTGCAGCACATGCCACGCGCCGGCCCCGCGGCTTAACGACTACGGCGAGGAGTTCGCCGGAAACGGCTTCGTGATTCCGGAGGAAGAGAAGGCCCGCGACTACGTCTCGGAAGGGGACGAGTTGCTTTGGCTGAACCGCGACTTTCCGCTCGCCGTCCGCTTCGATGCGTACGCGCTCTTCGACGAGGACCAACCGACCGAGAACGACCTCCAGATCCCTTGGGGCCTCAAGCTTCTTTCGGGGGGAGCGCTCTACAAGAACATCGGGTACTACTTCTACTTCTACATGTCGGAGCGAGGAGAGGTGGCCGGCATCGAGGACGCGTACGTCCACTTCAACGACATCGGCGGGAGCGCGCTCGATCTCATGGTCGGCCAGTTCCAAACCTCCGACCCTCTCATGAAGAGGGAGCTTCGGCTCACGTTCGAGGATTACGAGATCTACCGGACGCGGATCGGCTTCTCGCGGATCAACCTTACTTACGACCGCGGGATCCTGGCGACATACGGAATCGAGCGGACCGGAACCGACCTCGCGGCGATGATCGTGAACGGAAACGGCAGAGGCGAAGCGGACGAGAACAGGAAGTTCGATAACGACAAGCACAAGAACTTCGGGTTCCGCGCGCTTCAGAGCATCGGCGACCTCTTTTCGATCGGCCTCTTCGGGTACTACGGCAAGGAGGAGTTCGCCGGCGATCGAACCGAAGGGACGGAATACGACGCGAACGAGGTCACGTACTGGGGACCCGACATCGGCATCGCCGCGGGACCGCTCGCTCTCACCGGCCAATACCTCTTCCGCCGCGACACGAACCCATCGTTCGACGCTGCCTCTCCCGACGCTCTCCGCGATCTCGAGACCGAGGGGATCGTCGCCGAGCTTGTCCTCGCCCCGTTCGGCGAGCGTTCGCGGACGCACTACACGGCGCTCTACAACCGGGTCGCCACCGATTGCTGTCACGGCGACTACGAAACGGTCACCGGCGGCGCGACCTACCTTCTCGCCCGCAACCTCCGGCTCCTCGGCGAGTACGCGTACGATTTCGAGGAGGAGCGAAGCCGCACGGTCGTGGGGATCGTCTCGGCGTTCTGACCCCGGCCAACGGTCCGAGACCGTGCTGTCTGATCGCTTTGAACGTTATAGCCTCGGCTCAGCTCCAGGCCCTGCATCTCGTCAAGCATTGCAACCTATTTAATTCAACCTAGTTACACGCTACGCGCCCCCTGCCGTTTTCCCCTTGCGCGATTCTCCCTTCTTGAGTAGTATGAACGATATGCACGTTAATGCACTGCCCGCTTCGGTAAGAGGATCGAGCTCCCGAGAAGGAACCTCGGGAAGAGGAAAGGAAGGGTGAGATGAGAAATCAGTGGATGGGAAGGATGGCGGTTTTCTTCTTGATGCCGGCAATCGCGCTTTTCGCGGCGGGTTGCGGGGATAACGACGACAACGGGACCGGACATGGGCGAGGGCGCCCTCCTCCGGGTCGTGCACGCCTCGCCCGACGCGCCGGGGGTGGATGTGTACGCCGAGGGGGTGGCGACACCCCTAGTGAGCGGGCTGACGTACGGAGAAGCGAGCACCTATCTCGCGATCGATCCGGGGACCTACAACATTCAGCTTCGGCCGGCCGGCGCGCCGTCCGGTTCGGCCTCCGTGTATCAAACCGGAAACCTGACCCTCTCCGATGGGGACACGATCACGGCGGTCGCCGTCGGGCTTCTCGCCCCCGGAAGCGCCGGCCAGGCGTTCCGCGTTCTCGCTCTCGGCGAGGGGTTCGCGAACCCGGGCTCGGGGAACGCCGCGGTGCGGATCGTCCACGGCTCCCCGGACGCCCCGACGGTCCCGATCGACGTCGGCGCCGACGGCACTCCGGAGATCGCCGCGCTCGATCGGTTCGCCGACACGGGCGCGGCCGGGATCGCTCTTCCCGTCGGCCAGGCGATCCGCATCACCATCTGGGCGGGGAGCCCTCTTGCGCGGGTCACGTCGTTCACGACTCCGGCGCTTCCGGAGGGAGCAGAGCTCTTCGTGATCGCTACCGGTCTCTTGGCCGACCTGCCGCGCGAGGAGAACGCCTTCAGCCTGCTCGCGATCGGGCCGAGCGGCGCCATCGGCTTCATTCCCCAGGACCCGACGGTCTTCGCTTTGCACGCCTCGCCGGACGCGCCGACGGTCGACATCTACGCGGGCGGCGCTCTTCTCATCGACGACCTCTCGTTCGGGGACCTCTCCGGAGCCGTCCAGGTCCCGCCGGGAAGCTACAACCTCGAGTTCCGCGTCGCAACGAGCGGCCAGACGGCCGCCACCCTTTCCACCCCGGCCCTCGAGGCGGGGGAGCGGTATCTCGCGGTCGCGACCGGATTCGCGGGTCAGGGGAGCCTCACGCTTCTTCCGGCGCGGGACGACCTCCTGGAGACCGCTGGGGGAGCCCGCGTGGCCGTCGTTCACGCCTCGCCCGACGCGCCGGCCGTCGATGTCGGTGTCGTTTCCGGGTCGGCGTTCACCCCGATCGCCGACTTCACGGGGCTCGCGTACGGAGATGTTTCGCCGTCCCAGGGGACGTCGGTCCCGGCGGCGTCGCTCACGCTCGGCGTGGCCGCGACCGGTCAGCCCTCTCCGGTCGCTACGTTCGGTGTGACGACCTCCGCCGGCCTTCGGGCGTTTGCGGTCGCGGCCGGATCACTCGCGGGGTCCGGAGAATCCTTCCACCTCGTTCTCGTCGTCGCGAGCGTTTTCCCCTGGACGAGCGCGGAAGTCCTTCCGAACTAAATCTTCATGTGTCTATCAATGAACACGGGCCGGCGTCTTTCGGGGCGCCGGCCCGTTTCGACAAGAAGACGCGGAGCATGCCCGGGCCGTTACTTGTGTTCTCCTGCCGCGTACTTGACGCTGCATCCGTACGGCTTCGTTTCGCGCACCGAGATCGTCCGATTTCCCATGCATTGCTCGAGGGCGACCCGGACATAGTTGATCGATCCGAGGGTTCCTACGCTCGGATCGTCGTCCAGGGCGCCCCGATAGATCAGCGTGCCGTCCAAACAGATCACGAACACATGGGGCGTCGTCTTTGCCTTGTAGAGCCGACCCACCTCGCCCGATTCGTCGATGAGGATCGGATACGGAAGCCCGAACTCCTCTTTCGCGCGGCGGTTCTTCTCGAGACCGTGCCCCTGCATCCCCGGCGCGCTCGAGTTGATCGCGAAGAAGAAGACATCGTCCTTCATCGCGTCGTACAGATCGTTCATCGTCTTGTTCGCCTGATGATGCTTCTTGATGAACGGGCATTCCGGATTGAACCACTCGAGCACGACCATCTTCTTGCCGATGGAATCGCTCAGGCGATGCTCGATGCCGTCCGTGTCCTTCAGGGTGAAGCCGGGCACCTTCGCGCCGAGCGCGATCGGCGCGGGCGGTTCCTTCACCTCCTTCTCCTTCGGCGAGCAGGCGAGGATCAAGACCGCCGCGAGCGCGGTCGCGAGCGTGAGCGATCCCGAGCGGGGCCATCTCCACCGGGACATGAAAGCCGCCTCCCTTGCGTCAGTCTGAAGCCCCGTCTTCCGTGAGCGCGGAGTTCACTTCATAGAACGCCGCGGGGCTTCGAGCGTTGGTGCGAATCTCGATGACACCGCTTGCGGGACCGACTCCGCTCTCCGTTCGGCGAAAACGGAGCGCGAGCAGCCCTCGATCGGAAACAGCATCCGCGATCGGATCGGCGAGCTCGCCGCAATCCGCCGCGGGAAAGAACGCCACCCGGTCGTCCTCCCCGGCCCGAACGATGAACCGATCGTCCTCCCAGCGCGCGCGCACTCCGGGATGCGTGTCCGGGAGCGGAACGGGAATCGAGAGCCGCACTCGGCGGAAGAGACCCGCGTCCAAGGAGAGCGAAGCCTGCTCCCCGGCTCTCGACACGGGGAGAATGAGCGCGGCGGTATCCGTCCCGGCGACGCACGCCTCGCGGCAGGCAACCCACCTCGCCGTGCAGCGGAACTCCGCGAGATCTCTGGAAGAGAAGTCCTCGCGAACCCGGAACGGAACGATCACGAGAGCATCCTCGCGGTACACGTGATCGAGAATCCCCCCGGGGGAGACGAGGCGCTCGGGAGCGGGCCAGAGCATCTCTCCGGCCTCGCACCCGTCGGGCGCATCCACGCGGATCTCGAGCGGGGCGCCCGAGTCGCTTCTCCCCTTCCAGTACACATGCCAACCCTCCGCCAAGTCGACGACGATCCCAAGGTGGAGCGTCCCTCCGGAAACGACGGACGACTCATTCGCGACGAGGCGGATCCGGACGGGCGTCTCCTCGCCGTCGCGGACCCCCTCCCGACAAGAGGCGAAGGCAAGAATCGCGGCGACGAGAACGGCGCGGAGCATGCGGTACCGGACACCCATGGGAACCCCCCGCTCCCACCATTGTAATTGATTCTTCAAACTCGGTCCACCGAACTGCCCGGGGGGCTCTCGTCGGGCACGGAGGAGGGGCCCCGCGAGGAGAGAAGCCCCCCGAGCGAGCGGAAGCGTTCTCGAAGCCGGCTTCTTCCCGCCTCGCGTTCCTCGTTTCCGCGCGCCGGGGCGAATGGTGGATCGGAAGCCGAGCGCCCTTGCATGGGGCGATACTGCAACTTATTGATCATCAACGTGTTGTACTGGAAAACCCCCAGCGGAGAGAGGATCAATTGCGCCGCGGCGCTCCATGCGGTACATTCGGGAACCGAGCGGGAGGCCGAATGAGTCCCCCGTCCCCAACGAAGGAGGTTGAACTATGAAGAAAGCGATCGTCGTGCTTCTGGCGGGAAGCCTGATCGTCGGCGCGTTCGGCTGCACGATGTCGAGAGCTCAGAAGGGCGCCGCGCTCGGCGGCACGACCGGCGCGGTGATCGGCGGGATCATCGGCAAGAGGGCCGGAAACACCGCGGCCGGCGCGATCGTCGGCGCCGCGGTCGGCGGCACGACCGGCGCCATCATCGGCAAGTACATGGACGAACAGGCGGCCGAGATGGAGAAGAACCTCGATGGCGTCAACGTCGAGCGGGTCGGCGAGGGGATTCTCCTCACCTTCGAATCGGGCATTCTTTTCGACGTCAACAAAGCGGAACTCCGGCCGCTGGCGCAAGAGAACCTGAAGAAGATGGCGGGGATCCTGAACGAGTACGAGGACACGAACATCCGGATCGAGGGGCACACGGACTCGGACGGAAGCGAGGAACACAACCAGAAGCTTTCCGAGCGGCGCGCGCAGTCGGTGGCGAATTACCTCACGGAACTCGGCGTCGCGCGCTCCCGGATGACGATCGTCGGCTACGGCGAGATGCGTCCCGTGTACGACAACTCGACCCCAGAGGGGAAGCAGGCGAACCGCCGCGTCGAGGTCGCGATCACCGCGAACGAGGAGCTGAAGCAAAGCGCAGAGTCGGAAGCCGGAAAGAGCTGATCGCCGCGCCGCAGCAGCGATCGAACCCGCATGCTTCCTTTCGGCCCGCCGTGCGGATCGCCGGCGGGCCGTTTCTCACCGAACCACAGAAAGGACCCGATGCCGTGTATCGTTTCCCCTTCCTCCAGGCGGCTCTTCTCGTGACCGCGCTCTTCGGAGCCGCGGGCGCGGAAGAGGTGACGTTTCGCTACGTTCCGTTCGATGGAGAGCAAGTGACGAGCGTTTCCTTGAGAGGTTCGATGAATAACTGGGGGGAGACTCCCCTCGCCCGCGGGGCGGACGGAACCTGGTCCGTCACGATCGAGCTCGCGCCCGGAGAGCATGCGTACAAGTTCTTCATCAACGGTCAATGGCCGAAGAATATGGAAACGGATCACGACGGAGAGCCGATCGACGCGGAAGCGGCGAGTTACGTCGACGACAGCTATGGGGGACAGAACGCCGTGCGAGTCGTCGGGCGAGCTCCTGCGCCTGAGGCGCGCGCGCTTCCGTCCGCTCCGCCTCTCGAAGAGGGGAAGGCTCGAATCCGCTACCACCGCCCGGACCGATCGTACGGCGGATGGGGTCTTCACGTCTGGGAGGACGCGAGGGAGAGCGTGACCTGGGACTCCCCTCTCCCTCCGACCGGCGAGGATTCGTTCGGGCCCTACTGGGATGTTCGTCTTCAGCCGAACGCCGCGAAGGTCGGCTTCATCGTCCACAAGGGGGACCAGAAGGATCCGGGGCCGGACATGTTCCTCGTTCTTGCCGATCACGGGCGCGAGATCTGGCTCGTCTCCGGAAGCCCCATCCTTCACACGACCCCGCCGGATGTCGCCGGCCTCGCCTTCGGCGATCTCGGACGATCCCAAGCGCATTGGGTCTCGGCCCGCACGATCGTGTGGAAGGGATCCGGCAAGAGCGGCGAGAGCTACCGTCTTCACTACGCGGCGGACGGGAAGCTCGAGGTGACCGCCGGAGGAGTTCTCGGAGGCGAGTCGATCGCGCTCGTTCCCGATCCGGACGATCTCGCGCCCGAGATCCGCGAACGCTTCCCTCATCTCGGGAGGCGCGGAGGGCTTCGGATCGCGGACACGGATCTTCCGAAGGTTCCGGAGATCTTGAAGTGCCGCGTCGCGATCTCGGTTTCCGGAACGGATGGGAAGCTCCGCGACGCGACCGGCATCCAGATCCCCGGCGTCCTCGACGACCTCTTCCGCACCGACCGCCCCCTCGGCGTGATCTGGGAAGACGGCACCCCTTCGCTCGCGCTCTGGGCCCCGACGGCGCGCTCCGTGACGCTTCACCTGTACTCCTCGCCTCGAGGACCCCACGGAGAACGGACAATCCCGATGACAGCCGAGGGGGGCGTGTGGACCGCGGCCGGCGCGCCCGATTGGAAAGGCCTATACTATTTATATGAAGTGGACGTCTACGCGCCGGCGACGGGAAGAATCGAACGCAATCTCGTCACCGACCCGTATTCGCGCAGCCTCTCGATGAACAGCACGCGCTCGCAGATCGTCGACATGAACGACCCGGCGCTCAAGCCCGAAGGATGGGGAGAGCTCGCGAAGCCGCATCTCGCGGGTCCCGAGGAGATCGTCCTCTATGAGCTCCACGTGCGGGACTTCAGCGCGAGCGATCCGGCGGTCCTCGACGAACACCGCGGGACGTTCCTCGCGTTCGCGGACGAATCGAACGGCACGAGGCATCTCCGCCTCCTCGCCGAGGCGGGGGTGACCCACGTCCACCTTCTCCCCGTCTTCGATCTCGCGACGATCAACGAAAACAAGAGCGAGTGGAAAAGCCCGGGCGATCTCTCCCTGTTCCCGCCCGACTCGGAGAAGCAGCAGGAGGCGATCTCCGCGATCAAGGACGCGGACGGCTACAACTGGGGCTACGATCCGCTCCATTTCGGCGTTCCCGAGGGGAGCTACTCGACCGACCCGGACGGACCCGCGCGCATCCTTGAGTTCCGCCGCATGGTGCAGGCCCTCGCGGGGATGGGGCTCCGCGTCGTGATGGACGTCGTGTACAACCACACGCACGCGAGCGGACAGGACCCGCGCTCGGTCTTCGATCGGATCGTTCCCGGCTACTACCACAGGCTGAACGCCGACGGGCGCGTCGAGACGAGCACCTGCTGCGCGAACACCGCGAGCGAGCATTACATGATGGAGCGCTTCCTGATCGACGACCTCGTCCACTGGACGACGAACTATAAGATCGACGGGTTTCGTTTCGACCTCATGGGCCATCACATGAGAAGCAACCTCGTGAAGGCGAACGAGCGCCTCGCGTCGCTCACGCCGGAGAAGGACGGCGTGGACGGATCGAAGATCTACATCTACGGCGAGGGATGGAACTTCGGCGAGGTCGCCGACGGAAAGCGGGGCGTGAACGCGACGCAAATGAACATGTACGGGACCGGCGTCGGGACGTTCAACGACCGAATGCGCGACGCGGTCCGAGGCGGGAGTCCGTTCGGGGACGCGCGCGACCAGGGATTCGCCACCGGGCTCTTCCTCGATCCGAACGGATGGAACGGCTCGGGGCCGGCCGAGCGGGAGAGGCTCCTCGACGCGGCGGATCGAATCCGGATCGGGCTCGCGGGGAACCTCAGGGACTATCGGTTCGCCGCGCATGACGGACGCGAGACGCGAGGCGGCGACTATGCGTCCGTCGGGTACGCGAAGAACCCGATCGAGACGATCAACTACGTCTCCGCGCACGACAACCAGACTCTCTTCGACAAGATCGTCGCGGCCGCTCCGCCGGGTGCGCCCGCCGCCGATCGCATCCGCATGCGGAACCTCGCGATCGATCTCGCCGCGCTTGGGCAGGGGATTCCCTTCTTCCACGCGGGAGTCGAGATCCTTCGCTCGAAGTCGTTCGACAACGACAGCTACAACTCGGGCGATTGGTTCAACCGTCTGGATTTCACGTATGAGACGAACAACTTCGGCGCGGGACTCCCGCCCGCCGAGAAGAACCGCGACCGCTGGAACCTTATGCGTCCGCTGCTCGGGCGCGCGGACCTTCGGCCGAATCGCGAGGAGATCGCCGCGGCCTTCGAGCATTTCCGGCGGACGCTTCGCATTCGAAAGAGCTCGCCGCTCTTCCGCCTCCGTACGGGGGAGGAAGTCGCCGAGAGGATCCGCTTCCACAACACCGGACCCCGGCAGACCCCGGGGCTCGTCGTGATGAGCCTCTCGGATACGGCGCCGGGAAAGACGATCGATCCCGCCTATCGGAGGATCGTCGTCCTCTTCAACGCATCGAAGGAGAAGGAGAAGCACGCGGACGCGGAATGGAAGGGCGCCGCGTTCGTCCTCCATCCCGTGCAGGCGGAATCGCCGGATCCGGCGGAGCGCGCATGTTCGTTCGACGCGGGGACCGGGGAGTTCACGGTGGCGCCGCGGACGGCCGCGGTCTTCGTCGAGAAGAGGTAGCCGCGCGGGCGGAAGCGGGGCGCGCCGTCGGGGAGAACTTCGGCTCGCCCCCTTCCGCCGTCATCTCTCCCCGCGCCACGGCTTGCCCAGCACCTCCGCCTCTGCCCAATCCGCGCCGCCAATCTCTTGAAGCGTGAACGAAGCTTTCGCCTCCGAGAATCTCGAGCTCGCGGCGTTCCGCGCGTCGTCGACGCTCCGGAACCCACGCTCGACAAGAATCGTCTGCGCCCTCTCGCCCCAGAAGAAAGCGATCAGCGAATCGACGACTTCCTTCTGCTCGGCCGTGACGTTCCGGCCGATCTTGACGACGACCGGCTCGCTGACAATCGTCCGCGGGGGGACCACCAACTCCTCGCGCGCGCGCTCCGGGGCGAACCTTCGCAGGATGTCCGCCTCGTAGGTGATCGTCGCGTCTCCCGCGCCCTCCTCGAACCGAGCGCGGAGAAGCCGAGCGGATGGCTCGACGGCCTCCGCGTTCCTCCAAACGCGCTGCAAGAGGTCCCTTGCCTTTTCCGGGTCGCCCGACGCGCGAAGCTCGGAACCGTGCACGGCGAGGAGCGTCCACTCGCCCGCCCCCGATGAGGCGGGATCGGCGAGCAAGAGCCGGAGGCCGTCACGCGCGAGATCCTCGAACCCGAGAATCCCGAGAGGATTCCCCTCGCGCACGCGGATCGCCATCGGTGAACGCGTGAAAACCCCCGCGTTCGGGGACATTCGCCACGTGGGGCCTGGGAGCACGCCCCTCCGGACCAACCTCATCGCGTCGATCTCCGAGGAGAGGACGGCGATCTCCGCGGGGAACTTCGCGATGATTCGATCGGTGAGCGCGGCCGAGCCCGCGAAGGTCGTGATGAACTCCACGCGCTCCCCTGTCCTCCGGCTCCACGCTTCTTGAAACGCGGGAAGGATTTCCTCCGTCATCACCTCCTCGAGGGCGCTGAAGCAGTAGACGTTGACCGTGCGGGGTCCGATCTCCCGGCGGAGCCTCCCGCCTTGCCACACGATGAAGAGAAGAAACATCACGATGAGAACCGCGAGCACGAGCCGGCTCCCGGGCAACGTTCGGCCGGTTTCTTCTCTTCTTCCCGGTTTCTGCCACGACATGTCCCGTCCTCCCGGAAGCCGCTTTCAACCGTTAAAGGATAAAACAACGGTAGAGCGTGCCCCGCCTCAGGCTACCACAGAGCCGCGGCCCGGTCGCGTGAATCGGCGGGGATGGAGACGGCCGGCGGAATTGGCGCCCTCAACGAGAGGGCGCCTCCGCGCGAAAGGACTCGGGGGAGAACGGGGGAATCGGGCAGTCCAGCGAGGAGGAGAATGCGCGAACGAGCTCCGCCTCCTCGATCGTCACCGAACGGTCCGCGAGGGCGACGTGAACGGCCGCGTCGACCGTCTTCTCGCGCACCGCGAACGATGCCTCCGCGAGGCGGTCGAGAGCTTTCTCGAGCGCGGCGAAGTCCGCCGGTTCTTCAGGCCGGAAAGGGAACGACGTCTTCGCGAGATCCTCGATCCTCGCGACCCCGCTCGCGAAGGCGGAGCGCGCGGCGTCTTCATCTCCCCCGCTCCCCGCGCGCGCGAGCGCGCCGAGAAGGACCCCGACATCCTTGAGCACCGGACCGAACGACCGGAAGCGGATTCGATCGACCGGACGTGCGGCGCGGAGGAGGCGGTGCGCGACCACTTGACGGAGCGCGAACTCGAAGAGCGTGATGCGGGCATCCGTGTTCACGAGCGCGTCGATCCTCACGAGGAGCTTCTCGCGTTCGAGCGGCAGGAGATCGCGGAGCGCCGGCGCCGCGAGATCGACGAGCGGAAGACGCGCGCGAGGATCGAGACCGCGGAGCTTTTCGTGCGTCCGAACGATCGATTCGATCTCGCCGGAGGAAAGGTCTTTCCTGAGGATCTCGATCTGCTTCTCGCGAGCGTCGTCGGTCGAGTCGAGAAGAAGCGCGAGGATCGACCGCGCGGCCCCCTCGGGAGTCGACGCTCGCGAGCGAATCTCCTCCGGGATGAGACCAAGAAGCGCCGCGCCAAGCGCCGGATCGTTCGCGTTCGGGTTCCCGACGCGATCTCGGATCTTCCCCGGTTCGACCGCAAGGCCTCCTCCGAGAATGACGGGACCGAGAAGATCCTCGAGCCCGCGCGCGCGCTTCGCCGGCCGCTCCTCGTGCTCGGTCGATGACTCCTCTTCTACGCGCGGAAACACGCCGTCGAACGAGGGCTCCAGCTTTCGGATCCGCTCGACGAGAGGCGGATGCGTGGCGAACGCCGCCGTGAGAAATCCTATTCCTCTTCCGGGCGAGAAGAAGAGATGGCTGGCCTGCTCCGCGTTGGGCGAGCGGATGCGCGAGCCCTCGGCCAAGCCCCCGATCTTCTTCAGCGCACCCGCGAGACCGGAAGGATCACGTGTAAACTGAACGGAGGAAGAATCCGCGAGATGCTCGCGCTCTCTCGAGACGGCCGCCTGAATGAGGCGGCCCGCGATCGTCCCGATGTACCCGATGAGCACGAGGAGGAGGCCCGCGATCGCCGCGACCGGCGTTCCTCTTCTTGACCCGCCTCTCCGCGCGCCGCCGCCGATGCGAAGGAGAATCCTCCCGAGAATGCTGAGGGCGAAGATGCCGAAGAGGATCCCGATGAGACGAACGTTGAGCCTCATGTCCCCGTTCAGGATGTGGCTGAACTCGTGGCCGATGACCCCCTGAAGCTCGTCCCGCTTGAGATGCCGGAGCGTTCCCCTCGTGACGGCGACGGCGGCGTCGCTCGGCGTGTGTCCCGCTGCGAAGGCGTTGATCCCCTCCTCGTTCTCGAGGACGTACACGGCCGGCACCGGAATGCCGGACGCGATCGCCATCTCCTCGACGACGTTGAGAAGACGCTTCTCCGCCGGGTCCTCCGTGAACGGCTGGACGCGCCGGCCCCCGAGCATCTCCGCCACCGCGCTCCCGCCCCCGCGAAGCGTCTGCATTTTCGTCAAGCTCGCGAGGCCGATGAAGAGAATCCCGCACACGGCGATGATCGCGAAGTCCCGCGGGTTCCACCACTCGTGCATTGTGGGGCCGGTCGAAGTTCCCGCGGCGTAGCGAAGGACGATCCGGCTCGCCGCGTAGAGCGCGACGATAATACCCGCGACGGCGAGCGAAAAGAGAAACACGAGCCGGCTCGTGTTTCTGCGCGCGCGATCCTGGTGCTCGAAGAAGTTCATGTCGCCCGGCGGTCCGCTCCCGCGCAAAGGAGAGCGGGCCTATGATTTCTACGTAAACGAAACCTTCGGCGCCTTCCGCTCTTCCGCGGACTCGGTCGCCTGGAGAAGCTCCGCCTTCGTGAACCCGAACATCCCGGCGAGGATGTTGTTCGGGAACGTCTCTCGAAGGATGTTGAACTGCATGACCATGTCGTTGAACGCCTGGCGCGCGAACGAGACCTTGTTCTCGGTCGTCGTGAGCTCCTCCATCAGTTGGCTCATCGTCTGGTTCGCCTTGAGGTCGGGGTAGGCTTCCGCGACCGCGAAGAGGCGGCCGAGCGCGCCGGAAAGCGCGCCTTCCGCTCCGGCGAGACCCTGCATCGCCTCGGGAGAGCCGGGCATCTTTGCGGCGAGCTCCGCCGCACTCGCGGCGATGTTCCTCGCCTTCACGACGTTCTCGAGAACCTCGCGCTCGTGCTTCAGGTACCCCTTCGCGGTCTCCACGAGGTTCGGGATGAGATCGTAGCGACGCTTGAGCTGCACGTCGATCTGAGCGAACGCGTTCTGATACCGGTTTCTTCCGGCGACGAGCCGGTTGTAGATCCCGATTACGATCGCCAGAAGAGCGGCGACGACGAGAAGAAGGACGATCAGCGCCATGTGAACCCTCCTTTGAGCGACGCGCGCGCCTCGCGGAAGATCCGGCGACGCCCGCGCGAATCGTTCCCGAACGAGTGGAGTTTCGCCCCGCGCCGGAGCGGCGTCAAGACGATCCTCGCCGCGCTTCCTCGCAACCGAATACGCGCGAAGACGCTCTCTTATTTCACGCGAACCAGAGAAAGATCGCCCCTCCGGCTACTCGCTTCCCGAGCTTTCCCGGAGATGGAGAACCTCGCCTCCGAGAATGGTCGCCCAGACAACCGTCCCCGGAATCTCCTCATCGGGAACGGCGAGGATGTCCCGAGAGAGAACAACGATGTCCGCCAGCTTCCCCGGCGCGATCGAGCCCTTGCTCTCTTCTTCGAAGGCGGCGTAGATCGAGAACGCGCGTCTCCTCCCCTCGAAAGTGGGCGATCTCCACATTCGTTCCGACGGCGAGAATCGTCTCGCCGCGAATCGCGACGGCTTCCGCCTCGGGCGATGTCTCGTCCGTCGTCACGACACGCCCGCCGGTAAGAAGAAGCGTCGCCGGTTCTTCGCCTCCCCCGCACGCGAGAGCGAAGAGAACGGCGAGAAGCGGGGCGAGTGTCCCTGGAAGAAGAGAGCAATGAAGACACCGAACCGCGCGTTTTGAACTTGAAATGACCATTTCGCTATTGGCCGTTCGTCCCGTGTTCGCGGCGACCGGAATCGCGTTTCGCATGTCCGAGCAACCGTCGCCGCTCTCCGCTACTTCACCTCGCCTCCCGAACGCTCCCAGTGCGCCCCCTTGGTGAACCAATCCTTGAAGACGATCGCGAGGATGGGGCCGCCGAGCGCGAACGCTCCGAGGATGAGCCAGAGCGCGCTCGGCGAGTCCATAAAAGCGACCGTCCCGGCGCGGAGCTGCTCCCCGATGTCGAGAGGCACCCATCGCGTGAGCATGTGCCCGGAGAGAAGGCTCACGACCGTCTTCGCGAGGAAGTACGGCACCATCGAGAGGCCCAGGTAGGTTCCCTCCTGCCCCTTCGGAGCGATCGCCGCGGTGTACTCGTAGAGGCGCGGCGACCAGATCACCTCGCCGACGGTGAGAACGACGAGCGCGATGATCGACGTGACGTAGGTCGCGTTCCCGAATGTCGGGATCGCGAGAACGAAGAGAGAGAGGGCGGAGATCATCCCGCCGTAGGTAAGCATCTTGTATACACTATATCGATGAAGAATCGGGATGAGCAGGATGAGGCCGATGATGACGAGAACCGGGTTCACCGCTTGGAGCGTCCCGATGGCCGCGTCCGGCCCGATCACGCGAAGCCAATACTTCGGCCAAAGGAGGTGCAGATAGAGAAAACACGCGCGGACGAAGATGATGAGCGAGGCGAGCACGAGAAATCGCCAGAAGATCGACTCGCGAAGGACCGCGACGGCGACCTCCCACGGTTTCTTCCGTTCCTTGACCTCCGGCTCGATCACCTCGTCCTCGTCGTGCGCCTGGTCCTCTCGGCGGATCCAGACGAGGGCGAGGACGAAGCAGACGACGTGCGCGAAAACAGCGAACGTGAAGATGTGTCCGTTCCCGACACCGAGCGCGAGGCGGACGATGTCGATGAGAAAGCCGGCCGCTGCCGCGCCGATGTTCATGAAGAGATACCAGAGGTTGAACCCGGCCCCGCGCGAGCTCTTGGTCGTGAAACGCTTGTTCGCCGCCTGGAAGAACGTTTGCACCATCGCGACGAAGGGGGCCATCAGGAAGAAGGCAACCACCACGAGAACGCCGCGATACTCGGGCAAGAGGTTCGGGTTCAGCGCAAGCACCATGATCGTCCCGCGCGTCAGGAACTGCCCGATCATCGCGACGAGAAACGATTTTCGGATGCCGAGCCAGTCGGTGATCATCCCCGAGAAGAAGAGGCAGATCGTCGTCGTGCTCCCGTAGAGCGTGACCGCGTAGCCGGCGTTTTCATCGCTGAAGCCGAAGTCGTCCGAGAGAAGAACGACCGCGATCGTGAGGATCGAGAAGAAGGTCGTCGAGTCGAGAAGGTTGATGATCTGGATGCCCCAGTACTCCGACCGGGTCCGCTTGAGGACGCCGAAATCGCGGAAGTACTTGGCGACGGCGCCGAGAGGACCTTTCGAGTCGGGCGCTTCTCTGCTCATCGATCCTCCTTAACCTAGAAGATATGCTTGGAACAAGACATTACTGACGACGACGCAAGAAATGCAACGGCGCCCACCGACAGGAGCCGCGGCCACAGCCGCCGGAACGGGGTCCGGCCCATTGCATTCTTTGGATCGGGCTCAATAGACGCCGAAAAGCCGCGATGGCTTTCCCCACTCTCCCTCGAAGACCGTATCCCGCGCGGGCCGTCGTTTCCGCGCGGCGAGATCGCGCGCGCGGAGCTTCTCGGGAAGATCGTCCGGATTTCCGAGAGATCCGATCGCGAGCGCCGTGACGACCTGCCAACCGTCGGGAATGCGGTAGATCTCCCGCGCACGTTCGGGGAGAATCCCCCCCATCTGATGCACGAAGAGACCGCGCGCGGTCGCTTCGATCGTGAGCGTCGCCGACGCGAGCTCGAGATCGTGAAGAGCGGTCGGGTTCGGAGATCCGTTCCGCGCGAACGAGAGACTGGTAACGCCGAGCGCGAGAACCGGCGCGTGCTTCGCCCACTCCCGGTTCGCTCCACGAGACACGAGAGAAGCCGCTCGAACTCCTCGGGATCGCTCTTCCGCGCGACGATGAAGCGCCACGGCTGCTCATTCATGGAGGACGCGGCCCACCGCGCCGCCTCGAAGATCGAGCGGAGATCGTCGTCGGGGACCGCCTTTCCGTCGAACGCGCACGGGCTCCATCTCCTCGCGATGAGATCGTGAATCGGACGATCCGCCGCTGCCCGCTTGTCGATCGGCATTCGGTTCTCCTAGTCGCCGGTTTTCATGCACACCGATCCTACCATCGAGCGAGACTCGACGGAAGAGCCTATCGCGAAGAGAAGCTGCGAGAAGGAGAACAGAAAAGGACCGCGGCGCTCGCCCGACGACTCGGGCTACGAGCCGCGTGCCTGATGTTCTCTTCGCCCGAGGATTTAGCTCGATGAACCGCGACATACGCGCGGCTCCACCCGTGCTCGTCCGCGGAGCCGGACGGGAACGTGGACGGCTCATGCCCGCACGGGCGATCCGTGGACCGCCCGCCACTCGCTTCAAGCCGTGCTCGCGAGACGAAAACCGAGGTTGTTGTTGCGGTTGTCCGGCGTGTTGTTGTTCCGATTCGCGGAGCGGCAGTTCTGGGCGTTGTTGTTCCAGCTGCCACCCCGTTTCACGCGGTTGGAGCCGGAGCCGGGACCGCGCATGCGGCCGGTTCGCGAGCACGTCCCGCGCGCAACTCACCCTCGATCTTCTTTCGTTCCCGCCCGAAAGGAAGCCAGGACCCGCCTTCGAAAGCCGGGCGGACTCCAAGCCTCCACATGCGCGACCAAGGCACCGAGGCTGCTTTGCAGGCGCAGTTCTTCCACCTGCCCGTCGTGCGATTCCTTCAGACGTCGCCGGAGCATTCGGCTGAATCGCTGAGCCTTCCGCCTCCGCACCCGCACGAGCCGCGGAAAGGTCCGAAGGCCGAGAAAAGGAATACCGACGACGGTTCGGGTAAGCAGCGTCGCGGCTTGATTCAGATCGAGAGAAAGCTCGCCCGCGAGATGGCGCCGAACGTCTCCCAGCATTCCCTTCAGGCGCCCACGATCGTCGTCGAACAGAATGAAGTCGTCCATGTACCGGAGGTAACCCCCGGGGCGCAGCTGCTCGAGCACGAAATGGTCGAAGCCGCATAGATAGAAGTTCGCAAAATGTTGGCTTGTGAGGTTTCCGATCGGAAGACCGCACGCCCGTTGCCTGCTCGTCGGCGGCCCGAGCGCCGCCGGCTCGACGAAAAGACAACCGCCGTGCGAGATCTGGTCCGACCCCGCGCCGGCGTCGACGATTGTGTCGCAAAGGCCCAGCACATGGCGGTCTTTGAGGACTCGCCGCAACCGCGTCTTCAACACGCCGTGATCCACGGTTGCGAAGAAGCGGTGGATGTCGCTCTTCAGAAAGAACGACCAGCGCCCTGCAAGACGCCGGCATTGTTCGACCGCCGCATGCGTCCCTTTCCCGACCCGGCACGCATACGAGTGATCGATCGCCCCGCGCTCCAATACAGGACCGATCGCCGCGCAAAGAGCGTGATGGACAACACGGTCCCGAAACGGCGCGGCAGTGATGACGCGTTCCTTGGGATCGCGGATCAGGAAGCGGTGGGGTTGCCCGGGCTTCCATGCTCCGGCGCGCAGTTCACTCTCCAGCGTGAACAGCTCTTCTTCGAGGTTCCAAAGGAAACGCGCCACCGAGAGACTTCGTTTCTTTCCGCGCGCGGCCAAACGGGCGGCCGCGTGGAGAGCCGGGAAGGAACAGACGGATTCGAAGAGCCCGCCTACCCGCCGCACGAAGCCGGCTCCTTGAGGTCGCGGTCGAGCGAGCGGAGTCATCCGCCGACCATCCGACCAGTTTCGGTGAGCTGCCGGAAACCGTGCTCGTAGCCATCGTGTGGAAGGAAGCCTCGCTGGTGACAGAGGCGAAGGAGAACACGCATCTTCTCCAGCCGGAGGTTCATCCGTTCGAGGACCGGCCGGCGCGCGCGTGTGTAGCGAGCTTCGACGATGTCCTCGAGCATGTCCAGCGCGAGGGACTCGAGACGGTTCGAGATGGAGAGGCGCACGCGCCGCGGGAACTTCTCCGTGCGGCCGAGGAGCCAGTCCAGGAACTCGGTCCACTGAAGGTAAAGAGGAAGCTCCTCTTCAGACATGCTCGGCTCCGGCGACGGATACGGGGTCTCCGAATCGACTCACGAGGTCGAGGACGGCCTGTCCGTGTTTTTCGAGGCGCCTTCTTCCCACGCCCGGGACAGACCCGAGTGATGCGATCGATGCCGGGCGGAGACGAGCGATCTCCGCGAGCTGCCGGTTCGTGAAGATGAGATAAACCGGGACGCCGAGCGAGTCGGCGACTTCGGAACGCCATGCACGAAGAGCCTGATAGAGCCCGGCATCCTGTTCGGAAACCGGCTCCCTCCAGCCGTAGCGCCCCCGGCGACGGGTCTCCCGGAACTCCTCGGGAGATGCTTCCCCTTCCGTCGCGCCCTCCGCGCCCTGTTCCCCCGGCGCTCGGCGCAACCGATGCGTGACGGCCAACGTCCAATAGGGCCGGCCGCCGTGCTCGAAGAACGCGGGGACCACATCGAGGATTTCGCAGCGTCTCTCGAGCGCTTCGATCGGATCCGCGTCGAAACCCTGCGCGGAAGGCAAGAAGGGGAGCGTGAGGATGGTAACGGAAACGCTCACGCCGAGATCTCCTCAAGCCTGTGGACAACCGCCCGGCCACGCGGCCTCGGCCGTCTCTCGGGCTTCGCCCTTCTCGCCGGCCTCGGCCTCGGAAAGAACCCCGCAAATCGTAAAATGGTAAAAGCGCAAAGCGTCATGAACCGTTCCTCGCGAGACGAAAACCGAGGTAGTAGTCGCGGTTGCCCGGCGCGTGGACGATCCGACTCGCGGAGCGGCAGAACTGGGCGCAGTTGAACCAGCTGCCACCCCGTAACACGCGGTAGGAGCCGGAGCCGGGACCCGTCGGGTCGGTCGCCGTACCCCCATACGATCCGTACCAATCCCAACACCACTCCCACACGTTCCCGTGCATGTCGTACAGCCCCCAAGCGTTCGGGCTCTTCCCGCCGACTGCATGCGTCTGGCTCCCGGAATTCTGATCGTACCAACCGACCAAGTCCAGTTTGGAGTCGAAACCGGTCGCGCTCGTGATCGTCCCGTTGCAGAACGCGCTCCCGCTCCCCGCGCGACACGCGTGCTCCCACTCCGCCTCGGTCAAGAGACGATAGCCGTACGCATCCTTGTTCCACATCACCGTCGCCGACGTGATGTGATTCCCGGAATAAGCCGGCTGCAAGATCGTATACGCCGGTGTCAACCCCTCTCTCTCCGATCGCTTGTTGCAGTACATCACCGCATCGAACCAGGTCACGTTCTCCACTGGACGACTCGAACCCCGAAAACCCGACTCGTTCCAACCCATCACCGACTCCCACTCCGACTGCGTCACCTCGTACTTCGAGACGTAGAACGATCGCGTCAGCGTCACTTGATGCTGATCCTCGTTCGAGTCCCGGCCGAGCTCCCCCGACGGACTCCCCATCGTGAACGTGCCGGCGCGAACGAGGACCATGTCGCGTGGGGCCGTGACCACGGCGGGTTGCGGGGGTGGAGGAGGTGGAGGAGGCGGGGGCGCGGGCTCCTTGCCGCTCCCCGCGCAGGTCACGTTGCTGCACGATGCGCCGGTCGAGATCGTCACGCTCTTCGCTCCGGGACCGGAGGGGGAGAAACGGACCGCGACCGAGTGGACGGCGCCCGCGGCGAGATCGTACGCGCCGCCCCCCGCCGTGATCTTGAAGTCCGTCCCGGCCGGAACGCTCACCGAGCCGGTCAGTCTTCCCCCACCCGCGTTCTGGATCGTAAAACGCTTCTCCGCCTGCGAGCCGACCTCCAGCGCGCCGAAATCGAGAGAGGAAGCGGAAAGGCGGCAGGAGGGGGGAGGATCCACGGGCGGCGGAGTCGACGGCGGGGGAGTGACAACCGTCTGTGGAGCAGGCGGAGGCGTAGACCTCTCCTGCCTGGGCGCCGGCGTCTCGCGTGGGGGAGAGAGCGGCTTCGGTGTCTCCCTTGTCGCGCTCTCGCGCGGTTGAATGACCGCGATGCGCTCCTCTCTTTCTTTCTTTTCGGCAAGCTGGGGAATCGCGATCCAGACGAGCGCGACCGCCAAGGCGGCCGCTCCGGCCGCGAGAGCAGCGATTCTCCAGCCTCGCCGCGCTCGCCGTGCGGGCGCCCCCGCCGCCGGAACGCCCGTCCGATACCCCTCCACTCGCGAAGCCTCGGGACCGAGACCGCGAAGAACATCCTCCACGCTTGGGCGGCGAGAGGGATCCCGCTCCAGCATCGCCGCGAGCCGCGCGCGAAGCTCGGCCGGAGCGTGCGCGCGCACGCGCTCCCCTGCGAGACCCTCCCGATGCTGCTGCATCACGAGGAGAGGATTCTCGTCCTCGTACACGCGCCGCCCCGTCGCCATCTCGTACCAGAGCGCGCCGAGCGCATACACATCCGTCGCCGCGGTGATCGCCTCCCCCGCCCCGCACTGCTCCGGAGACATGTACGCCGCCGTCCCGTACCCGCCCACCGTCACGCTCCGCGCGTCGATCTTTTTCGCCACGCCGAAGTCGATCACGACCAGGCGGTCGAGACGCCCGTCGGCGAGAAGGAGATTCCCCGGTTTCAGATCCCGGTGTACCACGCCCAATCGGTGCGCCACGCGAAGCGCCCGACCGATCTGCGCCACCACGATCTCGCACTCCGCGATCGTGAGCTTCCCCTTCTCCCGAAGCCAATCCCCGAGATGCGTGTGCCCGGGAATCCGCTCCATCTCGATGAAGGGAAGCTCCGCGAACCCGGTCGAGACGCTCCCCGTCCCATAAACAGTAGGAACCGGACACAACGGATCCGCCTTCTTGAGCTGCTCCAGAATCTCCGCCTCGCGCCGAAACTTCCGCACCACGTCCGCGTCGCCGAGAAGCTCCTGCCGCAAGACCTTCAACACGCAGGGCCGGTTCGACGCGCTGTTGTGGCCGGAGTAGATCCGGGCCATGCCGCCCTTGTCGGAGAGAAGAACGAGACGGCGATAGGGGCCGAGCGTCATCCCGCCGCTCGTCGAGGACGCCCCCCGATTCCTCCCGAGAAGGTAGAGAAGCGCGCCGAGACCGACGACGAGAAGGGTGGCGAGAACGCTGACGAGTGCGGTCTGCATGACGATCGATGCCTCAAGGACCGGCCGAAACCCGCACGCGAAGCAAGTCTGATCGGACCGTATCGGAGTCGGTGACCAGAAGGATCTGGATCTCGTAGTCGCCGGAATCGAGTGCCGCGATCTGTTTCACGACCCAGGGTTCTTGTTCCTTGGAGCAGACAAGCTTCCTCTGCTCGCTCCACGGCTTGTTCCGAGCGCGGTATCGAGCGACCCACTCCGTCCGCGCCGGCACCCGGCCGGCGACCTCGAAGGCGAGACTCTGATAGCGCCTGAGCCGGACGATCTCGCCGGGCCGCGCCGGTGTTCCTTTGACGTCCCCGCCCGGCTCGACCGGCCCCAGCCAACGGATCTCGATCGGTTCCGGAGACGGAGAGGGGACCGCGACCTCGCTCGGCGACACGGGCGTTTCCGGAGCAGGTGGCTCGACGGCGACCACTCGCTCCGGAGGGCGTTCGTCCCGAGTCCTCTCGGGCCGAACGTCGCGCGCCTCCCGATCGGCGTGCGCTTCCCGCTCCGCGCGGGGCGCCGTTGCGGACACGGGGGCCTGCGGCGGGTCGCCGCCGCGCTGGGTTCTCGGCGGAGAAAACGCCGTCGAATCCTCCACCGTCTCGGTCTCCGTCGTCTCGACCACGTCGTCGGGTACACGATCCGGCGGCCGCCTGAAGAGAAGCCATCCGATCCCGCCGATCCCCGCGACGAGGAAGAGAGAGAGGAGCGTCACCAAGACCCTCCGGCCGCGGCTCAAGCCTCGACCCGCGTTCCCCTCTCCCGCCACGCCTTCCTCCTTTCTCAACGCCTCCACGTCGGGGAGCCGTCCAACCGACGGCTTCGCCCTCGGGAGCCGTCCGGCCTCCACGACGCCGACCGTGATGTTGTCCGTGCTCCCTTTCGTGTAGGCGAGGCTAAGAAGATTGCGGAGCGCATCGGAGAGATCGCGGGTCCCCCGGAGATGCTGCACCAGCTCGTCCGGCGCGACGATCCCCTCGACGGGGTTCCCCGTGAGGCCGTCCGTGCAGGCCAGAACGAGTGAGTTCGGCGCGAGAGGAACTCTTCGAATATCCGGAGAGGGCTTCCCGCTCTCCCCGAGATGGCGCGTGAGCGCGGAGGCGAGAGTCCGGACGACCGGGTTCGTCGCCGCTTCGGACGCGGTGTAGAGGCCGCGGTCGATCGCGTCCTGCACGGCGCTGTGGTCGGTCGTGAGCGGCTCGATCCGTCCCTCGGCGAGAAGGTACGCGCGGCTGTCGCCGACGTGCGCGACGACCCACTCGTCTTCCGTGGCGAAGACGACGACGAGCGTCGTTCCCATCCCGCGGAGCGACGGATTCGCTTCGCTCTCCCGAAGAAGCGCTTCGTGCGCCTCTTCGAACGCGTCCCCCAGCCACGGCTCCAGCTCCTCGCGCCGCGGAGGCCGATCCCGGAGCCGATCGCGGAGGAGGAGGGCCGCGCGGCGGCTCGCATGCGCCCCGCCGAGCGCGCCCCCCATTCCGTCCGCGACGACGAGCGCGGCGTGCACGCATCCCTTCGCTGGAGAGAAAACCAGTCCCCAGCAAAAATCCTCGTTCTCCGGGCGACGCCCCTGCGTCGTCCGAAACTGAACCGTCCGCTTCACGGCCGCCTCATTACGGTCCGGATCATCGTCCGGAGCCGCCTACGCGATCTTCGGGCTCGCGCTCAGTCCTTGTGATAGACGAGCTCCACCGTCCCCATCCGGATCACGTCCCCTTCCTTGAGGACGCGCGGCTCGTCCGCCTTCATCGCCGCGCCGTTCAAGAGCGTGGCGTTCCGATCGGGATCCGCCGGATCCGGGATGTTGATGAACGTGTAGCCCTCGCTTCCGTACTTCAGCCTCGCCTGGCGGCTCGAGACAGTCGGATCGGAAAGCTGAATGTGGCGCGTCGGGTCCCCCTGAAGGCGGCCGAAGGTGTACTCGATCTGGTGATCGCTCACGCCGCGCGGACGGACGAGGCGGATCTCCTTGAGATCGACGCCGCCCTTCACCTCGAAGCGTCCGGGCATCACCTTCACGGTCCCCGCCTGGATCGCCTCCTGGGTCGGAACGGCGGCCGTGATCTTCTGGGTCTTGTCGGTCACCGTGACGATCCCGGCCCCGAAATCATCCGTGGCCGGCTCGCGGGAACTTCTCCGAAGAACGAGAACGAGCGCGGCCGCGACCACGACAACCGCCGCGATGAGACCGAAGAGGAGCCAGCGAGGCTTCGCCCCTTCTTCGGCCTCGGCGAGGAGCGAACGCGCGACGGAAAGTCCGGCCGGGGGACGGGTCATCGACTGCCCCAAGGTGATCGCTTGCTGCAAGAGCGGGATCGCGGCCTTGAACTTGCGGTTCGAGAGGAGCGACTGCGCCTGGCCGAGAAGGTTGTCGAACTCCGCCTGGCGCGGATCGATCGGAGGAATGACCTCGCCCCCGCCGCCCCCGCCGTCGCCGTGCTCGGCGCGTTCGAGCTCGACGAGGGTGAGCTGGCCGCTCTGCGCGTCCTGGTTCACGATGCCGGTCACGCGATAGCGCGCCTCGGTCGGCGGAAGTCCTTTGTCCGTGATGACCGTGATCCCGTCGCCCCAATCGTCGCGGAGCTCGTACGCCCACGTGTTCCCCGAGGGGTCGGGGCGCCACTTGTCTATCCGCCCATAGATCTCGACCTTCGTGTTCGCCCCGATCGTTCCCTGGCGAATCTGGACGATCACCCGCTCGATGTCCTGGGCGAGGGCTTCGCCCAATGCCCCGAGGAGCGTGCCCAGCACGAGCAA